>Ga0066453_1000012_pt1 | contig 84167 bp, 68 predicted proteins | sample LakWasMe79_HOW10_2_FD_59563 | JGI IMG/M metagenome (GOLD analysis project Ga0066453, IMG submission 59563) | Freshwater sediment methanotrophic microbial communities from Lake Washington under simulated oxygen tension - Sediment Metagenome 79_HOW10 | ecosystem: Environmental > Aquatic >...
ACTCGCATCGAGCGCTGGGGGTGGCTGCGGATTTCGGGTTTTTGGACAGCCTCGTTAGGCCGCACATGCACCCTCGAATCCTCTCAACCATTGTTTTGCTGGTCGCAGGTCCGATAGTGTTCGGGGTCGGTGCGATCAGCGCGATTCGAGGTGGTTGGGCGAACGCAAGTGTCGTGGTTGAGGTTGCGAATCAAAGCGGCTCACCGGCTCTGCTGGTCGAGGTCGAACTTACGACTTGTGGAGTCACTCGAAATATTCAGCAGAAGCTACTGGCTTCAAGTGCATTCAACACTAAGCGCGAGGCCATCCAGTTTCAGGTGATGGTTTGCGGCGAAGCTTCCCATATAACCAGAGTTACCCTCGCAAACGGCAAGATCCTCGAGTCGCCGGGGAATTCCTACCTGCAGCCCGGCACAACGATTACGAATTACATTCACAACGACCGCGTTGCCATTACTCGCCCACCAGAAAACCTTGAGGTCTCGTAGAAAGTGCGGCCTAACCACTCCATCGAGCGGACATCCAACGGCGAGCATGGTTTGTGCTGCTTGCCAAGGCTGCTGCCGCCGTCGTCTGCCCCTCATGTCAAACGTTAAGCATCGGGAACCGCTTCTCAATGGATATCGAATTCGACTTGCTCGGAAATGCCGATGACTCAATCGAGAGGTCCATTGAGCTAATCGCCTGGGGAGACCAACAGCACGAGGCGAGGCGTCTCAAGCAAGCAGTTCAGGCGATCGCTCACGGCATCGAGCTGCTGCTCAAGGAGAGGCTGAAACGCGTTCATCCAGCATTGATTTGGGAGAATGTGGACAAGTATCCGAGTCTGAGTGCCCGAACGGTAACTACGGAGGGCGCGGTTGCACGCCTCAGCAGCATCGGTGGGATTCGATTTGTCGAACGAGACATAGCCCTACTTCGCTCACTTCGCGCAACCCGTAACGCTATCGAGCACTACGCTTGGACCACAACGAAGGCTGAAGCCGACGCAATCGTTGGCAGAGGTTTGGAGTTTGCCTTTCACTTTGCTCGAACGGAACTCGACCACGAGTACATGGACTACGGAGCTCACAAGGATGGCACGTACTCCACCCTCGCCGTTTCTAACCCGCACTTTGAGAATGCGGTCACCTTGCGGATGGCGCTAGCGCCAACAACTGAAAGTGAGCCTTCTGTTTGCCCGGTGTGCCGCGCAAGAGCAGTTGATCCAATTTCAAAAGGGTGTCGCATGTGTGGCCACTGGCAGGCCGACAGCTATGACGATGATGTGCCGTTCTAAGCCGATGCCTAACCCTTCCATCGAGGGGATGCCCAAAAGGCTGCGCCCTTTAGGCGCCCCTCATGTAAAACGTTATTCATCTTGATGTCTGCCTGCAATGAATGACTCGCAGTCCCTCGAACTGGCAATACACGAAGACGTGGCCTTGGTTCCGCACGACGCGGCCTGGCTGGAAGCTTTTCAGCTCGAGAAGCTTCGCCTCCTTCAGCTCTCCCCCGGAGTTTTTGTCGACATCCAGCACTTTGGAAGCACAGCAGTCCCAGGCATTCCGGCAAAGCCCATCATCGACATTTTGGCAGGCGTGGCGTCAATGGAGGCTGCCGACTCTCTCACCGCACCGTTGCTTCAGTTTGGCTATACCACTTGAGCCGAGTTCAACGCAACGCTGATTGATCGCCGCTGGTTCATGCGGCACGCCTTCGGCCGCCGAACGCACCACCTGCATGTTGTCGTCTTCGGCTCATCAGAGTGGCGTCGTCGCTTGAAGTTTCGCGACGCTTTGCTCGCAGATGCAAGGTTGGCAGCGGAATACGCAGCGCTCAAAGTACAGCTTGCTATCAAACACGCGACAGACAGAGAGGCCTACACAAATGCAAAGACAGAGTTCGTGCTCTCCTTTGCCGGAGATGCATAACCCTTCCATCAAGGGGGCGTCCTCCGGCAGGCCTCGCCTGCCTCCGTCCGCCCCTCGTGTCAAACGTTGTGCCCCAAAGATGATGCGTCACATCCTTACCAGCGCCCTTGGCGTCATTTCGCTCATCGCGGCTCCGGCCTACGCTCAGTACGCCGGTCGGTACGCTGCATCACCTTTCGCAGTGGAGGCGATCGAGCCTGTTCGGGCGTTGGTGGAGTCGGTCGGCATCAACAACTTCCTAGGCAAAGAGCGCGCGGGGCTGAATGACGGTCAACGTCAGGGCGCGCGGGAACACCTGCACGCTCTGGTCGACTCCCGAGTCAAACAGCTCTATGCAAAGAGTGGCTCGCTCTCCCCCCCACAGCCGGACCCTACGCTCGCTATGCTCTACTCGTGGGCGGGCCGGCTCGGTGTGTATGGAGCAGACCTGGTTTACCCCACAGTGAGGGGCACGTATCCGGTGCAACCGCCGCCGGGGCCAAGAACTCCTGCAGGCTTTGACCTTGCGCTACTTGACGAGAGCTTGGTGCTGTCTTCGGTGGCGGGTGGCTGGCGAGCGTCGATACCGTATCACTTCTTCATCTTTGCGATTGAGGATGCAACTGCGTCTGATGGCTTGCGAACAGAGGCTATTGCCTTCTCGACGGGAACCGCCCCAGACGCTGCACGGCCCGGCTACTCGCAGGCCACAGTTGGACTCGTGTTTGTCCACGGCGCTGACAAAGCGAACTTCGAGGAGAAATGGCTTGGTCGCCTACAGATTCCTCCAACCACCGAGCTGGCACCCATCGGCCCCACCAAGTATCAGTCGCGCTCAACGTACGACCCGCTTACACGGTTGCATAAGGAGTTCGTCTACGTTCCAGTCGAGAAGGGCGCATTCGCTGTGTTCTATAGCGGACTCGACGGAACATATCAGGCCAACCGAGCACACTTCCTTGACTTCATGCGCCTACTGAAGCTTCCGTCATGAGGCCGTCTCCGCGCAGGGGCCCAACCCATCGTTACAGGCGACGGCCTCCGGCCGCGCCTTAACTTTAACGTTGGGCGTCGTCAGGAGACCAATATGACCGATGAATGGAGTACCTCTGAGAAGAAGATCGCTCGCCGCGTCTTTGATGCAGCGCTGCATCGCGAACTTGCGGAGATCCTGCAAACGTTTAAGTCAATGGCGGCGAGCGCGACTGATCCAGAAAGCATGTGGTCCACGGAGGAATTCTTGACCAAGGCGCGGCGCGAAATTGACGCCAAATACGACTATCGCTATTCGCGGCTTCAATCTGTATTTGGCCGACTTCTGCGCGAGGGGCGGATAACCGAAGAAGATATTTCCGGCCTATCTGAAAGCAAGATGAACTTCATTTTGCGAATCGCTACTTTTTGAGAAATCCGACCTTGGCGAAAACGACGCTGAACCCTTCATTGGAGTTCTGGGCGGTGGTCTGAAGCCGATGCTGAGCCCCAACCTGGAACGGCTGCAATCGGGTAGCGCGCAGGGTGCTGGGATTGGCAGCTGTAGGGTCGCCGACTTCATGTTGAAGGTTGGCGTCAAAATGTCCGTTCAGGGCACGAAGCGGCCGCCCAATCGGGCGGATCGAATGTCAGGAACTGCCCGGCACCGGGTCTTGTCCCGCAGCACCACAAGCGGACCTTCGCCGGATGGATCTGGACGGCCTTGGTCGCTCTTCGCCTTGAACGTCGTGCGCTCGCCAAGAAGTATTCTCATCTGCACAGCGTTCGAGATATCTCACACACGATTCGAGCATTGACTCGCCTACCCTGTCGCCCCGAAGATAGCTCGGATGCCGGAAATTTTGACTGCATTCGATTCGAGCAGCATGGCCGCTCCTGTGTGGATGGAAGCAACCTTAATTGGTCTCGATGGACTCACGCCGTGCCAAGCTGTTGAGCGCGGGCCTGGAGCTCGGGTGTTGATGTTGGCGGAAGCAGAGGCAACGTGATGACCTGCCGAGTTGCGCGGCGACCATTCGACCGTCTTGCCCTTGAAATTCCGGCCGAAGTCCTTGCGTCCACTGGCCAGTTTGATCGGTTTCTATTGCTCGACTTCGATGGCGTGTTGCATCCAGCCCAGGCACATGCAGAGTTCGGATCCGCTCGCCCTCTGCTGAAAGAGCAGCCAGCCGCTGGCCTGTTCATCCACACCGGTCAATTGGCGGAACAGCTGGCTCCATACACGGCAGTAGGCCTGGTTGTGCATTCCTCTTGGCGCATGACTCACATCGATGCAGAAATCCGGAGCATGTTGGGTCCAGTCGGCGACCGCCTAGTCGGGGCTACGGACCGGGGATTTGACGGCGAGCTGTCGATTCTTCAATTCGCTAGGCGGCTTCGCCTGGGTCCGTCTATGTTCCGTGTGCTCGATGATCAGCCTGAGTTGCTTCCGCATCTGGTCGAGGCGGAAGTGGTGATCGCCTGTGACCCGGCCTGCGGTGTTTCCGACCAGACGGCGCGGGAGAGGCTCGAGTACTGGCTTGCATCGAGCGTCTCTGACTGATGAAAGGCCGACGGGAGCTCGTTCTCTACCTGGACCTGTAGCGGCGTCGTGCATCGAGCAACTGACCTCACCTGGACAGACTTTGATGCCCTAGAAAAGACCCGTGGTCGCCGCGGCAAGGACCGACTATGACACGTCGTAACCGTCCGGCCAACCCATCTTGAAGTTGGCCGCTGAGCCGGCAAGAATCATGTCCATGATCAGTGCTCCTGGGGGACACGAACCTCCTTGGCTCAGCTCAGCGCCTCAACACGACTTGCCTGGACGCTTACGCGTCGTGAGTCGCCAAAGGTGGTTCACTTGAGGGATGGTCGATGTGGGCGTCGAGGAACGAAATGGCAACCTGCCCAAGGCCAACAGCTTCGTCCGTCGCTGATGTGCCGAGGCATGAGTGGGCTGAGGAGCAGTCACTCGTTGACCCCGGTGCCGAAACCTAAGCTCGGCATAGGCTCGAAGGAGCGACCGCCAGATTTCACCTGGCCGGCGGTCAGACCGTTTGGGCGCTACGTGCGCCCTTGCTCCTCGTCTTGCTTGGCTTGACGACCGGCTGCGATGCCTTCGCGGCCTTGGCAATCAGCTTCTGATAGATCCCCTCGACGGCCGCGTCATGCTCTGCGAGCTCGCCAGCAACAAGTGGGCTCTGGCGATCGGCGCAGCGCTTGGCGCTAAGGGGCAAAGCGCCCAGGGCATCGGACTGTGCACACGTGCCGAGGATGCCCGCAGGGTCCAAGAGAACTGCGAATGGATTGAAGGAAGCGGACATCATGTGCTTTGGAGAGGGCTGGTTTTTGGGCAACCTTTGATTTTATGACGCCCGCTCACTTCAGTCGACCAAGCCCTGAGTTGCTGCGCCTTGGCTCAGAAAATCTTGCCAGGATTGAGAATGGATCGAGGGTCCCAGGCTTGCTTGATGCTTTGCATCAGGCCGACGACGTCAGGGCCGTACTGGGCGAGCAGCTTGGACTTCTTGCCCATGCCGATACCGTGCTCGCCGGTACAGGTGCCGCCGGCGGCAAGCGCACGATCGACCATCGCGGCGTAGACGCGCTCCACCGCCTCATGCTCGGCAGGTAGATCGGGCATCGGCATGAACAGCACATGGAAGTTGCCGTCCCCGACATGACCGAGGATGGGCGCGACGAGGCCTTCGCGGGTTATGTCGTCGCGCGCTTGGCTGACGCAGTCGGCCAACGCAGACATCGGCACGCACACATCGGCCACGATGCTGACGCAGCCGGGCTTCAAGGCCAGCGCGGCGAAGTAGGCGAGGTGCCGGGCGCGCCACAGCTGTGTGCGGTCTTCGGGGCGTGTGGTCCATTGGAATGAAACGCCGCCATGGCTGGCCGCGACTTCCTGCGCAAGCGCGGTTTGCTCTTTCACGCCGCTCTCGCTGCCGTGGAATTCAAGGAACAGCGTCGGCAGCTCGACCAGGCCGAGCTTGGAGTACTCATTGCAGGCCCGCACCTGGTGCTCGTCCAGGAACTCAATGCGCGCAAATGGCACGCCACTCATTGACATCTCGGTCACTGCAGCCACCGCCTCCGCCAGCGTCGGAAATGCACAGGTTGCCGCAGCCACTTCCACCGGCAGCGGATGCAGGCGCAGCGTGATCTCGGTGATGACGCCGAGCGTCCCTTCCGAGCCCACCATCAGATGCACAAGATCGAAGCCGGCGGATGACTTCCGTGCCCGCGTGCCCAGGCGTACCAGGCGGCCGTCGGCCAGTGCCACTTCCAGCGCCATCACGTTGTGTTGCATCGAGCCGTAGCGCATCGTCGTCGTGCCCGAGGCTCGGGTGGACACCATGCCGCCGATCGTGGCGTTGGCGCCCGGGTCCACCGGGAAGAAAAGACCGCTGCCTTTCAAATACGCGTTCAACTCCTCACGCTTGACACCCGGCTGCACGGTGCAGTCGCCGTCCTCCAGATTGACTTCCAGCACGGCCTCCATGTGCGACATGTCGATGCAGATGCCGCCGTGCGGCGCACTGACATGGCCTTCCAGCGAGCTGCCCGCGCCGAAAGCGATAACGGGCACGCCGAGCGTATTGCAAAGGGCCAGGATCTCGCAGACTTCCTGCTTGCTCTCCGGCCAGACCACAGCATCGGGCGGCAGGCTCAGCGCGAGGCCTTCGCCCCGGCTGTGCTGCTCGCGCATCGCGCGGGTAACGTTGACACGGTCGCCGAAGCGGACTTTCAGGCGTGAGATCGCCTGCTCGACAGCGCCTGGCGCCGTCGAGAATTGCGGGTAAGGTGACATGGTGGGACCCAGAAGCGTTGGCATAGATTGTCAAAGGCAGTGTTGTTCATTGCGGCCCCGCAGGGTGTTGATGCCCTGCGGCCTGGACGGTATTTGCAAGCAGCATGGCGATCGTCATCGGCCCGACGCCGCCGGGCACCGGCGTGATGGCGCCCGCAATGGGGGCGACATTGTCGAAGTCCACATCGCCGCAGAGCTTGCCTGCTCGCGGCCCATCGGTCTCGCGATTGATGCCGACGTCGATGACTGTGGCGCCGGGCTTGACCATGTCCGCGGTGACGAAACGCGGGCGGCCGATAGCGGCCACGAGCACGTCCGCCTCCCGCGCAATGGCGGCGAGATCGCGTGTTCCGCTGTGGCAGATGGTCACCGTCGCGTCGGCCTGCAGCAACAGCATCGCCATCGGCTTGCCGACGATGTTCGAACGGCCCAGCACGACCGCGCGCGCGCCGCGCATGGTGATGCTGCTGACCGCCAACATGTGCATCACTCCGGCCGGCGTGCAGGGGCGCAGGCCGGGCAGGCCGCCCATCAAGGCGCCCTGTCCTTCGAGACCGAAGCCGTCGACGTCCTTGGCGGCGGCAACAGCGGCGAGCGTCCGGGAGGTGTCGATGTGTCGTGGCAGCGGCAACTGTACGAGGATGCCGTGCACCGCCGGGTCGCGATTGAAGCGCTCGATGATGGACAATATCTGGCTTTCGCTGGCGTCGGCAGGCAACCGTTCGGCGAACGATGCAATGCCGACCTCCTCGCAGGCACGGATCTTGTTGCGCACGTAGACGGCCGAAGCCGGGTCGTCACCAACGAGCAGCACCGCCAAGCCTGGCCGACGTTCGTCAAGGATCTCTTTGCGCAGGGCGGCACGCAGCGCGGCGGCAATCGCTACACCGTCGATTATTCTCGCGGCCATCTCAGGCTCCATGCCGGAACACGACGGTCCGATGCCCGTTCAGCAGCACCCGCCGCTCCGCATGCCACTGCACCGCCCGGGCGAGCACGATGTTCTCCACATCCTTGCCGAGGCGCACGAAGCTGTCCGCATCCATTGCATGGTCTACACGGACGGTGTCCTGCTCGATGATCGGGCCTTCGTCAAGATCGGCGGTCACGTAGTGGCCGGTCGCGCCGACGACCTTCACGCCGCGGCCATGGGCCTGGTGGTAGGGCTTGGCGCCCTTGAAGCTTGGGAGGAACGAGTGGTGGATGTTGATGCAGCGTCCCGCCAGGCTGTGGCACAGACCGTCGCTGAGCACCTGCATGTAGCGCGCCAGCACCAGCAGCTCGGCGCCCGAGCTCTCGAAGCGTTCGAGCAACTGTGTCTCCTGCGCCGGTTTGTCGCCCTGCAGGGGCAGGTAGTGGAAGGGTAGGCTGTACCACTCCGCCAGCCGGCGCATGTCCTCATGATTGGAGACGACGCCTACCACTTCGATCGGCAGCTCGCCGCTGTGCCATCGGTGCAGCAGATGGTTCAGGCAGTGCCCGTGCTTTGACACGGCCAGCATGACCTTGAGCCTGTGCCGCGCGTCGTAGAGGTTCATCTCCATGCCGAAGCGTTGTGTCGCCGGCGCCAGCGCAATGCGGAAGTCCTCGATCGTTGTGAAACGCGAACCGGCCACGCGAAACACGGTGCGCATGAAGAACAGGCCGGTCACGTCATCACCGAAGTGCGAGGACTCGCTGATGAAAGCGTCGCTGTCGGCCAGCGCCGAGGAGACGGCTGCGACGATGCCGATGGCGTCGCTGCAGCGGATGGTCAGGATGTAGCTTGGTGCGTGGATCGTCATGATGATGATGTGCTGGCATACGCCAGCCAATGAGCGAGGTAATGGTCGTTGGCACGGTCGGCGAGCAGCCACAAGCGCTGCTTGCTCTGCCGTATCAGCATGACGGCGATGTCGGCCATACGGGTGCGCGTGCCCTGACCGGGCATGTCGACCTGCACGCTGGCATCGATCAGGCGTTCCAGCAGCGCGTCAAGCGCCGTCCCCTGCAGGTCGAGCAGCAGCGTCCCGGCGGACAAGTCCGTTGCCTGGGCCGGGCCACCAATCGGTAGCGCGCGTAGCAGCCTATCGGCCTGCTCGCCACGCGTACTGATGTGCAGCCATTCGTTCGGGCTTCTCCACTGCAGCAGCGGATCCTGACCGATGAAGCGCCCTGGGCCGGGCAACTCCGCGACTCTGGCCGTCCGGGCGATGATCTCGGCGCCGCCGGGCAGGCAGCGCAGGGACAGGACGCGCAGCGGCTCGACGATGCTGATATGCAGTGCTGAGCTCGGCTTCGGCAGCAGGCTCGCCAGCTCTCCAAGCTGAGCGCGCGGCAGCGCGGTCAGTGGTGTGTGAACGAGATCAGGACTTGCCATGCAGACGTTCTCCTTGTGGGTCATAGAAGGTGGGCTTTACGACTTCGGTCTCAATCGGTTTGCCCATGTGATAGACGGTGACCTTCTCGCCGAGTCGCGTCGACCCGGCCTTCAGCATCGCCAGGGCGACCGGATGGCCAAGGGACGGGCTGTGGCAGCTGGAGGTGACAAAGCCGTCGATCGGTGCCGGCGGTGCATGGGGCGCCACGTGGGCGCCGACCGGCGGCAGACTGCGACGGTCCAGCGGAAGCAGGCCGACCAACTGCATGCGGCCCGTGTCCTTGGCGGCCGGTTGCGTCAGGGAGCGCCTGCCGACGAAATTCGCCTTCTTCTTCGCGACACCGCGGTCCATGCCGATATCGCCCGGCAGCGTCGTGCCATCGGTATCGCCGCCGACGTGCACGAACCCCTTCTCCGTGCGCATGATCATCAGGGCCTCGATGCCATAAGGCTGCGCGGAAAATCCACTTCCGACCCTGCTCAGTTGTTCCAGCAGCGCCTGCGTGTGTAGCGCCGGCACGTTGATTTCGTAGCCGAGTTCACCGCTGAAGCTGGCGCGCAGCACGCGCATGTCTACCCCGGCGAAGCGGGTCTGTCGCAGTGTCATGTGTGCCATGTTCGACGGGGCCAACCCGTCCTCAAAACCCGCCGCCTTCAGCAGGGCCCAAGCTTGCGGACCGGCAACGGTGACGTTGCCCCAGACCGACGTGACCGGCGTCACCAGCACCTGCATGTCGACGAACTCGCACTGCAGCCATTCCTCGAAGGCCAGCCCCACTCGCTCGACGCCGCCCGATGTCGTATTGACCCAGAAATGGTTGTCCGCTAGCCGCGCGACGATGCCATCGTCATGAATCACGCCCATTTCATTGACCAGCAGGCCATAGCGCGCCTGTCCGACGGCAAGGGTGGACATCGTGCCGACGTACATCAGATCCAGAAAGGCAGCGGCGTCCGGGCCGCTGATCTCGAGCTTACCCAGCGGTGACCCTTCGAACAGCCCGGCGTGCTGACGTGTTTGCATGGCTTCACGCTGGGCGGCCGCGGCGATGCTCTCGCCGCACTGGGGATAAGCAGCCGGACGCCACCAGCCACCGTACTCCTCGAAGGCCGCGCCACACGATGCGTGCCAAGCCTGGCCGGGCATGTGCTTCATCGGCCGGAAGCGCGGACCGTTTCGACCGGCAGCGATCGCGTTCAGCGTGACCGGCTTGAACGGAGGACGGAATTTTGTCGTTCCGACCTCGGCCGGGCGCTGCTGCGTGTGCGTGCCCATCAACACCAGCGCATTGATGTTGCTGGTCTTGCCCTGGTCGGTGGCCATGCCCATCGTCGTGTAGCGCTTCAGGTGCTCGACCGAGCGATAGTTCTCTCGCGCGGCCAGCGCCACGTCGGCAGCGCTGACGTCGTTCTGCAGGTCGACGAACATCTTGCCCGGCTTGCGGCCTAGCGCGCTAAGTGCAGTTAACGCGGACGCAGTGGGCGTGTTGTTCGCCGGTACGAAGCCGAGGCCCCTGACGGGTGGTGATGCGTCGTGGCCGCGGCCGCATTGCTGCGCGTGCTCCATCGCTCGGTCCAGCTCGAACACGCCGGCGCAGGCGCCGACCATCGCCAGCTCTGATACTGCGCCCGTCGGCACGAACATGGAGCATTCGTCGACCCATCGGAGCTTTCCGCCGGCCATGGACCAGAGATTGACCGCCGGCGTCCATCCGCCGGCGCTGGCAATGCAGTCAGCCTCGATGCGACTCGTGGGGCCCGCGCCATTGCCGGCAATCGTCACGCCACGGATAGCGTGGCGTCCGGCAACTGCGACGATGCTGCTGTTGCGGTGCACCGGCACGCCATCGGGCGCGACGGCCCGGCTGTCCGGGCGGTGATCGACAATGGCCGCCACTTTGACGCCGGCCGTCATCAGCGTGCGGGCAACGCCATATGCGCTGTCGCAGGCCGCGGCGATGACGATGCTGCGGCCGCACGCCACGTCGTAAAGCGTTGCATAGCGCTCGACCGCATTGGCCAGCATCACGCCCGGGCGGTCGTTGTCGGGGAACAGCATCGGCCGCTCGAACGCGCCGGTCGCGACGATGATGCGCTTGGCGCGAATTTTCCAGAAGCGCTCGCGCAGGCCATCCTGCTCGACGCTCTGCAGGGCCGTGGCGAAACCGTGGTCGTAGAGGCCAAGACCCGTGCAGCGCGTCTGTACCTCGACGCCAGCCTGCGCCAGTGCCTTGCGCAGGGACACGAGCAGTTCGCCGCGATCTGCTTGAGTGGCCAGCCAGCCACCAGTCCGCGCCGCGCCTTCCAGCAGCAGTACTTGTCGGCCAGCTTCTGCAGCAGCAATGGCTGCCCGCATGCCGGCCGCACCGCCGCCAACGATCAACACCTCCACCTGGCGTGAGACTTCGTCATACCGCTCCGTATCGGCCGCAACTGCCGCGGAGCCCAGGCCCGCCATCCGGCGGATGGTGGGCTCGAAGCGATGCCAGTGCGGCCACATGAACGTCTTGTAGTAGAAGCCGGCGGGAAGCAGCGCAGAGAGCTTGTCGTTCAGTGCGGCGAGATCGAACTTCAGACTCGGCCAGGCATTGCCGGTGCGGCAGACCAGACCCGCACTGACGGCCACATCCGTCGCCCTCGTGTTCGGCGTCAGGCGCACGCCAACGCCGATGTCGAGCAATCCGGTCGGCTCCTCGATGCCGCAAGTGAAGATGCCGCGCGGCCGGTGCAGCTTGTAGCTGCGGCCGATGTGAACGATGCCCTGTGCCAGCATCGCCGCAGCGACGGTGTCACCGGAAAAACCTTCAACAGGGGATCCGTTGAAGGTAAACGCCAATCGACGCTCACGGTCAATCCACGCCCCAGGTGAGGGCGGCAGACGGTAGCCGCTCATGTCTCGGCTCCTTGCGGGCGCATCTCTGTGATGCCGTAGACCGCATGCAGTTCATGCGTCACCGTGTCTCGCACCATGTTGAACCACATGCCGCAGCCGGCCGTGTGACGCCAACGTTCGGCATGCTCGCCTTTCGGGTTTGCGCGAAAGAAGAGGTAGCGCCCCCAGTCCTCGTCACTGCAGTCCAGGGGTGGGCGGACGATGGCGGTGGTACCGCCACAGTGGAACTCGGTCTCGGGGCGTTCGCCGCACCAAGGGCAGGGCAACAGCATCATGTCGTTGTCTCTTTCTCGCTTCGTCAGTGGGCGATGCCGGCGGCGCCAGCCTCGTCGATCAGGCGACCCGTCAGGAAGCGCTGCAGCTGGAATGGTTCGGCCAGCTCGTGGCTGCGACCGGTGGCCAGTGCATGCGCCAGGGTCCAGCCGCCCACAGGAATCGCCTTGAAGCCGCCCGTACCCCAGCCGCAGTTCAGATACAGGCCGGGGACCGGCGAGGCGCCGATGATCGGGCTCGAGTCCTGCACGATGTCGACGATGCCCGCCCACTGACGCAGCAGGCGCAGGCGACCCAGCGAAGGAAACATCTCGGTGGTCGCCGCGATGACCTGCTGCGTGATCGCGAAGCTGCCGCGCTGGGCGTAGGAGGGGAAATGATCGAGCGCCCCGCCGATCACCACCTCGCCTTTGTCGCTTTGACTCCAATAGGCGCCCAGCGCCGGCGACAAGGTCACTGCATTGAGGACAGGCTTCACCGGCTCGCTGACCATCGCCTGCAGCGCGTAGCTGGTGATGGGCAGCTCGAACCCTGCCAGTCTTGCGAGAACCGACGAGTGACCGGAGACGGCCAACGCCGCCTTGTCGCAGCCGATTTCGCCTTCCCTGCTACGGCGGCGGATCTTCACGCCGCTGACGGCCGCGCCCTTGCGAACGAATCCGGTCACCTCGCAGTTTTGAATGATGTCCACGCCGAGCGCCGAGGCCGCTCTCGCATAGCCCCAGGCCACGGCGTCATGCCGGGCCGGGCCAGCCCGCCGTTGGATGAAGCCGCCGAGGATCGGGTAGCGGGCACCCGGGCCGAAGTTCAGGCGCGGCTCGAGCGCCTTAACTTGTCCCGCGTCAAGCAGTTCTGCGTCAATGCCGTTGCATTGCATCGCGTTCGCCCAGCGCGCCTGCGAGTCGAGGTCATGGCGTGAATGGGCCAGCGTGACGATGCCGCGCTGGCTGAACATGATGTTGTAGTTCAACTCCCGCGACAGTTCCTCGTACAGCTTGAGCGAGAAGTCATACAGCTGTGCACTTTCTCGATACAAGTAGTTGGAACGCACGATCGTTGTGTTGCGTCCGGTGTTGCCGCCCCCTATCCATCCGGCTTCGAGGATGGCTACGTTGCGCACCCCGTGGTTCTTTGCCAGGTAGTAGGCAGTGGCCAGCCCGTGGCCGCCACCGCCAATGATGATGACGTCGTAGTGGCGCTTGGGTTCATCAACCTCGCGCCACGCGGGCGCCCAGTCGCTGTGACCCTTGCTTGCGCTGGCGAGGAGGTTCCAGGCGGAATAGTGGGTACGCATGGTTCAGAACGATCTCCGATTGCTGGAGTTCATAGGCTAACCATCGGTGCTGGGGCTGTCTTAGGCCGCAGGTGTCGTTTGTTAGGCTGTTGCGTCACCGGTTGCGAGCGCCTCGACGGTGCGGCGTCGTTGACAGCCCTGCGTTGGGCCTAAGAGTTGGGGGCTGAGGCCAAAGCGCAGGGGGCGCAGTGGCGGGAAGATGGCACCTCACTTCCAGCCGCGCACGAGACGCGCCGAATGAGTGACAGTCGGGCTAATTCTTCGCCACACTGCCTTCCATTCCGCCACGATCTCGGCGTCGCTGCGAGAAGCCAATCGCCACATCCCCGTGGTACTTCGCACCTGGTCTTGTAGAAAGCGCGCGGCGCATTCAAGGCGCCAGCCATCTCCGCTCCAACCGAAGGAATCAGCGCACTCCTCCTAAAGCCACCTTTGTCATGAGCAGTAGATTTCATTGTTCCCCGTATCGATGCGCTTCTCAATCCCAAGCGAACCTGGATCGGGGACACCAACGCGTCTCACACGAGTCTGAACCCCAGCATTGAAGGAGTGCCGTCATGAGCTCTATGGCAAAGCGTTTTCAACCCGTTCGAAAGGAAGCAGCGGCATGAGCCAAGCGTCTATCGACACTTTCGAGTTACCCAACCCAGATGGTGAGGGCAACCTTCAAATCAGCGTCTGGGCCAATGCCGTGCAGGTCGACGGCGAGGTTCCAGTCTTGTTCGTGACGGATGCCGACCTCATCTTCGCCACAGCGGCGGAGATCGTTCGCCTCTACGGTCTTGGGGGCATGAAGCCGACCGCGATGGTTGTCGGAATCGGCTATGGTACGGACGACCTGATGGCTTTTACCAAGCTGCGCACAAACGACCTGACGCCACCGCTTGACGATGTGGGCCGAGCCAAGTTTGACCATATGCCGAGCCTGATCGGGGACAAATCTGGCGGCGCGGATGCGTTCTTGAGTTTCCTCACCGATACGCTGAAACCCGAGATTCTCCGTCGTTATCCGAAAGCGTCGGCGACCAACCACGCTCTGCTTGGCCACTCACTCGGCGGGCTGTTTGTAAGCCGTGCACTGTTGACCCGACCGGACTCCTTCGCGGCATTCCTCATTGGCAGTCCTGCGCTGTGGTGGAACGGCTTCTCAACAATGTCGCTGCTGTCAGCGTTTCAGGGCAAGGTCGACGGGATCGGCCATCATCCGCGCATTTTGATTGGTGTGGGTGGAACGGAACAGGACTTGCCTGATCGAGCTCCACCCGGGTATCCCATGAGTCTTGAGCAGTACCAAGATCTCATCAAGTCTGTCCGCGTGATCGATGGAGCGAAAGAGCTAGTCGACGCGTTGCGAGAGACTGGTCTGAACGACGTGAGCTATGCCTGCTTCGATGGAGAGGACCACATCACCGTGCTCGCTTCTTTTCTGATGCGCAGCATCAACTTCTTTGTTCCCAGGCCGACATGAGCACTTTCTCATAGCCGCGGACAACGCACGAAGTACCTCCCGAAGGTACGGTGGGCATGGGCATGGGCAGTGCAGACGCTGGCTCAGATCATGAAGGCGATGCCTTCGAGCGGGCCACCATGCCCATCCTTCCGCGTTGCAGACGCACCCCAACTGACGAGCCGTAGCGACGGACACCAGTGTCCCAATCTCGCGCTGGGCCGAGAACGTCAACGCCACCATCGTCGAGGCCGAGGCGGCCGGCCTGTCCTATTTCATCGGCGGCCACATTGGCGACGGCAACTCGCACATGGGCTACTTGTTGGGTCCGACAGACCTTCGGAACTGAAAACAGCAGAGACGCTCAGCGCGAAGATGGACCCGGGCAACCCGGTTGCAAGACACCTGCACCGGCGAGCATGGCATCGACATTCACAAGCAAGGATTTCTGGTCGATGAGGCCGGTGAGCATTCATTGGCGACCATGCGGACGATCAAGTAGGCGCTGGATCTACGCGGCATCTTTAACTCCGGCAAGATCTTCGCATCTGCACCACGCTGACTGAGTATTGTTCGCGCGCATCGCGGCGCGAGTTCCAGTTGATAGCGCGCGATATCGCGGCGGAAATATGCCGTCGAGCGACTGTATTGCGCCCGGAGTAGGTCCGCCCCGGCTGCCTGCGTTCGCGGTCAATGACGTCGCCCCCAGCTGAGTCAGGATCGGTGGCGTTTGATGGTCGCCTCAGAAGGAGAGAGGCCCCAAGTCCCGGCCGAAGGCCCCAACCTCGCCCTGCATAGTTGACCGTTCTGTCAGATGCTCATCTGAGCCGGCTTTCATCACGGCCGGATTGAAGCGTCGGGGCCCGCAAGCCGATGCTGTGTCATACGTTTTCGCGACCGATCTCCGAAAATGAGCATGCCGCGATCAGAGCAGCCGGTTCTTCACGACTTCGCCCGCTCGCATGATGAGGTCGAGGTGGCGTCCTGACGCCGCAAGCAAACCGATATCCTTGAGCGGATCTCCGTCAACAACGATCAGGTCTGCCAGCGCATCGGGCTTGATGCAACCGAGCTTGTGCTCCTGCATCAAGATCTCTGCACCGATCGAAGTCGCTTGTCGAAGCAACTCCAACGGCGTGAACACCTGACTGCGCAACTCGAACTCTCGACACTGCTGGACATAGGTCGCACCCAGCAGGTCTGTCCCATAGCCCATCTTGACCCCAGCATTTCTCATATGGTCCAGCCCAGCGATGGCGACATCGTGGGCATCCTTGAGCTTCTCAAGGCTTTCGGGAGAAGCGCCCATCTGGGCGCCGGCCTCCGTGAGCGCAAAGATCACCGACATGGTGGGCACCACGTAGGCTCCTTTGTCGGCAACATATTTTGCGGTCTCGGCGTCGATCATCGTCGCGTGCTCGATGCAGCGGACGCCAAAATCAACTGAGCGGCGGATGGCACTCACAGGATGGCAATGGGCCGAGACATAGGTGCGTCGCTCAAGACATTCATTGACGATGGTGCGAATCTCGTCCTCCCGGAATTGGTTCATCCACATCGGATCGCTTGGAGACATCACTCCCCCGGAAGCGACAATCTTGATGCAATGCGCACCCAGGCGAAGCTCTTCGCGGACGGCTTTGAGACATTCGTCGACGCCATCGACCACGACGCCGGCGAAGTTCATTGCGCCGCATGAGCAATAGCCGTGGTAGTGGTGACGCTCAGTCGGCAGTCGGTAGTCGACGTGACCTCCGGTCATGGACAAAACCTTGCCGGCGTAGAAGAAGCGGGGCGCGCGGATAAGTCCATCGGCGATGGCCGATGCCAGCGGATAGTCGCCTCCACCGATGTCACGAACGGATGTGAAGCCGCAATCCAATGCATGACCCAACAGCCGGACGGCGTGTGCGGTCCGGTAGGGCGCATCGCGTCTATTGACCACCTGCGCGTTCAGGTCGGAAAAATACGAGTGGATGTGCAAATCGATCAACCCAGGCATGAGTGTCTTGCCAGCGGCGTCGATTCGCAGCGCATGATCGGATTTGATGGGGCGATCAGACACTTCACGAATCGTCCCGCCCTCAATCAGGACAGACATCCCTTCGGGACAGGCTTCTGCAAAGCCGTCGAATATTCGCGCGTTCTCGAGTATGAGCTGAGCCATTTGAAGTCAGATTTCAATCGCAATCGGGTTGCTGGGGGGACGCTAGCGAGCGCGACGGGCCGTTCCGGCAAGGCGCTGATCGCAACCAACGCCGCACTCAGCCCTCCGCCCGCAAACCGTCAGCGCGCTTTGCAGAACCGATACGCCGTTCAATAGCGAGCCGGCTCTGTTTCTGCACGATAGTGCTCAGCTCCCATTTGCAATTTGGATGAAGCCTTGCTTTCGTTAGGAGGACCCTCCAAGGCTAGGTCTCGTCCGCGCGTGCGGATGCCGCCGGTCAGTTGCTTCTGATGATCTGACCCGAAGTCCTGTTCCGTTGATGCACGATGCTCGGTCATCCGGTCATCGGGGACTCGAACATCGTTTCCGGAAGGTTGGGAAACGCCTTTCAGCAAGAAGGACATGAAGCAGGGGCTCCAAGGCATTGACCTGGAGCACCGGACTTTCCCTAGGGAACGCCCCCGATTCGCGGTCAACCAAAGGTCAAGGAGCATTCGGCCAAAAGGAAGAGGTGGCAAGCACCTCATCCTTTGCTTGTTTTAGCAAAACCACAACTGGAGCGGACATGTTTCACTCAGTACCGAATCGCCGATGGTTCACCGCTACTCCCATCGCACTCGCAGCGCTAATCTGCCTCACAGGTACTGCCCGGGCGCAGGCTACTTCACCGTCAGACCAGGGCCACACTGCGACGCCCACCGACAACGGGCTCAAGACTGAAACGCTGGACGCCGTGTTCGTGACGGCCAACCGTCGTCGGGAACTGGCCAAGGACGTTGCCGGCACTGTCAATGTGCTGGGAGGAAGCCGCCTCGAGCAACTGGACATCGCATCCGTCAGCGACTTGGTGGGGTACGTTCCGGGGTTGCAAGTGGACGGCGATGGACCGGGCTTCAAGCGTTTGTCATTGCGAGGCATCACGACTGGCACCTTTCAGATCAGCGCGTCGGTGGCGGCCTACCTTGACGATCAGCCGGTCAGCCTGAGCTCCAGCGTCGTTGGCGGCGCGGCGTTCAGCACCGACATTGATCCCCTCGACCTGGAACGCATCGAAGTTTTGAAGGGTCCGCAAGGCTCGCTTTACGGCGCCAGCGCGCTGGGCGGCCTGATCAAGTACGTGACCGTCGCTCCAAACCTCAAAGACCTGGAAGGCCGTGCCGAGGCGGGCTACAGCCGTGCCGCCAATGGCAGCGCCGGGCACTCCCTGCGTGCCGCCGTAAACGTGCCCATGGTTCAGGACCTCTTGGCCAGCCGCCTGACGGTCTACAACCGCAAGGAGCCGGGCTATGTCGACGACACGCTGCGCCATGTCAAGGACGTCAACAGCGCGACGAACAGCGGGGTTCGTCTGACGACGTTGTTCAAGCCGAGCAAGCAGTTCGAGGCCAAACTGGTGCTGGACACGCAGACGCTGAAGTCCACGGATTCCGCGGTTCCTGGGTATGACGCCCAGACACTGCAGCCCCGGTTTGGCGACTACGGCGGACAGCACAGCATGGCGCAACCCATCAAGAACTCGTATGACCGCGCCGCTCTGACGCTCAATGCCGACTTGCGATTTGCCAACCTGCTGTCGGTGACGAGCTATCAGCGCATGAAGAACGACGTTTTTTCGGACTACACGCCATACCTGAAGTTTCTCGATGCGTACACCGTGGGGGCCTATGCTGCACAAGGCCTGACAGTGACGCCGCTCGACCCCGAGGTCGCGGCATATCGCCTGCAGGTCGACACCAAGAAGAAGGCTCAAGAACTGCGCCTCGTTTCACCAGGGGGTGGCCAATTCGACTGGCTGGCCGGGGTTTTCATCCAGGAAGAGGTCACAGATGGCGCGACGCGCTTGGCGGCATCGAGCGCCAATGCCATCACGCCCTATCTTGTCACTTCGCTACAGGCGAAGTTGCGTGAGTACGCTGGCTATGCGAACGCAACTTGGCACTTGAATCAACAGTTCGACGTGCAAGTGGGCGCACGTTATGCAAAGCTGAAGCAGGACTATGCACTCAGCTTTGGTATCTACAACTACTTCACAAATGGCATCGCGACTCAGCCGAGCACGCCGGCAATGTCCCGTGAAAACAAGTCCACCTGGATGATCTCGCCCCGTTGGACCATCAACCAGGACCATATGGTGTACTTCCGTGCGGCATCCGGCTACCGTCCGGGCGGGGCCAATGTTCCATCGCTGGCCGGCACCGCGAACCCACCGTTCGGATCGGACTCCATCGTCAACTACGAGGTCGGCTACAAGGGGTCATTTCCTTCCGCCAAGGCCGATCTCACGGCGGCGCTGTTCAATGTTGACTGGAAGGACATCCAGGTGACGGCGCTCGACGCCACCGGGTCGAGCTACTACACCAACGGCGGCAAGGCACATTCGCGAGGCCTGGAACTCGAAGGCGGTTGGCGGCCGGTGCGGGGCCTGCGCCTGTCCGGCAATCTGACGGCGATAGAAGCCAAGCTCGACGAGGATATCGCCGCCATCAGTGGCAAGAAAAACGATGACATCCCTTTCACGCCCAAAGTGACGGCCTCGCTATCGGCCGACTATTCATGGGGTGTAGGCCCGGGCCGGCTATCCGTCGGCGGCAGCCTTCGTTTCTCGGACAAACGGAAGGTTGTATTCAGCAGTCAGGCTGCTGCGCCGTTCGCTCCGACAGTGACCTTGACTGAACTACCTGCCTACAGCTTATTGGACCTGCGCGCCAACTACCGTTTTGACAGCTTGACCTTCAGCTTCTTCTTGAAGAACGCGCTGAACAGGCGCTCGCCGATCAACTACAACGGCACCCAGGTGCTTCCAGATCTGACCACTGGCGCGCTCTCCCCGGCAGCTGTCAACGTCACCCCGCCGCGCATGTTGACTGTCAGCGTGAGGGTCGACTTCTAGAGGCACTCGATTCTGGGCTCCGAAGAAGAGCACAGGTGGTGTGCAGAGGCGCGGAACGCGCTGAGCTCCATCTTGTCACCACAGGCCAGTTGCCGACATCGACTGAGCGAGTCTGGCCATACCGCAGGAGGAAACTCCGACCATGAGCTCCTCACGACCGAAGAGCGCCGGCATTCCAGTTGTTGGATCTGACCCTCTCCAACGTTGCAGGTGCAGCTGGGTCTCGTCGGCTGATGCTATTAGCCTTGATCGGATCGTCGTCTGCGTCGCCTGTGCCCGCGCTGCAGGCCCAGACGGCAGTGCCTCCGATTCGTTTGCAGACAGTAGGCGACTTGCCGGGCGAGTGACAGCGCTCGGGCAGGCGCAGGCGCCCGCGCAATTGTCCGCGTGCGCGGATACGGGCAAATCCTCTGATCCAAGCCACCCGCATCGGCATAATGTCTGCTCGGAGTTCACCATGCAGCCTGCCGCCCCAACTCAACGAAGTTCCCGAAAGCTCTTTCTTTCGCCGAACATTGGTGACATCCTCCAGATGCCACCTCGTTCTGCGCCCCGCGTGACATCGGCGTTAGATGCCGCGATCAATAAGACATGGAACGAGTGGCCTTCGGACGCGGCGGTCCACGCCACAAATGACTCCATTCACCTGAAGTTTCGGCACCCGGGCTTCGAAGGCGAATGGGAGGTTCTAAGAGTCGCTCCGGGCGTATGGCTCAGTTTTGGCGATCACATGTCGGATGAGCCCCAGCCCCGCTGGTCGCAAGAGCGCCAGCTTCGATCGTTCTCCATCTATCTCCGGGGTGGCGCTGTATTCGGGTTGCCGGAGGCGCCTCAACATCGGTATATGTTTGTTGAGGGCCAGGCCGTGGGGCTTTCAACGACGGTCGAGTCGATGCTCTGTTCGACTCCACTTCCTGGCGTGCGCAACCGGGGCGTCTCGGTGTTCTTCGAGAATGAAGAGGCCATGCACAACTTCGGGTTGGATGTCGACGAAGCGAATCAGTGGCTGCAGACTGGATCGGACCATCCCACTCATCATCCTTGCAAAGTGGTGACCGCGACAGCGAATGTGGCCGCGACAAGGGCGGCCCAGGCCATTTGCGGCACGGACTTTGTCGGAGCCCGTCGGAAGCTGTTTCTGCGCGCCAAGACGGCGGAACTGCTTTGCTATCTGATGGCCAATCCTTCGAGGCAGCTGACCGCTGACGATGCCCAGAGCGCCGCGCCCCTTGACGACGCCATGATCGCCGCGTTGGCGCATGAAGCACTCTCTGACCCAGAACGCTGTCCGGAGCTCCATGATGTCGCCGAACGCCTGCGCGTCTCAATCTACAGGCTTCGAGCTGCTTTCAAGAACACTTACGGCATCTCCATGCGTGACCATATGCTGGCGGCGCGCATGGCGCGGGCTCGCCATATGTTGAAGTTGACGGATGCACCGCTGATCGAGGTCGCCTTCGCCTGCGGATATGAGCACCACTCGAGTTTCAGTACCGCGTATCGGCTCGCCTTTGGCGAAACCCCTGCGGAAGCACGTCGCTCCACGTTTGGCGCGTAGCCTCTGAGATTCGGCGCGTCGGTGCTACCAGGCCGACATGGCCATCGAGCTGCTCGCGCGCGAGATCGCCTCAGAGCGTTCTGCTTAGACCAGCTCGTGGGTTCACACCCTAGCTGGTGGCATTGGCAGCGCGCAGCGGATCGGACAGCGTCTTGGGTGACGCCAAGATGACCACGGCGCTGCTGAATCGTCTCACCCACCGTTGCCACATCGTCGAGACTGGTAGCGAATCATGGCGCTTCAAGCACAGCAATTCGACGGCGGCCACGCGGTTCAAGTCTCTCTGTCAACGCAAGAAAGGAGCTTGATCCAACGAAGAGAATCAAACGCTCTCTACTGACGCAGGCACCTTAGGGTCGCCTTCTAGCCGTGGGTCAGTATTGCGTGATCGCGGTGGGTCGATTCGAGGCGATTGCCAACACAGCGCCGGCTCACGCCATCAGCGGTCGGCTGGTTCGTCGCGATCCGGTTCAGCTCCGTTCAACTGTACGCGATCAAGCGGCCATATCGGTCGTTTCAAGTTCTTATACGGCAACGCACTCAAATCTTGGTTGAGTGTGCCAGGTGCATTGCAGTAGAAAGTCGAACTTGCGATAGGGTCGAATCCTTCACGAAAGTGTTGCGTCGACTTGACGACGACGAGTCGCTTTTTGGCGAGATCGATTCCCATTTCAGTAAAGCACGTTGGATAGAAGACCTGCGATCGAATCGAGTTCAAGACAACTTCAATTCCTCCTATTCGCAGTGAAACGGCCGGGCCAAGTGGGACTTTCCATTGGCCACCTAGTCCGACCTGACAGGCGTCGTTGCGCACCGCGATGACTTCGGCAACCACATCGAGGGGTCGGCCAGACATCGGCCCAACCTTCCCTCCGATCCTCAGTGCAACCCGTGCACCTATTCCCGCGTCTGCAGCCGTGAGCACCGCTTGCGGGTCCCAGATCATGCCAAGGGCCACGTCTTGAACGCCGCGCTGGAGCAGGGCATCAAGCATGAACGTGCTATCACTTGAAGCGCCGCCTCCGGCATTGTCTGAACCGTCAGAGAGCACTACCGGACCGCGATCGCTCTGTGCCGCGAGTGCGACGTCTAAGGCCTCGTCCAGAGGCAGGCGTGGCGCTGCTCCGCGCTCTCTCAGGTCGAAGAACTCCGCTGCCAGCGTGGTGGCAAGCCGATCTGCCGACTCGAGGGCTTCGGCAGTGGCGTCCGAGACGACCACCATCGAAGCACCGGTATCTGCCGTGTCGGACCACGCAAAGCCGTGCATGGCAGAGACTGACAGGATGCCTTTCGATCCTTCACTCGATTCGAGGCGTCTTACAAATTCGTACATGGGACTGATCGTCGTTCCAAGCAACGCCATCATCGGAACCCGCTTCAGGGTCGTTCGAGGCATGGCTTTCCCGTGAGCCACGGAAGCCAAGATTCCATACAGCTCGCGAGCGCGCTGGGAATAATCTGTGTGGGGATACTCCTTGCATGCCACGATTACCGCCCCGCTGTCGACCATCGCCTGGCTCATGTTCCCATGAAGATCAAGCAGGGCGCCGACCGGCACTTCCGGACCGACGATATCGCGAGCTTTCTGCAGAATGTCGCCTTCGCAATCCGGATAGCCTTCGGCCATCATGGCGCCGTGCAGCACGAGGCAGACGGCGTCGACTTGCCCGGCCTCTCGAAGCTGGGTCAGTATCTCGTCTCGTAATGACTCGTAGGCGCGCCGCGCCAGCGGCCCCGAAGGCTGAGCCCAGGCGCAGGTACCTCTGACGACTTCATCGCCAGCGTTGGTCGCGATTGCTACGAAATCGCCGTAGCCTGGGAACCGTTGCACTCGGTCGATGGCCGCCGTGTCATCAGGCCTGCAGAGTTCACCCTCCTCGAAGGATCGAACCGTCGTAGGAATCGGCGAGAAGCTGTTGGTCTCATGTTCCAGAGCCCCAACGAAGACTCGAAGCGATTTTTTTGTCATGTGGGTGTGCGTTTCCTGCATAGAATTTTTCCCTCTTCCGAAGACCACCACTCAAAATTGGGTCGTCAAGGTGAAGCCAACGGTGCGCGGCCTAGATTCAGTGACCAGCACCGGCCCACCCGCGGGGACCAAGCTGGTTTCGGCACCGACCTGGGCGCGCTTGTCCAGAACGTTTCGAACGTACAAAGCCAGCTGAAATCGATCGATCGTCACGCCGGCTTGGATGTCCGTGATCGCATAGCCGGGGATTCGATAGTTGGGGAGCGTTCCGCTGCCATCGAAACCCGCATTTCTCTTTCCGATCAATCGCTCGGTTAGCCCGACGTAAGCCGCATAGCCTGCGAGGTCGAATTCTTGATTGACGCTAAAGCTCCCCGAAAAATTCGGACTGTTGGGAAGTCGCGCCCCCGCGACGGCCAAGCCTGGAGCATCCTCCGTGAGCCGCGCATGGCTGTAGGCGAAGTTTCCGACCAAGCTCAACTTGCGGCTGGGGCGGTAGGCTGCACTGAACTCCAGCCCATCGATGGCTGCACGTCCGCCATTCACGATCGCGGAGACGCCGTTGACGGCGAAGGTCTGTTGAATTCCGCTCCAGCGAATTGCAAATAGAGCGGCCTCCAATGAAAGTTTCTTGTCAAGCAGGTCTGCCTTGTAGCCTCCCTCGTAGCTCCACAGAGTGTCACTCTGGAAGGTGGGCGGGATCAGCAGTGCGCCCGTTTCCGGATCGCGGATGTTGGCGTTCGGCCCCCCGGGGCGGTACCCGCTGGCCGCCCGGAAGTAGATGTTGCTGGTCGGCGTCAAGGCGTAGCGGGCGGTCGCCAAATAGGTTTTGCTTGTCTCGGCGGACCCCGAGCTGACGTCCGCTGCGCCGCCCAACAGCAGTCCGTCCCCGATCTGACGAAAGCTTTGCTTGTTTCGTGCCAAGCGCATGCCGCCCGTAATTTGAAACTTGGGCGCTATGTTCCATGTGACGTCTCCGTAGAGCGCAACCTCCCGATAGACGGTCGGGAGACTTGCGGTAAGGAAGTCCGGGCCGGCGCCCCCAGTGGTCAGACCGCTGTAAACCACTTGATCATTAGTACCGACTTCATGGTCGTAGAACAATCCACCCAACCACTCGAACTCGCCTTTGCCAGGAGAGGTGAAGCGGATTTCCTGCGTCTGCTTCTGCACACCTGCACGCTGGTATTGGCCGACGGTGCTGATCGGCTGTTCTGGTGAACTGAGCAGCGGTGCATAGGGATTCGTCACGTCCGTAGTCTGCTTCAAGCGGCTGATTTGAGACGAGGTGATCGAGTTCATCCGCGCCCAGCCGAAGTCGTACTCGATGTCCGCGGCGGCGATGTTCATCTTCGTTATGTAGGGCTCGCGCAAGGACAGTCCACGGGCGGGCATACCGTTCAAAGGTTGCCCGGTGGTGGCGTCGTAGTCCACAAACGTACCCCCATCGCGACGAATTTCCTGTGCGGTGTCAGTCAGGCGAATCTTCAACTTGTACGAGGGTTCGATCAAAAGCGAGATGCGTGCTCCTGTGGTAGCTCCGCCGTTGACGTTCTTTTCGGCCACCGCCCCCACCGCATCAACATATCCTCCGGCGCGGTCGCGGAATACGGCAACGCGGAATCCAGCGACGTCCTCTTTCAGCGGGACATTGACGACTGCGCTGAGGGTGCCGCCGGCCGTACCACCCCGAGTCACGCTCGCGCCGAGCATCACTTTTCCTGAGAACTCGTACGTGTTGGGTTCATTGGTTACGTACTTCAGAAGTCCACCCATCGCTCCTGCACCGTACAGAGTTCCTTGAGGTCCGCGCAGTACCTCAATGTGGTTGAGGTCAAGCAGCGCCATGTCCAGTTGCATGACGTTGCCGGCCGCAAACGCGCTGCTGGACCCGGTGGCGACGTCGTCGACGTAAGTTCCTACGGTTGCGATGGTTTGTTGCCCCGTGGTTACGCCACGAATGCTAATCGCGCCCGTTCCGTCCCCGCCGGCGGTCCTTACATCGACACCAGGAATGTTGACGAGGTAGTCGCTCAGCGTCTTGGCGCCGGCCTTCTCGAGTTGCTCTGTGGGGATGGCTGACACCTGCATGGGAACTTCGCGAGCGGGTTCCCGACGTCGATTGGCAGTAATGGTGACGCTTTCCAGCGTCGAGGGGGCCGACGCCGCACTGCTCGGAGCTTTCGCGTCCACTGCGGTGGAGGGCGGTGCGCCTGCGGTCGTTGCTGCGGGGTCTTGAGCCCCTGCAGTCGATGCCACGGAGCCGGCAGCAATGGAGACGATCAGCAAGAAAAACGGGTTGCGCCCAAAAGGCACCGCAGTCTGGCGAACAGGAGGTGATATTTCGAAGCTCGGCATGTTGCATCCAATTGTGAGTAGCAGTCAGTTGTGTCGCATGGGTCAGAGGCGCTCTCAGCCAAAGCCGTGGGTCATCCGAAGCCATACTTTCAGGTTAATGCTTTTTATCCAAAAGTTCAATAGTTTATCCAAAATGTACATTTTTCATGGATACCTGTTAAAGTGGAGTCTCTGGGACACTTTGTTCGCAGCTGTCGATGCGCAAGACTCTTGGAGTAGCGCCGAGCCTTCAAGCGGCAAGCAGCCGAAGCTCTGTGCGTCCTTATCAAGGTCGAGCTTGCCGTGGACGTCAGAGAACGACGTGTGACCTCCACTCATTCCTAGGAACGGCTGAATCGAATGACCAAAGATGCAGGAAACTACGACTACATCATCATTGGCGCCGGCTCGGCGGGCTGCTTGCTCGCAAATCGGCTGAGCTCGGACGGTTCGACGGTTCTTTTGCTGGAGGCGGGTGGTTCGGATCGCTCCCCGTTCATTTACGTGCCAGCCGGCGAGGCCGTCCTGTTCTCCACCCCGCTTCGCAAGCTGTTTCGCGCACCTGACGTCAATTGGGCCTATCGAGGGGAGCCGGACCCATCTCGCAATGGCCTCAGAGACGTCTGGTCTGCGGGCAAAGTGCTTGGCGGTGGCAGTTCAATCAACGGCATGATGTGGGTACGTGGAAATCCGTCCGACTATGACTCGTGGGCGGAGTCGGGGTGCAGCGGGTGGTCCTATCGAGAAGTGCTGCCGCACTTCAAAAGCATTGAAACGAATGAGGATGGACCGTCTGCGACGCGGGGCGGATCCGGCCCGCAGCCAGCTTCCAAAGTGCGTTACCGCCATAGTTTGACTTCGGCGTTCCTCGAATCGGCGGTTGGGCTCGGATACAAGCTCAACCCAGATCAGAATGGGGAATCTCAGGAAGGTGTTGGTCCTTGCCAAGCGTCCCAGAAACGAGGGTTGCGCATGAGCAGCGCGCGTTCCTTCTTGCGACCTGCGCTGCGCCGTTCAAACCTCCGGCTGAAGACGAAGGCCTTGGTCGAGACGGTGGTCATCACGAATGGCCGCGCGGAGGGCGTCCGATTCAAGCACGACGGATTGAACTGCATTGCGAGGGCGAATCGGGAAGTCATTCTGAGCGCGGGATCCATCGCGTCTCCCAAGATCTTGATGCTTTCCGGCATCGGACCGGCTGGGAGCCTCCGAGACAAGGGCATTGACGTCCTGGTCGATCTGCCAGCCGTTGGGCAAAATCTACAGGAGCATCCTTGTGTGATGCTCAGCAGAGGCTCGACCATTTCCACGCTAAATACGGAGCTCGGGCTGTGGAAGTTCATCCGCCATGGCTTGAATTATCTGTTGACCGGCTCGGGGCCGGCCTCGTGCTCCGTGGGGCACGCACAGTTGTTCTCGCGTACCCGCGAGAACCTGCGCCTGCCAAACATACAGACGGTCATGACACCTCTTGCGTACCAAATGGATACCTTGCAGGAAGGTCTTCGCATGCATCCCTCACCTGCAATGAGCTTGGCCGTTTGCTTGCTCCATCCTCGCAGTCGTGGATCGATCTCACTCCTCTCGAGCGATCCAGCAGCGCCGCCCGTGATTGCACATCAGTTGCTGGGCGACGGCGATGACACTGCCCAGTTGATCGAAGGTTGTAAGGCAGCAATGGCGATCTTGGATGCCAGGCCACTCGACGATCTACTTACAGAAATGATCATGCCGCCCAGGCGTCCAACCTCGGACGCGGAGTGGCGAGCGTATTTGACGACGGCCGCATTCAGAGGGGACCACCCGGTCGGCACCTGTCGCATGGGCGAAGACCCTGATGCTGTGGTCGATTCCAGTCTCCGCGTTAAGGGTGTCAAGGGGTTGCGGGTTGTAGACGCGTCAATCATGCCGACGCTCCCATCTGGGAATACGAATGCCGTCGTAATGATGATTGCCGAAAAGGCATCGCACATGATCTTGCAACATTTAGATTGAATCCGCCTCGAGGTCGTCGGGTTGCCGATGTGCCGTGAAGGCTCGCGGAAAGCGAAAGGCATCTTCGTGATCAATACGGATGAAGGGCATCGTCGGTGCGGCAGTGGAGTCGCTGACGGCGCGGACGACTCGAACGGGGCATCAGGATTCATTGCCACCAGACTTGAAAACGCATCTCTTAGTGGAGGCCGCATGGAATCGTTGAACGCGTCGCTGTCGATGGACGACCGCCTCAAGGAACTCGCGGTGCAGCGCCTGCCTGCGACGCTGAAGGGTTTGCCGGCCGCGGCGGTCGGGGTTCCGTTGAACTCACTGGGTTCGATGGGCCTTTCGGTGCTGAAGGGAGACTTGCCGCTGCCCGCCGCAGTATTGCGACAGAGTGCCCTTGACCACAACTCAGCCTGGATGCGATCGTTCACCGAACGCGCTGGAGTCCTGCTGTGCCCCCACGGCAAGACCACAATGGCGCCGCAATTGTTCCAGAGACAGATCGCAGATGGTGCGTGGGGCATCACGGCGGCAACGCCAGCGCACGTTCGAACCTACCGGCATTTCGGGGTCTCTCGAATACTGTTGGCGAACCAGCTTGTCGGGCGAGCCAACATTGATCTGATATTCGACGAGCTGGAGGCGGATCCGTCGTTCGATTTCTATCTTTTGGTCGATTCGCTTGCGGGACTCAGCATTCTTCAGGCCGCCTTGATCGATCGACCTCTGTCGCGACCGCTGCAGGTCCTGCTCGAGGTTGGAGCAAGGCGTGGACGGACCGGTATTCGGACGTTCGAGGAGGGGGTAGCAATGGGCAGAGCTATACGTGACTCGGGTCCGTCGATTGCATTGAGGGGGGTCGAGGCATTCGAGGGCGTGCACGGTGGCGAGGATCACGCTCGCGTTGAACTCGCTGTATTGACGATGCTGGAGATGGTCGTCGAGTTGGCGCGGATCGGATGTGATGAGGACTGGTTTGCACCTGGGGCGGTCATCCTCACGGCTGGCGGGTCCGCGTTTTTCGATATGACGGCAGAGGTGCTGCGTGCTGTAGGTCATGCGCGCCAGATGTCCATCGTGCTCAGAAGCGGCTGCTACCTGTCGCACGACAGTCTCCACTACTCCCGCATGCAAAGTCGTATCCGACAGCGATCGGGCGCGCAATGGGGGAGCGGGCCTGGACTACGGAACGCTCTGGAGGTCTGGGCCTATGTCCAGTCCGTCCCGGAAAGCGGGCGAGCCATTTGCAGCCTTGGCAAGCGCGATCTTTCTCATGATCTCGAATTGCCTCAGCCGATCTGGTGGTTCAGGCCAAATGCTCACCTTGAGCCGCAGCGCGTGTCGCAGTCCTTGCGCGTGACAGCGCTGAACGATCAGCATGCGTTTGTAGACAGTAATGACGATACGATGCCCTGGGAAGTCGGAGACTTGGTCGGCTTCGGAGTGGGTCATCCATGCACCACCTTTGACAAGTGGCCGCTCCTCTTCACCGTTAACGATGACTACCGGGTTACTGGCGGAATTCGGACATTTTTCTAGTCTTAATGTGTCAATAGGGCTGTGCTATATGTACACCTTGCGAAGCAATAGGTACGGATCGACTGAGGTCGCCTGAAGCGGTCATCCACGACGGTGTTAGGCAACCAGCAAGTTGATGCTACGTTGCAAGGAGCGTGGAAAATAGCAATCGCTGGTCAGAATTGGCTTGTCGTCTTCCCACTAGTAGCGTTCTCCGCCAAATGCAAATGTTGCCGCCAACAAAGCCCGGCTTCCCAACGGTTGCACTGCTCGGTCCAGGCGCCATCGGCACGACAGTCGCGGCGGTACTTCATGAAGTTGGGCGCCCCGCGACCGTTTGTGGACGCTCTCCGCAAGACCATTTAGAAATGCGCGTCGATGGCGTGAGCATTGTGGTTCCCGGGCCGATCCTGACTAATCCCGACGCTATCCAGAACAAGTTTGACTTGCTCTTCGTCGCAGTCAAGTCGACGCAAGTCAAGGCAGCTGCGGCGTGGCTTTCTGCTTTGTGCAGTACGAAGACGGTCGTATGCGTGTTGCAAAACGGAGTAGAGCAAAAAGCGTTGTTCTCGCCCTATCTTTGTGGTTGCCCGGTTCTGCCTTCCGTCGTGTGGTTTCCAGCGCAACGCGAGCCAGACGCCTCAGTGTGGCTTCGCGGAAAGCCGCGCCTTACTTTGCCGGACACGCCGTCGACGGGCGTGGTGCTCTCGGCCTTGCGCAACACGCGCTTGTCGGTCGAAGTAGCGGTCGACTTTACGTCCGTCGCGTGGCGAAAGCTCTTACAGAACGCCGTCGCAGGTTTGATGGTTCTGACGGGGCGCCGATCCGGCATGTTTTCCCGTGCGGATGTCACCCAGCTGTCCCTCGCTTACCTCAGGGAGTGTCTCATTGTTGCCCGTGCAGAGGGAGCGAAACTATCCGATGGTGTGCCTGCAGAAATTGTTGACGGATTTCAAAGGGCGGCGCCTGACATGGGTACGTCCATCCTCGCTGACAGGCAGGCTGGCCGACCGCTTGAATGGGACAGCCGCAATGGGGTCATACAGCGGTGTGGTCGAGCGCGAGGCATTCCGACGCCGATCAGCGACCTGGTCATGACACTTTTGGCGGCTGCCAGTGATGGACCCGGCTAAGCAGAAATCATGCATGAAGCATGTCTTATTTCTGAAGGTCAGGACTTCTTGTCAAAGTGCCTTTAATGCCAGGACTCAGTCTCGTCGTCGGCGGCAAAATGGATTCGACCCGATACTTTCGGGACGAAGAACAGGTCGTGAGGCGGGAGGCGGCGCGCTCTTCAAGTGGTTGGGACGTCCATCCCATTTCTTACTATCTCTCGGCGCGCTTCGGACGCGTAGACAACGGGGCTCGCGAAGCGGCTGCAAGGCCGCAACAGAACTTCAACGCGCCGCACGCGCTCGCTTTATCGGAGCAGCGGCTGCCTTTGCAACGTTGGCACTAAGACGGTCCGCTGCACTTGAAAACGTCTCGATCATCTGATCGTCGCTTCCTCGCGGGGAGCAGATCGCAACAATGATGCAAGGCTCCTCGGACGCTTTCAAATACGCGTGGCCCATTTCGCTGTCAAAGTAAAACGAGTCACCAACCTTGAGCCGCAGGGGTGCATAGAGCTCAGTGTGGAATTCGACTTCCCCTTGCAGCACCAGCGCGAACTCCTCGCCCGGGTGACGAATGAAGTCCCCAAACTCCGCCTTGAACTCGTCCATCGTGCGGGCGCGCAGCTCCACAATGAGTGGTGTGAACCGTTTTTGCAGCATTTCCGTAGCGAGGTAGAGCTGCTTGTAGCTCTTCGTCTCTACCACCTGGCCTTCGCCGCGTCTGTGAACTACACGCCGACCGCCTGCCCCGAAGGGAGCCGCGGATTGATGCATAGAGGGATCAAGCAGTTGGGCAATGTCTATCCCAAGGCCCTTGCTTATCAGCATCAGCTTGTCGTACGACAAGCTGATACGCCCCTTCTCAACCTTCGACAGCGTTGAAATGGCAAGACCCGTGCGCTGGCTCAAGTCGCTAAGCGTCAGACCGCCTCGTTTGCGGAGCGTCCGAACTGCGTCGCCAGGGTTTGGGCCGCTCGGGGGGAGCAATTTCTTGTCCACATCGCTGGTAGTTGGCATTTTGACAAGTCTATTCGCTTGAATGGCACTCGATTGTACATCTGCGCAACTCTTTGGCAGAGGTTGCGGCAGACTGGGTCATGCCTGCAAACTCAAATGAACTTCCCCATTCAGAAAGGCGGTGATTGGCTTCATTTTCTACAATTTGTAGCCTACAGGTTAAATGTTATGTTTCGCGCACGTGTGTATGCCAGCAGGCCGGCCACGCCACCTATTGCGCCGAACCCGGAAGCCCCCATTGGCTCAACCGAGGCCCCGATAACAAACGCCGGCCGGGGTGCCGCAACCATGTTGACGGTGATGGGGCCGCCGCGCAGTCTCCGAGCCAATCCATGTGCCAGGCTGAAGTCGCGCGTCCACACCGTCGCCGAAAGGCCGTAGCGCGTATCGTTCGCCATTGCCAGGGCTTGTTCCGCACTGTCAAAAGGAATGACGCCCGCCACTGGCCCGAAGATCTCTTCTTGCATCAGCGGATGGCGCATTGACGCGTCGGCGAATAGCGTAGGCTGAAAATGGCAGGCGCCGGTCGAAGACAGGCGTGCCCCACCGGCAAGAATCCTGGCCCCCCCCTCTTTCGCGAACTGCACGAGGCTTTCGACTCGCTCTACTTGCGCTAAGCTGGCCAGAGGCCCGAGTTCGGTCTGGGGATCGAGCGGCGGACCAGTCCTGAGTGCCTCCACTAGCCTTGTCATGCGCGCCACGAGTGGCTCATAGAGATGGCGAGTTACCAGAATGCGCGTTCCGGCCACGCAGACCTGACCGCTGTTCCATGCGAAACCGTGCACCAGTGCTTGTGCTACAGCATCGATGTCGGACAAGTCGTCGAACACAATCTGGGGCGACTTCCCACCGCATTCCAAGATGACGGACTTGAGATTGGACCGTCCAGCGTATCCCATCAGCAACCTGCCTGTCGTGGTGGAGCCTGTGAAAGTCAAGCAGTCGACGTTGTCATGCAACGCCAGCCCACGACCCGCACTTTTTCCAAGGCCAGGGATCACATTCAAAACACCCGCCGGAATGCCGGCCTCCGCCGCCATGTCGCCCAGTCGAAGAGAACTCAAAGACGCAAGCTCGGAGGGCTTCAACACGACCGAATTGCCCATTGCCAAGGCCGACACGGTCTGGCTCATTGCGATGTAGAAGGGAAAATTCCATGGGGAGATCGCCGCAACCACGCCGTGTGGAACGCGAAGATTCAGAGAAAGCGTATGCGGGCCGCTGGAGAGCAACTCCTCACCCAGCTTGCTGATCAACTCTGCCACGTTGCGTACTTCGGCAACGGCCCCGGGCAAGACCGCCAGGGCACTCGAGATGGGCATCCCCATCTCGAGACAATCGAGCAGTGCCAGTTCGTCGAGATTGCTGGCGATTACTTCCGACAGACGCATCAGGACGCGCCCTCGCTCATAAGGGGAGATGCGCGACCATTCACCTTCCTCAAAGGCCTCCTTGGCGGAAGCGACGGCGATATTGACGTCGGACTCGCTAGAGGCTGGCAGGGAGGCGACGATTGACCCGTCGTGTGGATTGACGCTGTCGAAGCGCTCGTTGCAGGTTGCCTCGACACGCTTCCCGTTCACGAAGGCCCTCGTGTCGATCCTGAGTGCCTGCGCCTGCTGTGACCAGTTCATATTTTGAGTCCTGAGGATGCCGTTGCATTTGTAGTTCGAGAGGCCGTCGACGTTGCGGCCCCTTCTGGTACGAACCTCCCAAGTCAGGTCAGGCTATTGCGCCATTGACCTTCATTCCACGGGGAGTCGGCAGTCAAGGGTCGCTCCCCCTCGCGCCTAGCGACATAGGATACGTCAAACTGACCAAATCCATGCGAAAGATTTCTTGTTTGGACAAAATGTCTATTTGGGATAATATTCGTTTCGAGCACAAACGAGGCATTGCATATGGCTGGACTGGCGGATGCCAACTTCTTGGTGAGCGGCGCGAGTGCAGCGGTGGCTGCCCGTCGGCGAAGACGCACCGTGTGCTGGTCGATATCGAGAATCATGTGGGCCATCGCACAACCGACCGGCAATGCGCATCGTTTTCGCAGATGTCCGGGAACACCGTGACTCCAGCGCAGGAGAGGGCGAGTCGGAGCTTGCCCTTCGAAACGCCGCACGGATATGGCATCGCCTCACTGGTGGTGTCGCGAGACGCGGTTCTTTGGGCGTCCCGACCGGAGCGAATTTGGATTGACTGCGCACCAATTCGGCAGCTGACATTGCAGGCAGCGACCTGACCGCAGCAATGCTAGTTAAGGAGCGTTTCGCCTTGGGACCGTAGCGCTAGTGTTCCGAAACGCTTCGACTTGCAAGACACACGTGAGACATAAATGGGCAGCAACGAAATATCTCATTCCGACGAACCCAGCGCGCCTATCGAGGTCTTGCTGGACACGATCTTCGGCGCATTCAATCGCGGCGATGCTCCAGGCCTGATGGTGGGCGTTGCTTACAAAGGGCGGATCGTCTACAGGAGGGGCTTTGGACTAGCGAGCGTCGAATTGGGCGTGGCGAATTCGCCCGCCACGCGTTCGCGCATCGGTTCGACCAGCAAGCACTTTTGCTGCCTCGCCGCGCTACTCTTGGCAGAGGACGGCAAGCTCGACATCGACTCCAGTGTTCGGAGTCACTTTCCAGAGCTGCCAGCGCTGGCAGGGGAACCCACGTTGCGCCAACTCATGACCCACACCAGCGGATATCGCTGCTATCTGAGTACGGGGTTCATTGCAGACGGCACGGCTATGCGGCCGCCGGGCGCAGTCATGCGAATGCAGTCGCGCCAACGAGACGTCAATTTCGCCCCAGGTGAAAGGTTTATGTACAACAACAGCGGCTACCACCTGCTGTCGTTGATCGTCCAGCGCGTCTCGGGAATGCCGTTCGCCCAGTACCTCAAAGATCGCATCTTCGATCCAGTCGGTATGGCCGATACTGCTTTGGTATCCAGCGATTTCGACGTTCTCCCGCGCGTTGCCGGCTTGTACCTTTCGGAGCTGGGCGGAGGCTATCGCAAGGGCATCTTTCCGACCGAGGAAATGCTGGGCGAAGGCGGCATCATCTCGACTGTCGATGACATGCTACTTTGGCTGGCGCACATGCGCGGCCGCAAGAGAGTCGGCAGCGAACAAAGTTGGGGGGAGATGATGACTCCTGCTCGGCTCAAGAATGGTCGAGTCTTGAACTATGCGCTTGGCCTGTTGAAACATGACTATCGGGGAGTTGAGGTCATTCACCATCCCGGCGGAGTCTTCGGCGGCTGCTGCCAGATGTTGACGGTTCCGAGCCACGCGCTCGATGTCATCATCGTGGCGAACACGGGCGGCGTCGATGCGACTCGGCTCGCGTACGACGTGGTCGATGCAGTTCTCGGGCATGAGCTGGCGGCAGCCGCCGAAAGACGCAGCAGCGAGTCTTGCAAACCCCTTCTCGGACGGCGCTATTTTTCGGCAGCCCGGACGGGCTACCAGTTTGGCTTCGATGATGTTGCGGGCAAACTCGCCCTTAGCATCATGAGTGGCCCCCCCGTGCCGCTGAACATCGATGGCGAGCGGCTGCGCTTGAACCTGCTGGAAAACCGCAGCGGCGGGCCGTACGAGCTTGTGCTGCCGGCAAGCCTGGAACAGGCTCCGGCAACGCTGACGATGAGTGAAGGCGGGAACTCTGAGGCGTTTCATCTTCTGCCGCAGGTGCCGCCGCCAACCCTGGACGCGGGCGCAGCGTTGATCGGGCATTACCGCGGCAATGACCTGAATGCCGAAGCCGAGATCGCCATCGAGGGCGATGCGTTGCTGCTGAAGATCTACGGCGAATACGGTACGAACGTCATGGACTTACAGGCCTTCTCACCTGAGTTGTTCGGCTGGAAGCCCAGAGGCGGCGTACCAGAGATCGGCACCCTTCACGTTCAGCGAGTTGGAGACCGAATCAGTTCACTGCTCATTGACAGCTTTCGCACCCGACATCTGTTGTTGGAACGACTTGCTGACTGAGCAGCCATCGCCACTTCGACTTTGCCTCGACGCTTTCCTCCTACTTTGACAATCCCAATTTGACAGAGCGATTCATGAAAACTTCGATGAAACGCATCGTCGCCACGGTTGCGTGTGGTCATCGCTCGAGCGCTAGCTTGCAAGCTCGATGTGACGCTGCTCGACGAGCCGGCCCTAGAGATCGACCACGAACTGGTCGACGAGGCTTGAGGTGTGGCGCACTCTGGTGCGTGCCGGCATGAATATGGTAGTTGCCATGAACGAGTCAGACTTCGCGAGCAAAGTGATGAGCTGCGCGTTCTTTACCGGGGCTGAGGAGATTCTGGTGAGTGGTGCGTGGCAAAAGTCTTTCAGCGCGCGCGCCACCGACCGGTTACGTGTGTTCTTACGAGCCCGGCTGGCGCGCAGCCAGGGTGATACAGCGTCAGCGGCAGTCGTTGTAGTGCCACAACCCGTGGAGGAGGCGCGATGAATACACCTCCGACTGTACGAGGCCTGTCGCCTCATGCCGAGAAGGTAATGGCGCACGTCGACGCCGCGCGGCTGATTCGAATGCAGAAGACGCTGGCCAGCTACGGCGCGCGCGAAGATGGCGGCGTTAGCCGCGAAGCGCTGAGCCACACAGAACTGAACGCCCGGGCCTGGCTGTGTGGTCTCTGCGCCGACCCGCAGTATCGCTGGAGCTTGGACGACGCCGCTAACCTTGTGGTGCGGCGCGAAGGCGCCGAGCCAGACCTGGCACCGGTCATGACCGGTAGCCACATCGACACCCAGCCCGTTGGCGGCTGGCTCGATGGTGCGTATGGCGTAGTGGCCGGGCTAGAGGTAATGTTGGCGCTCGATGACGCGGGCATCACCACGCGGCGCGCCATTGAGGTCATGATATGGACTAATGAAGAGGGTTCGCGCTTCAGCCCCGGCGCGATGGGATCAAGCGCCTTCAGCGAACCGGCGAGGCTGGTCGGATTCCTGGCCTCGCGGGACGCGCAGGGTGGTCGTTTCGACACCGCGCGCGACGCTGCGCTGCAAGCCCTACCGGGGCTGCGCCGCGCACCGCTGGGCCATGCAGTGCACGCCTATGTGGAGGCCCATATCGAACAGGGTCCTGTGCTGGAGCGCGGCGGCCACACCCTGGGGGTGGTGACCGGTATCCAGGGCGTGCGTTGGTATGAAATCACCGTGCGAGGCCGTAGCGCCCACGCAGGCACCACGCCGCTGGCCGCACGCGCGGACGCGCTACTCGCCGCCGCCCGCTTGGTCGGCCAACTGGCTGACGCGGCCGCCACGTGCGGCGATGAAGCCCTACGCTTGACAGTGGGTCGATTCGATGTTGTTCGAGGCGCAGTCAACACCGTCGCCGAACAGGTCAGCTTCACCGTTGACCTGCGCCATCCCGACGAGGCAGTACTGGCCGAGGCGCAGACCGCAATGTACGAGGCCGTGGAGGCCCTGCCAGGTGGGTGCCGCGCCGAGGTCCACCTGCTGATGCAGCGCGCGCCCACGCCTTTCGATGCTGGCGTTCTGGCCGTGCTCGAGGCCGCGGCGGAGGCTACGAGTGCCCCGTTCGTGCACCTCGAATCAGGGGCCTTCCACGACGCGATGTTCCTCGCCGATATCTGTCCCACAGCCATGCTTTTTGTGCCGAGCAAAAATGGTGTTAGCCACAATCCCGCAGAAGATACTGCGCCCGCCGACCTCGTGACCGGCGCGCGCGCACTGGCTGCGACGCTAGTCAGCTTGGCCGATGCCTGACCACCCGGTATTCCCATATTTTGAGATCGACCAGCTAGACCGACCCAAGGAGCCTTTTCATGACCGGTACCTCCAGTACTTTCGCCGAGCCGACCGCTGTCGCTATCCTCGACAACAGCGAACCTTATGGCATCAATGACACCCTGCGTGAGCCGATTTCACCCGACGGCACACCCGAGCTGGGCAAGGTCTACGAGGTGCCAGCACGACAGGGCCGTGCCGTGCGCTTGGCGAAAGGGCAGACCATCCGCATCGTCAACACCCACGGAACCCAAGTTTGCGACATATGGGCTTTCAAAGAGGGGAGCATGAACGAGTTCATGTCGATGGAACATCTGCGGGCAGGCGTGGATCGGGTGAACGCCCGGGCCGGAGACGCCTTGTTGACCAACTGCCGCCGGCCGATACTATCCTTCAAGACCGACACCTCGCCCGGCCTGCATGACACGCTGATAGCCCCATGCGATATCCACCGTTACCGCAACCTGGGTGTCGAGTGCTACCACGATAGCTGTGCCGACAATCTGCGCTTGGCGGTGAAGGCCGTCGGCCTGGGCACCCGTGAGGTGCCGGGTTCGTTGAATCTGTGGATGAACATCCCTTTCGATGCTGAAGGGTGTATCAAGTGGTTGCCCACGGTGAGTCGGCCGGGCGACTATGTCGAGTTCGTCGCAGAGATGGACTGCTTGGTGGTGATGTCGGCCTGCCCGCAAGACATCATCGCTATCAACAGCAATCAGCCGCAGCCGATCCACTTCTCGGTTCACTGAAAACGGCACACGGCACGCTGGCTACCGATGCAACGACGTTTCAGTGCGCGCGAAACTGTGCCTTCATCGAACGATCTTTCCGATTGCTGTGTGGGCCTCGCCACGCCACCTCCTCCAAAGCTACCGGGAGGCACTGCGCCGGACCGGTCGCGATCCTCGGCGGCAGCATCCGCCATGCTCGCGCGCGGTGCGGGTTTGCGCACAAACAGTTGGTGAAGTAGTTCATAGTCGGTCGGCGCTGCCATCGGCGCTAGCCGTCGTCGCGACTCCCACGGCGTTGATTGCAGCATTTCGTTTCAGCATGTACAACCGCCATCCCCGACAGGAACCCTGACACATGCGATGCACGTTTTCAAAAGAAGATATTGCCATTGAGAAGCCTTTGGATGACACGTTAGACACGGCGTCGGAAATCTTCCTTCAGGACATGGTCCACGCCGAGCATTTTTCGGGGGTTGCCATGGTGGCCCGAGGCGGGCGTGTCATGCACCAAAGCGCTTACGGACCGTCGTCCGAAGACCGTAGGAATCGGATCGATGGACGATTTCATGTTGGCTCGGTGGCCAAGCAGTTCACGGCCGCCGCGGTAATGCAATTGACTGAGCGGGGGAGTGTGAAGCTTGACGGGCGGATCAATGACTACCTTCCGGAGTCTTATCAGTCTGATATTTGGGGTGCCGTTACCGTAGAACACCTCCTGTCGCACACCAGCGGCATAGTTGACTATGCGCTAAAGAGAGATTATTACGCCATAGTAGATGGCTGGGCATTTGGCACGACGATGGTCGGAATGATCCGCGAAGCGATGCTGCAGCCGCTCTATTTTGTGCCGGGGACTGCGTTTCGCTACTGCAATATTGGCTATTCGCTTCTGGGAGAAATCATTGAGGCTCAGACGGGCGCACTCTATGCCGACTACATAAAAGAGGTGCTTCTAGATCCTCTGGGAATGGCAAACTCGCAAGTACACGACGAGCGATATATTCCCATGCCGAATGATGCAACCGGACTTCGGTGGGATGAAGAACTCCGCAGCCATGTCAGAGATGATGTTTTGTCTCTGCCCGTAACGCCTGCGGATGGAGGCTTGGTAACGACTGTCGAAGACTTTTCTCGTTGGGTATCGGCCTACAAGAATATGAGCCACCCAAAGCTGTCGGAGGCATCTTTCGAGCGAATGTTTGCGCAAGCGGCTCCGGCCGATACTTACCGTTGGCCCGAGCGAAGTATGCGCGGCAAAGGCTTTTATGGTCTCGGCCTAATGCGAAGTGGTGACTTGATCATGCATGAAGGCTCAATCGTCGGATTCCGCAGTTTTTTCATTTATAGCCGCGACGATGATTTGCTAATTACAGTCTTTTCCAACAACACCTACAACGATGTATTCCGCATCGCTTTGGGCCTCTTTAGGCTTTATGAAAAGTCGGCTGGCTAGGCCGCCTGATAGTGCCCGGGGCACCGTATCAAATTCGAGTCAATGAGTTGATCTCGCGATGCAACATCAAGGTGGCCACTGGAACGGGGATGCTTTGTCTGCACTCGCCTATAGATGGCCTGGATCAAGCATGGCGGGTGTACCGAAATGCGACGGACAAACGACATCACGTCGACTTTGCCCAGGACTCGTCAGGTGTACAGTCGCTCGAAAGCGATTTGGCGTGTACGTAAGGTGTTGGCGCGAAACGCGGTCACCACGCCTTCGCTTCTATCAAGCGTCAATACGCCAACTTCCGGCATATCCCCGATAATCGTGAAGCCGAACACATCGTTTGAGTATGCTTCGAGCGTCATCTTGTTAGTGCCGTAACGTCCGAATACTGTCAGCACCAATGCGTCGCCTTCGACGGTGACCTCCGCCTTCGCATTGAGATCTTTGGCGATGTAGTGGCCCACCAGCGACTTGCTCAGTTCCTCGAGAGCCGGCGGGACTCCGGTTATTCGATGCGCGGCCTCGGGATGTCCCCCTTCGGTGACGGTAAGCGACGCTGGCGCGTCGTCACCGAGGTCGATCTGTGCGATCTGGATGGTGACAGGGCCGCCGGCCCCATCCTCGAAGTCGCCGAGCCGCAGCGATGTTGAATCCGCCTGCATTGCAGCTGGCTGGCCGTTCAGAACGCTCAGTGCGAGAATTCCCTCGCGCTCGCTGAAGTCGAAGGAGTACCCTGACGCGGTATGGTATCGGCGTCCGACGAGGGCCTTGTAGTTCACGCTCGACGCCTTGGGTTCGGCAGGCAACAACGCGGCCTCGCCGAGCACTACCTCCATGGCTTTGCGAGCCAGAGCGCGCGGATTGATCAGCCCGGAGTTGGTCATGATGACGATATCGAGTTCGTGCTCCGGAACGCAGAGCATTTCGCTCGCACCTCCGACCACCCCCCCGGCATGATGGATCGTCTTCACGCCGCGATGCGGGCTGACCATAAGACCGAGCGCATACGAGTTGGTCGTCCCGTTGGACAGCATTGTGGGCTTGACTAGCTCAACCCAGATTTCATCGGATCCGACCACCTTAGGACCTCGCATATGGGCGGTCCAGCGCAACATATCGTCGACTGTGGAGATCAGTGCGCCTTCGCCCAGGATTCCTTCAAAGGGAAATATCCCACGCTTCCATCGACCGTTAGGAAGTGGAACATGGAGCGTTGCCACGTTGGGATGGATCTCGAAATCACTAGGTACGGATTCCGTGTCGATCATCCCTAGCGGTTCAAGCACTCGCTCCCTGAGAAACTGCGCGAACGGCAGGCCCGACAGCCTCTCAATGAGCAGCGAAAGAAGGTGATATCCACCGTTGTTGTAGATGGCCTTCTGACCCGGAGGAAAATTGGCGTGGCCTTGCCTGATCAGAAGCTCCATAGGAGCATCCTTCGGCTTGAACGTCCCGCCGTCGGCAAGCATGTCGGTTTCCAGATAGCTGCGATAACCACTCGTATGGTTCATCAACTGCCGGATGGTCGCCTCTCCCTCTAGCACAGGCAACTCCGGGAAGTACTTGCGAATGCTGTCGTCAAGGCTTAGACGTCCCTCTTCCATGAGCAACAGCGCTGCCACGCAAGTGAAATGCTTGCTGGTCGACCCGATTCTCATGCGCGTGCAGGGCGTGTTGGCGATGCCGTGCTCGATGCTGGCCAAGCCGAAGCCGCGCCGGTAGATCACCTTGCCTCGATGAGAGATGCCAACGACGAGTCCCGGTGCGTCTCCGCGATTGGCGGACTCGAACACGGCGTCCAATTCCGCAAACAGGGTCTCGCTGGAAGAGAGGGGTTGTCGAGAAGGGAAGTCACTCATGCAGCCGCCAAGATGTTCATTGAAGTTGAGCGCCAAACCAATGCGTGGCCGCGCTTGAGATGCGAACGGTACCTGTAGTGCCCCGCTCCAGGAATGCCAGTCGCGCTGTCATCACTCTCGATCAGCCGGGACCACCACCCTATCGACAAATATTATCCAATATAGAAAATATTGTCAATTTCTTGTGCAAAACTTGACGATTCCCATCCCATCCCATCCCATCCCATCCCATCCCATCCCATCCCATCCCATCCCATCCCAGCATCGCACCGAAGTTGAACAAGTGCCAGGCAACACACGACTTGACGAAGTGCGCACAGGAGATCCTAGAACCCTTGCTCAGGTATCAAGGAAAGGCGTGCAATGGGCACTCCGGAGAGTGCGGGAATGATTGGCCGCAAATCGGCATCGCGAAGAGGGCATAGAGTGAATTTGTACGTAATAGACAAATGTTTGATGGAATGTTAAAAATTGGTTAGAATCTCTGGCAGGCCGAACGCCTAATCAGCGCGAGGTTGACAGTGCGACTCGTTTCGAGTGCCGGCGCCTGGGCTGAGTCACCAATGCGGAGGCGAACGGCGGTGCAATGATGCCCAAAAAGAAGGCGCCCCGTGGTCGCGTAGAGCACTCTACGCAGCCAATTCTTTAGTCTCTGGAGTAACCTGATGAGTGCAAGACCACCGCCAGTCGGATCCGCAAGAGGCGCGTTGGCGATCTCTTTGTCTTTAGTCATTCTTTCCGCCTTCGTTGCGGTCTCTGCGCGCGCTGTGTTGAGTCCGCTTCAGGAGCTTATCAAGGCTGACCTGGGTGCCAGCGACAACGAGATAGCTTTGCTTCAGGGGCTCGCCATCGCCTTGCCGATAGCGTTTCTTTCGCTTCCTATCGGTCGCCTCATTGATCGCGTCAATCGAAGCAGGCTGCTATTCGCCCTGAGCTTGCTGTGCACATTGGGAAGCGTTGTTACTGCATTTGCCCATACTTTTACCGTCATGTTCGTCGCGAGAATGCTGGTGGGTCTAGCCTCGACCGGCTTGACTATGGCGGCTTTGTCAATCGTCTCCGATCTCTCCCGCTCCAGCAATCGTGGCCGACTCGTGATGGTGATCGCTCTAGCGCAGATTTTCGGCGGCGCAGCCAGCTTCATGCTGGCGGGGCCGCTGCTCGATTGGCTCCCTACCGCACTATCGGTCCTTCCTGAGGTTGCCCAGGTCGCGCCATGGCGTCTGGTGCAGTTCGTGTTCGCAGTGGTGACGGGCGCGTTCTCGTTGCTGCTGCTGATGATGAGGGAGCCAACCCGGCACGAAGTTGGAGACGCAACTGGGAAAGACCTGCGAACAGCGATTCGCGAGCTCTGGTCTTATCGACGGGTGCTGATCCCCTTGATAATGGGAGCAACCTCCATCGGCATGGCAGATGCAGCTGCTGACATTTGGGTGGTCCCAGTTCTTTCTCGCTCGTTCAACCTCCAGCCTGCTGAATTTGGGACATGGTTGGGTCTGGTGCTCCTGGGCGCGGGAATATTTGGCGGCGCGCTTGGAGGGGTGCTTGGGGACTATTGCCAACGCTTCATCGGTCGATCGGGTGTACTGATGGCCGCTATGGCGGGGGCTGCCTGTTCCATCATTGGCGCCTTCTATCCGTTGGCACCGAGCGTCGCAATTTTCGCGGTACTTCTCGGTCTCTTTCAGGCTGCTGGTTCCTGCAGCGCCATTGCGTCCGCGGCGAGCGTTACCCTTTTGATTCCAAACGAGCTACGGGGCTCCTGCATCAGCATCATGGCGGCGGTCTCCGTTCTAATGAGCTATGGGGTCGCGCCGCTGTTGGTCAGCCTTGCCACAAGTGCCTTGAATCTCGGCTCGCAAGTCGGAATTCCGTTGACTTTTGTCGGCGTGATCACCAGTCTCGTGGGCACGGTAGCGTTCGCCATTGCCATTCGTGAGGCCCGGAGAGCCCTGCAAAGTCAAGCGAGTACCGGCATAGCAGTCAGTGAGGTCCCTGTCGCCGCTTGAGCTGCCATGAGGTGACGGTGGAAGCCACGCTTGCATCGTGCCGGTTTTGGTAGAGGTCCGTTCGCGTGAGCTAGGCCGACATCGCCTGACAGGCGAGTTGCCAACGGTAGTTGCTTCTGCCTCGGCCGAAGGCATGCCGCCGATGGGCTACAGGAGTTGGTGATGGACGAACCACGAGACCCATTCGAGCGAAGCGAGTTCGACAGGTTCCTCGCTCGTCCAAAGCTCTCGGCAAAGGGCCGGCTCTGTTTTGTACAGCCCGTTGATCTTCTTGGCCGTGACTTTGTCGTAGTTATCGCCCTTGGAGCCCGACAAAGGCTTGATGCAGGTTTCGGCCGACAGCTCGGAGTATCGGATACGGACGTGCTGTGCTCGAGCCGATTGACTTGTTAACGCCCAGTTGCACCGGGGTTTGACCGCAGTCCAACGCACCATCCTTGCTTACTTCAACAAACTGACCTTCACGAGTTCCCATGACTAAATCTTCTAAGACGCCCTATGAAAGGCTTGCAGACCTCTCCATCGAGTTGCCAGCACTTTCTGTGCCTGCCGCGGCATACGCTCCGTTTGTGCGCACCGGCAACTTGGTCTACATCTCTGGACACATTGCCAAGCACGAAGGAAAGCCCTGGGTCGGACAACTAGGACGCGACTTGGCAACAGCTGAAGGACAGGCGGCCGCTCGCGCAGTTGGGATTGATCTTGTCGGAACATTGCAGGCGGCCGTGGGTGATCTGGGCAAGGTAAAGCGCATCGTCAAAGTGATGAGCCTTGTTAACAGCACCCCTACCTACACAGAGCAACACTTGGTGACGAATGGGTGCTCTGAGCTCTTGGCCGAGATATTCGGCGAGACAGGAATGCACGCACGCAGTGCATTCGGCGTCGCTCAAATTCCGATGGGTGCATGCGTCGAGATCGAGATGATTGTCGAGGTCTGAGCAATGACGCGACTTCCACGGTTCTATCAGCGGCCTACGGCAATCATGTCAGTTCGTATTGCCGGCCATGTACCTCGTGTTGGTCGGCCTTTTCCCACCAACTTTTCGGACACTTGAAGCTGCGATCGCGAGGTCCGAGTAGGTTGGGGCACACCGCCCCCATCCGTTGTTCGAGGGCTAGTTTGCGTCTTGCATGCCGCTGGCCGCCGGCCTGCCGCCATCCCAAATTCGCAGCGCCGTGGATTGAGTCGCTACCCACTATTTTGGGTGCGCAGGATCTTGTGCTTCTGCATTGCTGGGTTAGCGGTCGCGCTTGATCGCATTGAAGACACCGTGGCCATGCTTCGGGCATACATCACTGAAGACTGGATGGTACTTACGATGGCACATGAGATTCTCGTTCTGGGCGCAGGCATGGTCGGAACCTGCGCCGCGCTGGAACTTCAACTACGTGGGCATAGCGTCACCCTCTTGGATCGCCGCTCGCCCGGCCAGGAGGCCTCCTATGGCAACGCCGGCATAATCCAGCGCGAAGCGGTGGAACCTTATGCCATGCCGCGCGACTGGCATGCACTACTTACCGTGGCCTTTCGGCGCGGGCTAGATGTGAATTACCACGTGAGCGGGCTGCAGTCTGCCTGGCCGCAATTGTGGCAGTACTTTCTCGCGTCGGCACCTTCCCGGCATCGCGCTATCAGCAGGCAATATGCTGGCTTGATTGCTCACGCCACCAGCGAGCACGGGCGCCTGATTGCTCTGGCACGCGCGGAAGATTTGGTGCGACGAGATGGCTTGCGCCTGATTTACCGGACCGAGCGAGCGCTGGGTCGAGCGCTGCAGCATTCGCATCGCCTGAAGAATGACTACGGTATAGGTTTCACTGCGCAAAGCGCACAGGACCTCTCCGCGGCCGAGCCCGCCTTTCGCATCCCCCTGGCAGGGGCCGTGCACTGGCTGGAATCCTGGAGCGTCAGCGATCCGGGTGCACTGGTGGAGCGCTATGCGGCTTTGTTTCAACAAAGCGGTGGGCGCTTATTGCAGGGCGATGCCAACAGCCTCCGGTCTAACAAGCAGGGCTGGCAGGTCGAGACCAGCGAGGGCCCCGTGCAAGCGGGGCATGCTGTACTGGCCCTAGGGCCTTGGGCTGGCGGCTTCGTGCGACGCTTGGGCTATCGCTGGCCGCTCTTCGTCAAGCGAGGCTATCACCGGCACTATGTTGGCGGCGACACGGTCAACGTTCCCACGCTTGATGCCGAACGCGGCTACGTGCTGGCGCCACAGCAGCGGGGCCTGCGCATCACCAGTGGCGCTGAGATTGCTCGCCAGGATTCGCCCCCCACTCCGCGCCAGCTCGACGGAGCAGAAGCCGAGGCTCGCCAGCTAATGGACCTGGGCAATGCGGTGGAAAGTGAACCCTGGCTGGGTTGCCGCCCCTGTTGCGCTGACATGAAGCCAATTATTGGAGCGGCACCGCAACACCCTGGTCTATGGGTCAACTGCGGGCACGGTCACCAGGGTTTTACGTTAGGGCCCGCTAGCGCACGGTTGTTAGCCGATTTGATAGAAGGCTGCACACCATACACCTCTGCTGAGGCCTTTTCGCCAACAAGGTTCGGCCGCTCGACTGGCAGCATACAAACCGTGTGAACGGCATCGAAGCTGAGGTGCTGTAGGTTCCGCGATTGTTGCGACTGCCTATGTTTTGGCGGCGGTCAATCCACCATCAGCCGTGCAATGCGGCTGGCAGCGCGACGTTGGAAGGGCTTGTGCCGCCTCATTCCGAAGGATTGTAGTGAGGCAGCGCGCTTCACAGCTCGATGTATTTGTGTCGTACCCGAAGAGCCGAACTGACTAACTCACCCCATGCCCGGCATCAAACCTGGCTCAGAGCACCAATGCGTCCGCCAACGCATGATGGCGCCTCAAGCAACGCCGCGCAGCGGTTGCCTCCGAGGACTCAGATGCGGAGCTTTCTTTATCTGGATCTTCGAGCAAGTACCCGATGTGAATCGGCGAAGGCCTCAAAGAGAATGGCACCGGCGCCAATGCTAAAAGCCGGTGCAGTAGGACGAAGTCACCGCTGTAGTCGTAGGCCACCTCAATGGTGTCGGCCTTGAGCCCTTCCAGCCAAACGGCGGCATCGCGAGCCAGTCAGAGATGCTTGGGCGCCGGGCGCAACGCCAACCTCTTTGTCGAGGTTGGCGCTGAGCGCGTCAATCAGCGCCTTGCGCTTCTCGCGCAGCTTGGCCTTCTCGTCGTCGTTGTCGAGCTTGATAGCGGTATGAAAGTCTTCGAACTGCTTCTGCACTGCCGGCATGTCATCTCCCTATGTTGCGCTGGCCAAGGGCTTAGCTCCGGAGCGAAGCGGACGCCCAATCTGCCAAGGTGGGAACATAACAAAATTTTTCAAGGGCGCCGCATGGTGAAATTTGCCGACGGGTGTTAGCCGTGCGCCCCTCGTCCATCCCTCGAAGAAAACCGCCCTCGGTCGATGGGTGCGCAGCCCTTTGGATTCCTTGTGCAGCACCGAGATCCTGCGGAGCGGACGCTGGTGAGCTTCCACTATCAGCCTTGCCGCGACATTGCCGCAGCGCCTGGCTACGTTGTCGCGTTGCCGCCTTCTTGGCCCAAGCGCTACTTCTTCCCGGCCCCGCGGCGCGCGATGGCGGCATTCATGTCCTCAATGGAAATGTGCTTAGAGGTACGGCCAAACATTCCTTTGAGGTTCTTGAGCCCCTCCAGCCCTTGGAGCGAGTCTCGTTCCTGGACAGGCAGGTCGCCTCCCTCATGCATGAAGTCACCGCTGACACGGCCGCCGACCGTCATAAGTATGGACATGACTTTGTTGAGGCCGTCGGGGCTAAGCGCAGCGCCCTCCGGACTGGCTCCATCGAGTTCAGGATTTGGTGTCGCCAGCCATCGACGCACTTACTCCCAGGATTGGAAGGCAGCAAATGCGGCCTGATCCAACGCTGTCAAGCGCTCATAGTCTGGACTGCCGAACTCGCGCCCCACTGGCGCCCTGTCGAGCCAAGCCCGGTCGTCGGCCGAAGCCTGACGGTGTTGGTCTGAGCTGTGCTTAGGCGCTGGATTTTTGGGCATGTTTCAATGCTACTCGCCGGAGATCTCCAATGGCTACATCGATTGCGGCAGTGGTACAGACACAGTGGAAGCGGGCCAGTAGGCCAACGGTCGTTTGGGGTCTCAGTGCCCGAACCATGGGCCACAAGTGGGCCAAATTTGGGCCACAAATGGGCCACAAAGCAAAACGCCAACCCTGAGGTTGGCGTTTGCTTTGTGGAACTCGGCAATTGTTTGTCGTTTTGTCCGGCAATTGCGCGCCGGATGAGTGTCCTGCATGCCAGAAGATAGCTCGATTTTCGAAGTATTTCCGGCGCTGTGTCCGGCATTTTTTGCGCAACCTGTGCTGATGTCCGGCATTTGATGAGCAGTAGCACATACAAGGTATTTAATCATCCTAACAAAGAGTAATCGCCCACTTGCATCACTGATCTAGCGATTTATGGGCACGAACTCAGTGGTGGGCACATTCAGAGCGTCGGTACACGGCAGGCTGAGGTCGATCGATTACACCCAGAGCAGGTGACCAACAACTGCCAGCACAGGTGCTCAGTTGCACCGGAAATCACGGCTTGACTTAGTCTTCGCGGGCATCGTCGAGATGTTGATCAGGCTCACTCATCGCATGGCATCGCGCCATCTGCAGAGCCACGGCCTTGACCGCGATGCATGAAGTTTGGAGCGCGAGGGCACGGGTGCTGGCAAGCGCGGCATCCTTCTTCCACTTCCGAACGGGCCTTCATCAGAGGCCTCCAATCTTTTGCCGTGCCCGCGCGAAGCTCGCTCTCGTAGGGCACGCCTGACAGCGACATGCGCAACACACTCAATATCCGCCTTTCTCAAGACATCTCGTTGCCCTTATGTCCTTTCCACAAGATTGAGGATGTCCCTGGTAGCGCCAGCAGAAACACTTAACTGAACCGCAGAGTGCGGTGTGTGCTCCAGGGAGGCGTCATGGATCATCTGCGGGTTGCGTTATGCCTGGCTGTTTGTGCGTCGGCACTTAGCGGCTGTGCCATTGTTCGGAGTGCAGAGGGTGCCAAGGGTGGGGTTGGCTTTGCCTACCAGCTTCCGCGGGCGCTGTTGCCTGTCGAGCTCATATACGATGGCGCGGGCTTTGACTTGCTGGTCAAAGCGCCGAAGATCATTGGTGACGGGCAAAAGACCTATGTCATGCAACGATCCGCCAACGTCTTTTCGAGCGACAACGTTGCCACCTCAGTTGGTGATGGTAGATCGCTTCTCAACTCGGTTGTAGTCTCATCTGACGACAAGAGCCTCTCCGGATTCATCAACTTGGTGGCAGGCTACAAGGCGCGCAAGGCAGAGTCGGGTGAAGTGCCAGCAGCGGAGAAAGTGTCAGTGTTCCGGAAAGACTTCGATCCCGAATGGAGCGAAGACGAGGTTAGGGCGTTCAACAGTGATCTAACTAAGAGTGCCGACAGGTTCTTGAACTACCTGTGGATGCGCTCTTCTTGCAACACCGCCGCTACGAAGAACGACTGTCTGGCCATCGCTCTCCTGGGAGAGACCCTCAAGCTAGGCGGCCTCGCGGTCATGGTTGATGGCCTCCCGAGAATCGAACGCCTCACCGAAGTAGATTGCGCGCTAGGGGTGTGCTACAGGATCAATGTCCCCACCACGGTCACCCTTCGTTCTCCTACATCGTTGAGCAGCGATGTCCTACCGCTGCCCAACAGCTCCCCGACCTTTGTGCTCCCGCTTGAGAGGTGGGCATTCGTCAAGACCACCCACAACGTAACGTTCAAAGATGGCGTGCTGCAGGCAGCAACGACTGACCGCCCAAGTTCTGCCTATGAGTTGATGACGGCGCCTTTGGCGCTTGCCAAGGCCGTATGGGCAGAGCTGACAAACCTCGTTCAGTTCAAGATCGACTTGAGCGGCAAGGAGAAGGCACTAGCAGAGGCCAAGACCGCTGAACTCACAGCGATTGCAGCCTACGAGGCGAAGCTCCTTGAGAAGTTGCCGAAGAAGGCCGAGGCTGCTCTCTGGGGCGTTTCGGATGGTGATCGTGAGGTGCGCTTGGCGCTTCGCATCGGGCCTGTGAGTCAGAAACAAGACGCCCTCAAGGATCTTGGTAAGGGCGGGGACGGCAAAGGCGGAGCGAGTCCCAAGACGGACGGCGGCGGTGTGACCCCGATTCCGCAGCCAGCGGTCCCAAAGGTACCCAAGGATGGCGTCGGAACTGGCAAGTCCTCTGACGGTGACCTAGGAAAGGGAAAGTAGCCACCATGAACGCAGAAGCAGCTCCTCCTGGCAAACCGAAGCCCAAACGACGCGTAGTCCGAGCGGTCTCGACAGGTCTTGCTACGCCATGCTTCATGGCAAACACGAACAAGGGCGGTCGCATCGAGCGCGTCGCTGGCTTTGAAGTCGGGAGAGTGATGTCCCAGGGCTTTGGCGGGCGCCGTCTGCCTGAGGCACTGTGCAAGGAAGATCTCGGGTCTGCCTCCAACCTGCAATTTGCGTTTCCTCAATCTGCGGTGGGAAAGGATGACCGTGTTCAGATTGTTGACACGACCGTGCTGCCCTGGCGCTGCGTCTGCCACCTGGTAGTGGAGGGCTTGCACTCTCATCAAGTCCTGGGTACGGGCTGGCTTGCAGGGCCTCGCACTGTTATCACGGCTGGCCACAACCTATTCAGCCCGAGGACGGGGCTGGGGGCTACGCGCGTTACTGCTGTGCCTGGCCGCAACGGCGACGCGGCGCCGTTCAATTTCTTCCGTAGCTCCAAGTGGGCCGTGCATGAGCTGTGGCGAGGCGACGGAGATGAGAGGTTCGATCTGGGCGTCATCTGGCTGAACGCCTCAGTAGGTGACCACATAGGTTGGTTTGGCTACGCGGCTCGAACAGACCCAGACCTCGAGGGACTCATCCTGAACACCAGCGGTTATGCAGCAGACAAGCGGATTGGCACGCAGTGGTTCAATGCCGGCCGTGTATCCAATGTGGAACCGAGGACACTGGAGTACGGCATGGACACCGAAGGCGGTCAGAGTGGCAGTCCCGTCTTCGCTGTGCTGGAGGAGGACGATCGAGTCGTTCTCGCAGTTCACGCCTACGGAGGGGATTCGGTCAATCAAGGCATCAGGATCACGGACGACATCTACGAACTGCTCAAGAGCTGGATCCGCTAGTTCAGTCGTAAGCCTCCTGGCAAGTCATGCTGAGCCGCTGAGGTGAGCCAAGCATGCTCGTGTCCACGCAGAAACTCGGTGGACACCATCGTCGGCGGGGCTATAGCCAATTTCAACATGGGACGGCCGGACGCTTGCCGTGCTTCGTCAACTCGATGCGTCCGAGTCAACGGGCGACCTGCCCCGAGAGGAGTTCAAGCGCTTCGTCAGCATCAACCGGCTCCAGGTGCGCCAACTTGTTTCTCATGTGCCTGTACCGCTCTGCAGTGCGAACAATGTCCGGTGGAAGGCGGTGTACGCGCGCCAAATGTACAAGGCCGCCAATCTCGACGTCGTCAAGATCCCGTACTATCTCGTCATTTAGCCTTAGCGAAGAAGGAAGCGCTCGACACGACTTCATCCGCAGCGCCAGTTGACGTCGTTTCAATTCAAGAATTGGCAGAATCTCAGCAGCGTGGGCCGCCCAGAGACGCATTGAAAGTTCCGACTTTTGGTCCCCGGTTCGCAACAATAGTAGGGCATGCTGTGAACGCTCTCCGTCGAATTCAGCTAACCCTCCCGTCTCCCAAGTCGGTCCCAGCGTTGCCCACGTGTCTCTGCCGTCGTCAGCTTCCCGAAGCGCTTTCATTGGATCGAACAAGTCACGCCAATGCGTAGCGAGGAGTCGGTCGATCAAATCAAAATCCCATAGCGCCAGACGTACTACGATGCGTGCAATCAACTTCGCGTGCGCGTCGATTCGTTGCCCATTTCTTCGCCAGACCTGTAGTACATAGCTGAAGACGTCAGCCTCGCCGACATGCCCATCCCAAGCCAATGACTGAAGAGCCGGGGCCTTGGCCGGCAAACGGACTGCCGGCACACCAGATGTCAAGACCACCACCTGAGTCCGATCAAACTTGTCCACCGCTCGGCTTGCGTTGGCGTACTCGTCCAGGAAATGCGACCACGCCGGCCAGTGCTGGCTGCCCACTCCCTTGACGAGGACAAGTCTCCTGCTCTCGGCCCGTGTGATCAGCGAGGCTACGGTCCGACCTGACGGTCGGTTATCGTCGATCTCGAGCGCGGCATAGAGCTCATCGATAGGTGGGCGCTCTGTCGGAGTCAATGGACCAGTCAGCGGCCAGCCCTCTTCGGCTAAGCGATCTTCAAGTACATGCGACAACGCGTCCGCAGCGCATGAGGGCGTCCCGATCACAACATTCGCACCGTCGCGGATCGCCTCCAATGCTGAATCGATGAAAGTCGCAGGTCCGGGAAGCGCCCAGCGGTCCATTAGGCGGCAGTTCCAAGCAACGCCTGCGAGACGATTGGATCAACCGTCCAGAAGCCTGCCCCTTCCCGGCGAGTAAGCCCAAGTAGCTCGCCCCACCGGAGGCTTACATCCACCCGGTTCTGTGACACATCTGCAATTGCAGCTAAGTCGCTTGCCTCAATGGCCTCGGACACGCCGGCGTCATTTGGCCTGCACAACTGCGCAAGAACGCTGATCACTTCAACCGGCTTGGCAACGTCCAATCCAAACCGTTGGCGCAACCGCGCTGCTTGCTCCGAATCAGCGAACCTCTGCTGGATGGCCGAGTCGATCCGCTCGCTTAGTGCGCGCAGCTCAGTTAGCTCTCCAACCAACTCCGTGATGAGCCCCGGCCACAAGCCGGTGGCCGCAGTGAGCCGGCTACGATCTTCAGGCTCCAGTTGAATCTGCCTTTCTTCAAGCCAATGCCGAAGGAATGGTTCACTCCATTGGAGTAAGGAAGTCCAAGGCAGCTCGTGCCCTTCCAAGACAGTGTCGTCGTCGAGCAACCGCCAAAGCGTTGCCGGCTCAGCGACGAAAACCAGCGATGCAAACTTGCTTTCCGAGCGTAGGCTCTTCAGGCGTTGTTGCGCCTCCTCCAACCATTGACCTGTCCAAGGCACCGATTCCGGAATCACGAAGACCGACACCTGATCCTTCGGGCGATCGACCAATACATCTTGCAGCGCGACGCCGAATGACTGCCAATCAAGGCAGGCGTCGAGGACGATGGGCGCGGCACCATTACCAAGGTAGTCCGCCAAATTCGTGGCGACGCTGGCAATCCCCGTCGCGTCTGTACCAGTCACGATGGTGATGTCGTTCTTGCGTTGCAGCAGCTTGCTGAGTTGCTGATAGGTGAACGCATTACGGCCGGGGGCCCCTGGTGCGCGGCGTAGCGGGGGGCGGAATGATGTGGATTCAAACTCGACAGCAGGCTCGCGCTCTTTGTTCAGGACTGTCTCGATTTCTTCCTGAGTCCCCAGCAACAGCAGCACATTTGGGTTACGCAAAACGTAACGTCCGCCGGTCAGTTTGCGCAGAACGCCCAAGCCAACCATTTCGTCGAGCAATACGCGGAAGTCCAGTTCGCTGGTGTCGCGAAACCCGTCTGCCCACCAATGCTGCGCGCCAGTCTGCCGGATCAGCTGCCACGGGGCGCCGTCGTTCTGCGTGTACCGTCCGTGCAGCAGGTCCAGCGCCATCGAATAGGCCAGCACCTCGTAGCGCGGGTCCAGTTGAAGCGTCAGACGGAACTTGGCGCGGATCTCATCGCGCAGCGCGTCACTCGAGTAGACCTGCTCGATATCCCTGTCGGTGACGATGTAGCGCGGCCCCCCCGTCCTCTGCCGGCTAGACACCTGACCCAGCATATGCCTAAGCAGATGCGAGCAGTACAGCTGAATGAGGCTGGGGTAGTAATTGGTTTGCGCGAGGATGCGGATCACTAGGCTCTTCGACTCGAAGGCAAACCCTGCCGCAGCCATCGGCTTGCGAATAAGGTCCGCGGCCTCCCTAACTTCTTCACCCTCACGAAGCGGTCCAATCTCGATGGGCTCGCCGAAGTGCGCCAGCGGATGATTGGGCCGCTCCGTCATTCGAAGCACGTTGTGAAGGCCCGCAAACACGACCTTGAACCGCCGTTGCGTGTCGTCCATCAACTGCTTCAGCCTGCGCGTTTCCTCGAAGTCGTTTCTACCGTCTTGCTCGAAGAACCGATCAGCCTCGTCCAGCAACAACAATACTCGCCGGTCGGCATTCGCCATCAGAAAGTCCCGAATTGCCCGGACCATTACCTCCGCCCCCTGCTTCTTGCCTGGCGCCGGGGCTGGCAGTTTAGAGTCCAGCACCCCAAGCTCTTTGAGCTTCTCATGCAGCGTTAGCCAGATCTCGCCGGGTGCCAAGCTGACGCCAATACCCTCGGCTCGCAGGTCAATCCACCGGGCGTAATGACCGCGCAACGGGGAGTGAAACGACTGCTCTGCTCGCTTGAGCAGTGCAGTCTTGCCGAGCTGACGCCCGCCGTAAATAAAGCAGCGCCCGTTTGGACCTCGCACGGCATCGAGTTCAATACCTCGCCCATAGAACATCTCAGGTGGCACCAAGCCAGCCGTCGCGTCGTAAGGCAGCGAGTATGAGAAAGGTAGTGCTGTGTCGAACCACGCTCTAAGGCGAGATCCCGACGCACAGCAAAGAAACATGAGCAACGTCTCGTCCAGGAGAAGCAGTGATCGGCGCTTCGTCTTCGCCAGCCGGCTCAGATCCCGCCACTTCTGCTCGGACATGCGGCCGAAATATAGGAGCAACGCAGGGCGCGTTGTTGAAACATCGCCAACCCACTGCAAGAGGTCGTCCTCGGAGGGCCTACCCCATACGCAAACAACGCGGTACCTCCCGCCAGCTGAGGATCCGTACATTGGCAGTGGACAAATATGCCTGTCCTCAACCGGATCTGCGTCAAGGCTCCATATCTCACGCCCGGATACCCGGTCTGAGCGAACCAGATCTTTCACTATTAGTCCGAGTCCGGCCAGCAGCACGTCCAGCCTTGTTCGTTCCCCCTCCTGCCGAGCCTTCATGTCGGACCAGGCGTTGAACATCTTCCCCGCCTGCTTGCGCCGCGCTCCGTCGACTCGCTTTGCATCGAGACCAGGAACCGACTGGCCCTGTTCCAGGGCGGATTGGACCGTATCCCGCTTGTGATCCGCCAGCCACAACTCGATCACCTTCATGCCTGACGGGAAGAACTGCTCGAAGCCCTCACCTGATTCCTCATCCAAGTCGGTGGGAGTAGGCTTTCCTTGTTGGAGCCAATGCACTAACTCTCTCGCTGTCGCGATATCCCCTTCATCAAGCGCCTTCTCGATCTCAGCGGCCGCTGGCTTGGTGGCGTCGGTGAGTGAAATTTCGCAAAGGTCTCGGCGCACCTCCTGCTTCCGCGCTTCGCGCGCACCTTCGACTCGGGCCCGGATGCCCCTAACCTCGGCCATTGCTACGTCGAAGCGCCGCAACTCCTCCAACTGAGCCTGCCATCTTGCGAGCTGGCTTTCGATCTGGCTGCGCTCCGCTTCTTGCAAGTATCCATATGCTGAGCCCACCTCAACAGACCGCTGGCATTCGGTGATCTCCTTGATCAGCGCGTGCTTCCATCGCTCTCGCTCAGAGCGCAGCGAGGCGCTTTCGGCATCCATCAGCCCGGCGTGGATGATCAGCTCGGCGCCAAGAAAATCTCCTCGTTCGGTTCGACGCCGCAGAGCCTCTCCTGGCTCCAACGGTACAAAATTCAGCGCCGACAATTCGGCTAACGCAGCGTCGGCACTCATCTCCAAGGTCCAGTCCTCCCGCACCCGCAATTCGGGAACGCATAGCTGGGAACGGTTCAATACCTCAGTCGGGTGCGCCTCGGACTCCTTCAAACTCGACGAGTTGTCGAACAGCGCCATCAGGCCACGCAAGGCCCGCAAGGTCTGGGTTTGACCGGCAATTGCCAGCTGCCAGGGATCATGTGCCGGCTGCTGAGTCAGTTCATTCTCGACAGCTGTACAGTTCTCTCGAAGAGCCTTGTGAACTTCCTCAAGCAAATCACGCAGACGGTCCTCTCGACCGCCTAGAAGCTCGACTAGCGACAGCCATTGGCGAGGCAGTTTCAGCGCCTCATCGACAAGCCGCAACAGGTGCTCTAGCGCACCAGAGTGAATGTCTTCACCACGGCGCCGCTGCTCCTCGCGGCGATCCGTTGTGTGGATTAGCCGCGTGACGTGATCGATGTCCGACATCTCTGCCAGCAGCTCACGCACGCGTTCAACCTCAGTCAACCGGTTGTGAACTACCGGGCCCACAAGCGCGTCAATCTTGCCTCCAGGGCGCAGCCAGCGTCTCCAGACACTGGTAGCCGCAGCAAATTTGATGGTGTAGGCCGGCGCTTGTGCTTTGAGCCAGTCCTCCGCAACGTGTTGCAACGACTGCAGATCGGCCCTAATGGCCGCCTCTCCGCGCGCCTTGCGAAGTACCGTCGGCTCTATGCGAAAGCCAATCAGCCTAGAGCTCAGGCTGCGTAGCTTTTGGACCAGGGCATAAAGCGAAGGGTAGTCGCCATCCTGGTGGAGGTATGCAGCCACTGTTGCGGCGCCAGTGCCGGGCGCCAAAATCATCGGCCGCAGCGTCGACGCGGCCAGCAGCAGATTTACTGCAGCATGCCACGAACGAGGCGTTTCCGACCCAAAGTCCTTGGGCTCCAAGTTCTCGAATCGGCTGCTTAACGCGGCCTGTAGTGGTCCATCCGGGAGCATGAGGTCTTCGGCAAGGGCCGCCGCAGCCAACAGATCGGTGGGAGGCACCTTCGTTCCGGGATGGGCTGTTTCGATCCACCTTGCTGCCTGGAACGCAAGCGCAGCCTGACCACCGGCCAAGAGACGCCAGATCGGTCGACAGACATCGCCCGCATGATCGCTGTATTGATCCGCATCTCCGTCCGTGCCCTCGTCTGCTGGTCCTTCTAGTGGTGGTGTATCAGGGGTTTCCGGCGACTGCTGTTCAAATACCGCCGCGGCCTCTTCAGCCGAACTCATTGCAAATGCCTCAAGCGACTCCTCCTCCGACACGGCATCCGCGTCGACCGCTAAAACTGCCTCATTCAGTTTCGTTTCTTGGTCTTCAGGTGTCGGGCATGATCCGTCTATCCAGACATGCGCTTGAGCGGCGAGCTCTAGAACAGAGGGATCTGCGCCAGTACCAATTGAAATGCTGCCCTGGTTCAGTTGAGCGACGTAGTCGGCCGAGTAATCGAACGGCTCCTCAAATGGGGATGCAGCGTCGATCAGCCGCTCTTGCGTTGCGAGTTGAACTGCCTCTGCGTCGAGCGCCCGCTTCTGGGCATCTGAGTGCTGCCGCTTGGCCGCCGCTTGCTGGGCGAAACCCTTAGTAGTTGAAAGAGCACGCTCGGTAGACTGTACCGTTTGCCGAAGCGCCACGACCGACTCTGCGGCTTGTACAAAGGACTCAGCCGCGACTTCCGTACGAATGGCCGACGCAGCTGCGTCATCACCTAGCTCAATGATCTGCTCTGGCTGGCTTCGCTCGGCCAACGCAAGCCTCCATCGCGCGTCAATCTGTGAGATCGTGGCAACATCAAGCCAATCAAAGCTTGGCCGTTCGGCGATCTCCTCCAAATAGGCGATCAACTCACGGCGTCGCCGCTCAAAATGCTCCACCACCGACTGCTGGCGCCTGGGGAGCGTCTCGCGCAAGCGCTCAAGCTCAATGGCGACACTTGTTAGGTCCTCAACTGCATCGCGTGTTGGTCGCTCCTTGAGTTCTGTGGTGACGGCGTCTAGGCGCAGCATTGCCTGAAGCCATTGATCGCTGTCCGATTGCAACTCGAAAGTGTCCTCAGCTTGCGCGATGACGGCGGCTTCTTCCCCAATCTCGCTCATGGGCGAATTCCCGTCGGAGCGCGTTAGCCCTGTGTCCGTAGTAAGTTGCCCATCTGACTGGCGCCGCAGCAGCAGGCCAAGCTCAGGTTCGATCTGCGGGCAGCATTCGACGGCCCGTTCAATAAACCAGTCGGTCCAAGCAATGGAAGACAAAGCGAAGACTGCATGGCCGACTCTCAGTTGTTGGTCTGCGTCTAGTAGATCCCATCGCATCAGATCTGCAAGTAGTCTCGGCCACAGCATAAACATACCAAGCGGCGGGTCGCCTTTGTCGAACCCGGAGTACATCTTGATGTAGCTCCGTATGCGCGGCCATTCGGGACAGGCGGCGGTTAGCACAGCCTCGTCGAACGGTAGCGTGAGCCAGGCAGAGTCATAAAACTTCAGGAGTTGAACGTCGACTGCTTTTGCGTATGCTTTGGAACCCAGCCTACCCTGTGGGTCCAACATTCGTTTGACAACGTACCAGAAGCTTCCGAAGCGTTCGCTCGCATTTAGGTAGTGGGTAAGTACACACCAATCAGTCTTGGAAAGCATCCCCCTGAGCTGCGCACCGGACTCGCTGTACAGTTTGGCCGCCACCTGTATCTCGCGACGTTTCTCGCGATTGAGCCCGCCCTCCCGCTGCATTAGCGCGATGACTGGCAGCGTCTTCCCATTCGGCGTGATCAGTGACGTAGGAAGGCCGTAGACGGGCCGGGGAACGTATGAGCTCTCGATGGATTGCATGAATGCTGTCCGTGGTCGCGGTATTGAGGGGTGCAAGTGTTGCACGCAAGGTGTCATATCCGCCAAAAGCGGCCGACAGGCTATTAGAGTGTTGTGGAACACGAAAGAGCATTGAGGATATCGAGCATCTTGGGCGAATTTCGCCCCCGCCCCTCACGGGGTGGGGCTCACGACTATGCGGCGGCGTGCTTCTTGAACTCCTCAAGGATCTCGAACATCCTATCAACCTGGGCGCTTGGAAATAGGGCCTCGGGCCCCTGCGGACTGATGTCAAGATAGGGCGACTCGTACAGCCGCTTAGCCTCTACTACGCCGTTGGCAGTCAGTTCAGAGACGATGACATCGATGAACTCCAGTTGATCTGGCGTCGCATTGGTGCCGCGGACAAATTCATTAAAGGCCTGGTTCACCGATTCACGATCCATGCCGACTAGCGACCTGATGAACACGCCCAGGCTGGGGCAACCCGCCGACACCCTGGTGATCATCTCTGGCGTGCCGCCGGCCTGCACCAGCATCTGCTCAAGTTCGGCCAGGTCGGTGGGCGTCAGTGGTTGGCTGCGCTTCAGGCGCTGCAGGGCCAGATGGTCCTCGTGCGCCTTCAGGAACTGACGCGCCTTCTCCTTGAACTTGGCCATGTCCAGCCCGTTGGCAATCTCGGGCAAGACAACGTGGGTCTCGGCGCCAAGCTCGTCCACAAAGTCGGTGTAGACCACCTTGCGCGCAGCCTTTTCGATCAGCTTGACCAAGGCCCGCAGCCGCTTGCGGGCGTTCTCCAGCATCCCCAGCGTCGCATCGGTCCACCACTCCTCGCCGGCTACGGCCTGGATCAGCGTGATCTCGGCCTTGATGGCTGGGACCGCCTCTTGCAACTCCAGCGCACTCGCGATCTCACGCACTTGGTCGCGCAAACGCGCAAAGTCAGGCGACGCCTGCAGGATGGAAAGTTGCGTCCGCAGGATTAGCAAGTCAAAGCGCTTGGCCTCCTCGTCATCGTCAGGCTGCGCGCTTGGCAAGCCGGCCAACCGATCCGCCAGCTCAGTCTGGTCGTCGGTGCTCAGCGCCTTCCAGGCCTCCGGCTTAGCGAACCTTTCCACCGAGCGGCGCTGTGGCCGCACGACAAAGTTGTCCACGTTCATGGCCGCCACTGTCTGCTGAAGCAGCATTGCCGTGGCCTGACGCAAGGCCTCAGGCCCCAAGTGGACGTAGTCGGGGGTGGCCTCAGCCACCTTCATACCGCCGTCGTCCGCTTGCTTGTCCAGCTCGCTGATCAAAGAAACACGTGCCTTGAACAGGCGCGAACTCAGCGATTCGGCCGATCCGCCCTGGCTGGCCTCGGGGTTCTGCGCAAAGTACTCCAGGTTCTGGCAGTAGTCGAACAGATAGAAGCCGGTCTTGTGCTGGCCTGGGCCATACAGGTCTTTGCACAACCGTGTGCCGCGGCCGATCATTTGCCAGAACTTGGTACGCGAGCGGACGATCTTGAAGAACACCAGGTTCACCACTTCAGGCACATCGATGCCGGTGTCAAGCATGTCCACTGATATGGCGATGTGCGGTGCCTTCTCCTTGTTGGAAAAGGCGTCGATCAGGCTCTGCGCGTACTCGGTCTTGTAGGTGATGACGCGGGCGAACTCGCCCTTGTACTGTGGGTAGTTGACGCTGAAGCGCTCGGCGATAAATTCCGCGTGCGCGTTGTTGGCCGCAAAGACGATGGTCTTGCCCAGCCGGTCGCCGCCGGCCACCCTATGGCCCCGGGTCATCAGGTGAGCCAGCACCTTGTCCACGGTGTCGGTGTTGAATAGCCACTTGTTCATCGCCGCAGCGTCCACCTCGTCGGGCGGAGGCTCGCCGTCCTCGGTCCACTCCAGCGCGTCCCATTGCTCGCGCTCGTCGTCGCTCAGCTCGGCGTACTTGATGCCTTCGCGCTGGAACTTCAGCGGCACGGAAACCGACGTGGGCGCCACCAGATGTTTCTCGAACACCGCCTGCTCTAGAGGGTAGGCATCGGTGGGCACTCCGGTTTCCAGGTCGAACAAGCCGTAGGTGTTGTGGTCGATCTCGTCGGTAGGTGTGGCTGTCAACCCAACCAGCAGCGCGTCGAAATACTGAAAGATGGCGCGGTACTTCTGGTAGACCGAGCGGTGCGCCTCGTCAATGATGATCAGGTCGAAGTGGCCGACGCCGAAGCGCCGCTGGCCATCGCCCGCCTCGTCGATCAGGCCCATCATTGTTGGATAGGTGCTGACGAAAACTCGGCCCTCTGCGTGCTTGTCGGTCACCAGGTTCACTGGTGAAGCCGCCGGCAGGTGCTTCTTGAACGCGCCCACCGCCTGATTCACCAGCGCCACCCGGTCAGCCAAGAACAGCACGCGCTTGGCCCAATTGCAGCGCATCAGCAAGTCCACCAGAGCGATCACCGTGCGCGTCTTGCCGGCGCCAGTGGCCATCACGACCAGGGCCTTACGCTGGTTGTCACGCTCGATGCTCGCGCCGATCCGTCGGACCGCGCGCACCTGGTAGTGCCGCTCGATGATGGCCTCGTTCACTGTCGCCTCAGCCAGCTTGCGTCGGCTCTCGCGTCGCTGAACCATCAGTTCCAACTCAGCCTGCTTGTAGAAGCCCTGCACGGGCCGCGGCGGATACAGCGCGTCGTCCCAGATCCAATGCTCGTAGCCGTTGGAGCAGAAGATCACAGGTCGCTGGCCGTACTGGGCTTGCAGACAGTCGGCGTACAGCTTTGCCTGCTGCTGGCCCACCTTCGGGTCCTTCTTGGTGCGCTTGGCCTCAACCAGCGCCAACGGCTTGCCGTCGGCACCCCACAACACGTAGTCCACGAAGCCTTGACCATCCACCGACTCGTTCGGCATGCCGGTGACCGGTACCTCGAAGTTGCGCGCGGTGTCCAGCGCCCACCCTGCCTCCTTGAGCAGCAGGTCGATGAAGTAGTCGCGCGTCTCGGCTTCGGTGTAGTCGTGGGTGTCTGGCGTGGCGGCGTTGGCCTTCTTCGCGGCGGCCACCTGAGCGCGCAGGGCCTGCAGTTCGGCGTTCAGCGCTGCGTCAGAGGCGGCTTTGCTGCGCAGTACCGCGCTCAGCTTCTCGTCACTGGCAGTCAGTTTGGCTTCCAGAGCACGCAGCTGGTCCAGGCTTTGCGGCGGAGCAGACCCAGTCGGTGGCTGCGGCATCAAACCGGTGCTAAAGGTCAGCGATGGATTGGGTCGGTGCCGCTGGCCGTAAGTGCGCGCCAGCCAGTAGCCGATGTGAAACAGCTCGCGCACGGCCATCGTCGCATCGGTCGTGGTCACCTTGCGCGTACTGTGCACGGCCAGGTTACCCAGTTCCTTGATGACCTTGGCCTTGTTGAACACCGCGTCGCCCACCGTAGCGCGGAAGCTGGGCTCGTGGATCAGCGCACTCAGGTGGTCCTGGTAGGGCAGCTTGAGCGCCCGCTCGTGCTTGTACAGCCAGGCTAGCGAAAGCTCCAACGTGCGTCGGGCGTAGAAGCAGGCGGCCCGCGGGTCGGCATTCACCATTCCTTCCGCCTTGACAGCCGACTCGTGTTGCATCGGCCATTCGGCCTGGAGGAATGAGAAGTTGCTCACGACACCGCGCTCCCGTTCATCTGGCGGTCGAATGACTGCCGCACCAGGCCCATCACATAGGGCAACTCGTCAAGGTCTTTGAGGCTGACCTGGACTTCCCCGTTGCCCCACTGGCCCAGCCCAGCCACGTCCTTGCACAAGCTCTTCGGATCGTCGATGTCAGCGAACGGCATGTTCAGCGAGAGTCGCAGGCGCTTGGCCTGCGGCACCACATCCACGAAGTTGGTCTCGGCCTTGTAGGCAACGTACAGTTTGAGAAATTCCTCACTCACGCAGCCGTCCAGAGCCAGTACCTCTTTGCGGAAGGCCTCGAACACTGCACGCAATCCCGGCACCAGCAGATGCGGGTGGTCGTCGATCGTGTAGCCAGCCTGCGGTGCGGCCTTGGGCCTATAGGTAGCCAGTAGCTCAGCGGACAGCGCTGGCTTGCTCCACACGTCCACGGCCTTGCGGGCCAGCTTTACCGCGCGGGCCTTGATGGCCGCCTCGTCCCATACGGTCACGTGCCCCAGGCCGTCGTTCAGCTTCAACGGGCTCCAACGAAGGCCCTTCTCTTCCATGTCCCGCTTCTCTGCGAAGGGGAAGTCGCTGTAGCTGGAGTTGTAGGCCGTCAGCGTCAGGTTGCCCAGCGTGTGCAGCCAGGTGTCTTGCACGCGCTTCCAGTCTGGCCCCAGGTCGGCCTGCCACTGCGGCGGCAGCCTGTCGTTCTGCGGCAGGATGTGTTCGATGGTGTACTCGGAGACCGCCACCCGCTCCTTGCGGTTGTGGTTTTCCAGCCGGCGCAACCAGTATGCCGCCCGGCCGCCGAAGTGGTACAGATCGCGCAGCTGCAACTCGCGCATGAACTCATCGTCGCTAGGGAAGCGGCGGTAGGAAGGCAACGACAGCAGATGCGCCTGGATGCTCTCCAGGTAGCGGTCCTTCTTCAGCACCTTGCCGAATGTGGCGAATGTCTTGTTCAAGGAGTTGGTGGGGATGGCGCACACCGCCCGGCGGAAGACGTAGGCCTCCACCACCCGCACGGCGGCCAGGAAGTCGGCTTCATTCAGTAGGCCGAGCGCGCAGTCCTCGTGAAGCTCTAGCAGGAAGGGGTAGGCCACATCCACCTTCAGCTCGCGCAGGTCGTGGAAGGCCTCGCGCAGGCCGGTGCGGGTTTCCGCTCCCAAAGCCATGGCGCAGTAGGCCTGCGCGTGGCGTTGCACGTCCTGCACCAGGGCGTCCACGCCCGCTTGCACCGTGGTCGGTCGCCCGGCGTGCAGCTTGAAGGCCTCGTACACCTCGTCGATGCGGGGGATGTCGCCGACCGGGTGCTTCAGCGTCAGGTAGTGGCGCATGAAGGCATCGAAGTGCGCGACGTAGCCCTCCTGCCCGAAGGCCAGCTCCATCGGCCGCCAATGGTCCTGGTACAGCCGCGTCTGCAGTGCAGGCTCAAGGCCCATCAGCACGTAGTTGCGGATCAGGTCGGCCTGGCTGAGCTTCCGGCCGGTGGAGTTCATGCTCTCGAAGATCAGCTGCGGGTTGTCTTGTCCGCGCGCCAGCGCTACGTCCACCACCACCAGCTTGGCCAGCCCCTGGCAAATGACGGCCAGGTCACAGGCCGAATCAGCCAGCCACGTCTTGAACAGTTCGAAATTGTTGGCCACCCGTACCGACTGCGCGGCTGGTAGCGATGCCTGGCCAACAAGCGCCGTCAGCGTGTCCTTGTCGGTCTGTGACAGCAGCAGCTTGTAATGGCGTTCCCCGTCTTCTTCCGGGTTCAGCAGGTAGTAGTTGCGCAGCTTGCGGGCTGAGAAACCCTCCACCGGCTCTCCGCTGCCCAGGGCCTCGGCCAGCGCTGCGATCAGCAGGGTGACGGTGGTTAGGCGCTGCTGCCCGTCGATGACCAGCAGCGGCGACAGCGTGGCCACCTGGAACAGGCCTTGCTCGATGTAGACGATCGACCCCACGAAGTGCCCCGTCACTGCCGGGTTGCTGCCGGCACGCACCACGTCGTCCCACAACTGGCGGCATTCGCGCTCGGTCCAGGAATAGGTGCGCTGATAGATCGGGATGACGAACTGCGGGGACTTCTTCAAGAAGGCCAGAAGTTTGGCCTCGGTCGCTTTCATCGATGAACTCTCCCTGATATCTGGTGTGAGGACTCTGCCCGGCGCGGTCTGGTGCCGTGTGTGCCAGTGAGCTTAGCTGGGTAGGTTGGGCTGAATCAAAGTTTGCCTGTGAAGGCGAGGTGTTGTAGAGACTTGAACAGCGCGTCGGATTCGGCGAGCGCGGTGCGGTAGCTGGCTTTCATCGATTCGATGCCCTGAAGGCGGGTGGCGAACGTTTCCTGCAACGCGAGCGGCGGCAGCAACAGTGGGAAGTCGCGCAATTGCGTCATGTTGATGGACGCAATGCCCGTGGTCTGCTTGGCTGAACGCAAGAAGTACGCCTTCCCTCGTGAGCTGCCGACCAACCAATTGAGGAAAAGCGGTAAAACGTCGGGATGGGTCAGGCGCACTCGGAAGATGTGGTTCTGATGAATGCACTCAGGCAATTCGTCGTTCCACAGCGTGCCACGACCCAGCTTGTCGGGATCGCCGCCCTCGGTTAGCAGCAAGTCATTCCGCTGCAGTCTGTACCGTTTGATCTCTGCTTCCGTGGCTTCGATCTCCTTCACGCCAGCCAGGTTCAGTGCCTTGTCCTGAACGTTGGCTACGGCGAGATATGGGACTGCGCGGGTTGGCACGTCGCCGACCTTGCGGCCCTTGGTAACACCTGATGCAATGACCGCGACCTCGCCCAACTTGTGCGTCTCTGGCCAGTCCTTCGAGTTGGTCAAGGTGTCGCCAAACATCTCCAAAAACACCGCATGCGCTAGCTTGTCCAGTTCGGCCAAGGCTTGCCGGCGCTGGGCCCTGAGCGCATCGGCTTGGTCGAGGATGGCGGCAATGCGGCGTTGTTCGGATGCCGGTGGGACTCGGACCGGTTCGCCATGAACTAGGTTTCTGTTGAGCGTTGGGACTCCGGCACCTTGAGCAAAATTCTCAAGCCCAAAAGTTGAGAGCATGTAGTAGACCCACTTGGGATCATTCCCATGGAAGTCCTTTACGTACAGAGCCGTATTCAAGGGCCAATAATCGTCAGCGACAAAATGGACTTTCCCGATGGTTCCGCTGCGACCAGTCACCACGCCCGGCCCAGCACATTTCGCCACCACATGAGCGCCCACCGGGCCGTTGGCGGCGAATATCGGATGCACTCCTTCTATCCGCTCCTGGACCGGCAGGTCGTAGCCACGTTGAAGAGTTGCAACCTCGATGAGTGGCAACGTGCGCCACTCGCGCGCATGAACCAGTGAAGTCAATTCAACATCCCCTCTAGTGCCTTCATCCCCTTCGCAATTTCCAGGTCGAGGTCTGCCAACCGTTTCAAAATGTCCGTCGGCTTGCCATGCTTCACCACCTCATGCACCGCTGTCTTGTAGCGGTTGATCGACAGGTCATACCCGTTTCCGGCAATGTCGGCCTTGGGTACGCAGAAACTCTGGTCGGTGCGGGCGCGCTGGCGTTCGCTGCCATCACGCTTCTGCCAGCGCGCCAGTGCGTCGGGCAAGTTGTTCTTGTGGTGCTCGGCCTCCGTCAGCGCCCGGGCGGGCGCTACGCCCAGCAGGTCTTCGGCCAGCAGCGGTGTGCGTTTGTCGTCCAGGCTGCGGCCATCGGCCCGCAGGTCGTAGAACCATACGTGGTCGGTGCCGCCCGAGTTGGTCTTGGTGAAGAACAGAATGGCCGTGGACACCCCCGCGTACGGCTTGAAAACGCCTGAGGGTAGCGACACCACGGCGTCCAGCTTGTGGCCTTCCACAATCAGCTGGCGTAACTCCTTATGCGCCTTGCTGCTGCCGAACAGCACGCCATCGGGCACGATCACCGCAGCCCGGCCGCCAGGCTTCAGCAGCCGCAAGAACAAGGCCAAGAACAGCAACTCGGTTTTCTTGGTCTTGACGGTGTCCAGTAGGTCCTTGGCCGTGTTCTCGTAGTCCAGGCTGCCGGCAAAGGGCGGGTTGGCCAGGATCAGGCTGTAGGCTTCTTCGTCGCCGGCGTGCTCTTTTCCCAGCGAATCCTTGTAGCGGATGTCGGGGTTGTCCACCCCGTGCAGCGCCATGTTCATGCTGCCGATACGCAGCATGGTGTTGTCGAAGTCGTAGCCGTGGAACATCCCGTGGTGGAAGTGCTCGCGCAGCTTCGAGTCACGGAAGATCTCAGGGTGCGACTCCCGCAGATACTCGCCCGCCGCAACCAGGAAGCCGCAGGTGCCGCTGGCTGGGTCGCAGACGGTGTCCTTGGCCGTCGGCGCAGTCATCTCGACCATCAGCCGGATGATGTGCCGTGGCGTACGGAACTGTCCATTCTGGCCCGCGCTGGCGATCTTGCCGAGCATGTACTCATACAGATCGCCCTTGGTGTCGCGGTCATCCATCGGCACCTGATCCATCAAGTCCACAACCTTGGACAGAAGTGCCGGCGTGGGGATCGTGAAGCGGGCGTCCTTCATATGCCCTGCGTAGGTGGAGCCGTCGCCACCCAACGTGCGCAGGAAGGGGAACACATGCTCGCCCACCACCTGGAACATCTCGGTCGCCTCGAAGTTCTTGAAGCGCGACCAGCGTAGGGCGTTGTAGTCGCGCCCTCGGGCGTCCACACCATCGGGGTAGATGCGGCGCTCCAAAGGGGCGCCCAGGCGGCGAGCCTTGTTTTCCTCTGCGGTGTGAAGGTCGTCCAGTCGTCGCAGGAAGAGCAGATAGGTGATCTGCTCGATCACTTCGATAGGGTTGGCAATGCCGCCGGACCAAAAGGCATTCCAGATTGCATCGACTTTGCTGCGGAGTTCGCCAGTGAGCATGTGTTGGGCCTGTTCGAAAAGTAGGTTGATTTTTGGGGGGGGGCCGCGCTTGTTGGACGTAGCGCTCAGGCCTGGCTCGGCCTAGGGAGGAAGGGCTTGATCTCGGCAAGGTTGGCAATCACGACTTGCTTCACACCCTTCCTAGGGGTGCCATTGGACTCAAAGTTGAGTGTCCTGAGTGTGTAGAACAACATCGCTTGGCGACATGGCACCGTGACCTTGCCGTTCTTCATCCCATAGTCGATTTCGACACCCTCGCGCTGTTTCGGCGTGAGTGAGTCGTCGGGCTTCAGGATGAGGTCAACGTTGGTGTGCCACTCTAGGTCCTCCGACGGGTCAACCTCGGACGCTGAAGGCGCGCCAGGGGACAGGATCCGACCCAAGACGAAGTCCCGGAATCCTTTGCGAAGGTGACAAAAGGCCCTTACATGCCATCGCACGCCGTCGTAGCCAAACGCGTGTGGGCTGATGAAGCGTTCGAGGGGCTCGTCGCGAGTGATCGACTGGTATTGGATCCGCAGCTTGGCTCGCGCGGCAATTGCTTGGAGCAAGAGGGCAAGGGTCTGCGGTTCGACAGTTCGGTTTGGCAAAGGCACCGAAGCCATGGGAGGCCGAAACGCAAGAAATGCCTGGTCGCTCGTCAGGATCTGACGCTCCAAGGCCAGCAACTGGGACAGGTATTGGCGTGCGCCACTGGACTCGTAGCGGGGGGCAAATCCTGCCGTGGCAACGTAGGTGCGGGAGCTGGGGTCGTACTCCAAGTTACCAGGCGCCACTTCCACGTAGCGAGCGATGTCGGCAGACGCTTGGGGTATCGAGATCTTGAAGAAGTCGGTCACGTCACGACGATTGATTCGGCCATCCCACTGCAGGCGGAAGTCGATGAACTGCAGTCGGCGCTCCTGGCTCCACTTCACGGGGCCAGAGTCGGCGTCTTCGTCGCGTGGCGATGCCTTGCCAGCGGACGAACGCGTGGTTCGTGGGCTACCGGTCGGCGCCCCGGCAAGCTCAGACGGTTGAGGGGCGCTTTGGGCGTTCACGGTGGCTTGGCGGGGGGCATTTCGGCTTGGCATGCTGACAGTATAGTTTGTTGACGCACATATAAAGTATGCGTATAGTTAATGTACTGACTGATGCGAAGTTCCGCAAGAACCCGCACATCTCACTTCCAGTTCAACGAACACTCAGGGGAACCTACATGTCAATCGTCAAGAGCTTCGCCGTCGGGAATGGCGACATGTTCTATATCCAGCACAACAGCGACAACTTCACCATCATCGACTGCAACCTCAACGCCGAAACGGCAAGCGAGCGCATCGAAGAACTGAAGCAGCAGTCGCGACTAAGGGGCATCACTCGCTTCATCTCGACCCACCCCGATCAGGACCACTTCGGCGGCATCGAGTTGCTGGACGGCGACATGCCGATTGCCAACTTCTACGTGGCGAAGAACCAAGCCACCAAGTCGGAGGAGACGACGTCGTTCAAGCACTACTGCAAGCTCCGCGACGATGCGGCGAAGGCCTTCTACGTCTACAAGGGCTGCACCCGCAAGTGGATGAACCAGACCGACGACGAGCGCGGATCGTCGGGCGTCAACATCCTGTGGCCGGATGTCAACAACTCGGATTACAAGGACGCCCTGGCCGCGTGCAACGAGGGCGAAAGCCCCAACAACATCTCCACCGTGGTGCGATACGCCCTTGAAGGGGGTGCGAGTGTCTTGTGGCTGGGGGATCTCGAAACCGAGTTCATGGAGAAGATCACCGATCACATCGTCCTGGAGAAGACGACCATCGTCTTCGCGTCCCATCATGGCCGTGACTCCGGAAAGATTCCGGACGCGTGGCTGGAAAAGCTGGACCCCCAGATCATCGTGATCGGACAGGCGCCGTCGCGGCACCTGAACTACTACACCGGGTACAAGACGATTACGCAGAACCGGGCAGGGGACATCACGATGGAACTGGTCGACAACAAGGTCCATTTCTACGTTTCGAACTCCGAGTACAAGCGGAGCGATTTGACGGACGAGGGAGCGGACAGCTTCGACAACTACGTCGGCAGCATCGAGGTCGAGACCGAGTACACCTTGGAAGGTGCCTCGGCATGAGCGGCGGTGAACTGACGATGCGTTTGGGCCTCGGCAAGCTCTTGGATCCGTACGACTTGACCGCGCGACTGCTGCCTGGGCTGCTGGTGCTGCTGCCGGCGATCTTGTTTGTCGCGGCGCTGTACGGTGCCAAGAGCCCCATCGCTGTGGCCCTCGGTTCCGTGCTTGTCGCATGCGGTGGCCCGTACCTGTTGTCGAGCTTCGTGCGCACTTGGGGTCAACGTGCCCAGGATCGCCTTTTCCGGCAGTGGGGAGGCCAGCCGTCAACCATCTTGCTGCGGCATCGCGACGACCACCTGCCGCCCCAAACAAAGGAACGCTACCGCGAGCTGGCGACGTCGCGCCTCGGCGTCGCAATGCCAAGTGCCGACGATGAATTGCGTGACCCGCCAAAGGCGGACCAAACCTATGTGGCCGCAGCCGACGTGTTGCGTCCGCTCACGAACGATCGGAAGGCATTCCCGTTTGTCTTCAAGGAGCTTGTTGCCTATGGCTTTGTTCGCAACGCCCACGGCTCACGCTGGGTGGGACTAGGCGTTGCCGCCGTGACGGTTGTGACGACCGTAATGCACGCAGGGCTGCTCCATCTTCAGCCGCCGTACTGGACTCCCGCCGACCTTGATGCCTCCCACATCGTCGTGATGCTTGCGTCAGTTGGGCTTGCCTGCCTGTGGTGCTTTCACTTCACGGCGCAGACCGTTCAGCAGGCCGGCTTCAGCTATGCGAAACGACTTTGGGAGGCACTCGAGAAGTTGCCGAAGAAGCCCGTGCGGGCGAGAGCGGCCTGCGCAAAAGGCATGTGAACTGAAGCTATCTGTCGCGGAATCCATGGCCAGTCTCGGATCGATTCGGCGTTTTGCAACCGTCGGCGGCGGAACTGGCCACCGCACTGTGCATCAGTGGCCGCGAACGGCTTGCCATGCTGCTCGTAGCGCCAGTGCATCTGCTAATGCATGGTGGCGCTCGAGCCCTCGATACAGAGAGGATTCGAGCCAACTCGCCTCAGCGGCCCGCCTGCCTTCGACTCGTCCGGCAACGCTGTCGATGTTCTCAGGCACAAGCAGGGGGCGCACTCGATCCCAAAGGCTGCTCTCCATCATCGCGTCTCGCAACAGAGCGAAATCATCGTCGTAGTCGTATGCCACGGTGATCTGCCCGCCGGCGTCAACGGCGCGTGCGATCAACCACTCTCCAGCTCGATAGCCCAACTCCGATGCCGAGTACTTCGATTTGGGCAGTCTGCCGAATTGACGCACTACGGTAGCGCGTGTGAACTCGCTGGCAGCACGAAGCCTCTCCTGGCCGATGGCGTCCAGAACCAGGTCGAGCTCTGCATAGATCTCGGTCCCGTCGAGCGAGACCATTGAGAAGCTCAGCAGAGCCGGCGAAATCAGGTTGGTGAATTCAGTGTCAAGAAACACCATCTCAAGTTGATCTCACATCGAGCAGAAAAGAACTGACGCCGCCCCTGCTAGGAGTGCAGCGCCGTCCGCGTGGAAACCTTTGCGCGCCGGCTGTCTGTGTACGGCGGTCAAACGCATCTGGCGAGTCACCCCGGCAGCCCCCCGCGCATTCGCTCAAGGAGGGTCTCTACCTGGCGCCGGCCTTCCGCACTGCGTAGTGCCTGTGCGGGCGTTTCACCACCTAGCTCTTGCAAGGGCTCCTCAAGCCAAACATTCAGCCAGGCTGCGAGGTCGCCCATGTTTCGGACACCACCGCTTTCCTCGACGAGCTGCCCCAACTTGTCCAGCAACTCCGCCTTGGCGCCAGCGCCCTCGAAGTCGGATTCCTTCAAGAGCGGCTTGCGCAGGGCCTCCCGGAACTTCTCCAACCGCTTGAGCCCCGCCTCCGGCCCATCGTCGCTGGACCAGCCGGGCGCCGCCGGCGAGGCGGTGTATCCACTGGGCCTGCCATGGTCGTAGTAAACCTCGTGGATCGCGTACCAGGTGTCACCATCGGCCTGCTGGAATTCGATGACGCGGCAATTCCAATGCTTACGTGGCGTCTCGGTGGCTCCTGAAGCAGTGGGTTCCCGCTCGAGCTCAGCACGCGCCGCAATCGCCTGCTGCCAATCCTGAAGATGGCCCATTTGAACGACTTCATCCAGCCCGATATTCTCCAGCAGCCCTGCGAGCAGGGCGCGCCGCTCGCTCTCATGGAGGCAGAGCTTGCCGCGCACGAGCTCTAGTCGACCGGGCAGCCGTTCGAGCTTTTCCAGGCCTTCTGGCCCGGTCCATTCCTTGCCGCTGCGCCCAATGTCCCAATCCATGGTTCAAAATTCCTTGCGATTGAAGTCGAATGGCTCAAGGCGCAGCGTCGTACCAGGCATCCCGAAGGGGGCCGACCTGCACCCGGTCCAGCCCAGGCCAGCGCCGAATCCAGCTCTCGAAGGCCGCTCGGTCGGCCGCAGTGACGTTGCCACGGCGCGCGGCCACGAATCCGCAGGTGACGCCGCCGCCAAGACACAGCACCCGTGCCTCAACGACGTCCTCGATCAGTCGGTCGATGAACTGATCCTGCAGCTCGATCAACGGCGGCGCCTGCCAGGTCAGTTCGTAGTCGAAGCCCAGTGTCTGAAACTCTCCAATGTGCAGCTTCTTGCGAAGGCGCCTGGAGCGGGTGCGCTTGGGCGGCGGTAGCAATAGTTCAGACATGGAGCCTCCATTTGGCATTGGTTGCGGGCCCGACCGGCTGATCCGTTGGACAGCCCCAGCCAAGCCTATTCAGCATCGAATCGATACCGGTGGAGTATCGGAAAATGTTATGTAAGTCATTGATTTATAAGGACTTATGATAGCCTAGCGGCCGGATGCAGGCCAGCAAAGCGGGCAGATCGGGCACCGATTCCGCGCCCAGCCTCCGCGCATGCGGAAGACCAGACAACCGAGCCACCACCATGCAAATCCCGGACGTGCGTCCTGAACCGTTCACGAAGCAGATTCGCTGCGACCGTTGCGGCCGCCTTGCTGAACTTGGCGAGGTGGAGTTCCACGAGTCGATCAGTATCGAGTCGAAGGCCGGCTATGGATCGGTATTCGGCGATGGCAACGACGTTCAGGTCGATTTGTGTCAGCACTGCCTGAAGACCACCCTCGGTCCATGGTTGCGGGTGAGCAACAAAGACGAGCGACGGGCCCTGCTCGAGGAACGGCTGCGCCTCTTTGATCCGGATCGGCATGGCGGAGAGTTTCCGACTGACCGGGACATTGCCCTGCAGGTGCCAGACGACATGCCGGTTCAGGAGCGCCCGTCATTGGATGGCAGCCTGCAGGTTCAGCCAATCGGGTTGTTTATCGCACCCAAAGGCCGGCACGCGCGCCCAGCCCAGCTTTGGCCCCTGCTTCGCCATTCCGCGCGCCTGTTCTTCGCACCTCTGACCGGTGCCATTCGCGGTATTCGTCGGGAGTACAAGCGGCTCAACCGTGCCGAACGATCTCGCCAGCGCGATCAGGCCGGTTTCGTGCTGCATAACCTTGGCGGCGATGACCGCTCTAGGGCAACGGAGTCGCAGTGAGTCTGGGGGCTGGGGCAGTCTTGTTGATACGTGTTATGTATTCGTAAGTCATTGATTTTAAATGATTTTATTCTCCACTGAAACAGGTTGGTCCGGCATAATGCCGAGCAAGATGGGACCCTTGCACAGTTCTTTGTCGGAGCATTTTCCTGAAACGGGCAGCCCCGCTTTGGCGGTCAGGCGCCGCGAAGAGGGGGCGATCTCGGCAGATGAGGCGCTGCGCCGCATGAGGGCTCAAGGGATAACTATCAAAGCCTGGGCGGCGAACAATGGCTACCACTTCTCAGTGGTCTACAGCGTCCTATCCGGCCGGCGCAAGTGCCTGCGCGGGCAGTCCCACGCCATTGCCGTAGCGCTAGGCCTCAAGATTGCCACACAGTGATTTTCGGAGCTCAAGCAATGGCCAGAGCGCCGCCGTAACCGAGAGTGGCGGCGCCCGAGTTGTGCAACCAACCCGGGCGCCAGTCTTAGCAGCGGACTTGTGAATCTACTGGTGACGACAGGGGAAGCATATTCCCTCGCTGGCTAGAGACGCAACTTCCATGATGCATAACTTTGCCCAATGCGTGCCATTGCCGCGTTGGTGGAAGAACTCATGCCAGAAATCCTGTACAGAGAGACAGCCGAACCCGCGCACGTTGGTTCAATTGAAGTCGCCTGCAGCAAGCTAGCGCTGAACAGGGGTACGTGTCGGCGCAGGAAGAAATCGCCGGCTGCAACTGGCTTGCTCCGTCGCAGTCGCGGTCGTTTGGACGGCACTGTCTTGACGAACCGCGCTGGCCGCGCTTCCCACGCAGTCGCCAGCATCCTGGTTGCAGCGCATGCGTGAACGATTCACTACTGCGCGCCTCGATGCGCTACTCAAGCTGAAGCCAGTCTCTGCCGCCGGGCGCGCGTTCATCGACAGAGCGCTTGCAGCCCCATCTCGGAATGTCCAAGGCACCACGAAGAATGTCGTGTCGGACCTGCCATGCCCAAAGATGTGGGGCAACGCGCAGGCCGAAAGTTGGACTGCGGAGAATCCGTTCACGCTTCAGCACATCTTCGACGACGAGATCATTGGCTACACCAACCAGGTCCCGCGGATTGAGGTGTTCTACAAGGGCCGCAACGGACGAAATGTCCGTGCGCCTTACACGGGAGACGCAATCAGCTTCCACAACGACAGGGGGGTAGTGGTTGAGGAATGGAAGCCGGAGTCAGACCGTGAATCGCTTGAGGAGCTACACCCCGGAAAATATCAGCGAGAAGCCGACGGAAGCTACTCGTCACCTCCGATTAGTGCCGTGTTTGGCCCGATGGGCATCGGATTTGTCGTTCGCTTTTCCAGCGAGGTCAGCTCGACAGGACATCGAAACCGTCGGTTTCTCTATCCGTACCTACAACCTAGTGCTCAGCTGGTCTACGCCCCGGGCTTGCCGGCATTGCTTGAGCAATTTGTCGAGAGAGCAAGTGCCTCGTATTCAGATCTCTTGGATGCTGGCGCGGACCCTGATGTTCTGAATTGGGCGGTAGCCCACGGGCATCTTCATGTCGACCTAGACGCTTCGCTGCTGGTCAGCGAAAAGCATCTGGTTCAGGTCTTCAGGCATGAGGAAACGATGAGAGCCTGGCAGTTGGCTTTGCGACCGGACGGAACGAGACCAGGTAGGCAGACCAACGTCGATGGCCTTGAGTTGAGGGTCGAAGACAAGTTTCTCTTTGATGGCCAACGGCTGACTGTCGCGTTGTCAGGTGCGACGGCAACGTACGCAACCAACGACGCTGGCGAGAGCGTGACGATAAGCCACGAGCTGCTCATCTCGGCGCATCGCGCGGGCAAAGTCTCGCTGCCTGACCGCCTTCGCACCAACGGAACCGATGGGCGATTCTGGCGAACATCGCCTGCGAACTTGCAGCGCGCAATCCGACGGGTTGAGATCCTCGAACTCGTGGATGCTGGCGAAGAGTTGCCACTTTCAGATCGTTACTCAGCGAGCACGCTCAGAAGGTGGAGGCAGTTGATCAGAGAGGGGGGCGCCAAAGGGCTCAGCCCGGTTGAGTCGCTGATTGATGAAGGTGACCAGCGGGGTTTCCGTGGCTCACATATTGACGAATCGTTCAGCATGAAGCTGAACGCATGGATCATCGCGGCATTGAAGGGCAAGCTGGCGAAGTCCATCAGGACGATTTATTTTGATATCAAGAAGCTGGCTGAGGCGGATGGGCACCGCATGGTCGCGAAGTCCAGCTTCTATGAGCGTGTAGCCAAGCTTCGGTCGATCAGGACCGCGCAAGAGGCGCAAGGGCACAAAGTCGCCTATCCGATGACCCCGACCTACTGGATGCTAGAAGCAAATACGCCAGTCCATTGCGAGCGCGCGATGGAGCTTGTGCACTTTGACAGCACCCTTCTTGATGTGGAGCTCCGAAGCTCAATTTCTGGCGAGGTATTGGCACGGCCCTGGTTGTCAATTGCGGTGTGTGCACACACAAGGCGGGTCGTTGGAATGTACCTGTCGTTCAAGCCGCCTAGCTACATCAGCTCAATGATGCTGTTAGCGGACATCGTCAAAAGAACAGGACGGCTACCGGACGCGATCATTCACGATTGGGGCTCTGAATTTAAGGCAAAGGACTTCAAGTACGCGCTTACCGCACTCTTCATTCAGCGCCATATCAGACCAAAGAGTGCTGGCCGATTTGGGAGCGTTCTTGAACGCATGTTTGGCGTTGTCACCCGGGAGTTCATTGACAACCTTGCAGGCAACACCAAATTGCGAAAGAACGTCCGGCAGCTTTCCCCGTTATCTGATCCAACGGTGCACAGCGGGCTCTGGCTTGCCGATATCTATCAAGGCTTGGAAGACTACTTCTTCAACATCTACGACAACAGAAAGCACTCAACGACGCTGCGCCCTCCGAGGGCAATGTTTGACGCATCATTCATTGCGCATGGCGTGCGGCCGCATAGGCTGCGGAACTACGACGATCTTCTGGCCATCTTGATGCCGACGGCGAAGGGCCGGCCACGGTTGATTGATCCTGCGCGCGGAATCTATGTGAACTACCGGTACTACGGTCACCCCTTGCTGGCCAGCCTTTCGCTTGCCGGGGCGCCTGCGGTAGTAAAGCCACTGCCATTCGACCCGGGCAGTGTTCTAGTCTTCATGAAGGGAAACTGGCTCGTATGCCGGACGGGCCTGCACGAAGACCTGCGCAATGCCCCAGAGGTTATTCGTCGATGCCTCTTTGAAGAATGGACTCTTGAACAGCGAATTGTTGAGGCTTCTCATGACAACGCTCGAGAGAAGTTGCGCGAATTGCTCGATCAAATGAATGCGAAGGCACTTGAGAACAAGGAGTACTTCCGAGAACGGGACAAGCGCGACCTGATGTCGCCAGCGTTGTTTGCACCTGCGGAGGAGGCTCCAACTGCTTCAGGATCACTTGGAAAGCTTGAAGCCATGATGAAGGCTGCGCTGGCCTCCGCCATGCAGTCCCCAAGCCTCGGGCAATTGGTTGGAACAACGTGATGGACGCTCCGCAGAAGTTTCCCCCCGAGCTCCTCGCTGCATCCGACAAGGAGAGGCTGGACTACTTTAGAAACGATGTCATCGTTGACCACCCGACGCTGACGGATGCACTGAAGCGCCTGGATGGCGCTGCAAACCCAGCGCTCGATAGGCGCATCCTCCTATTGGTCGGAGGGACGGGAGTCGGTAAGACTGCGGTGCTTAGGAAGTTGGTGGCAAAGCGCACTGCGCGGCAGAGCGACCAAATGGTGCTCCGTCCTGAGCTTGCCCCGGCTATCTACGTTGAAATTGAGCCCCCTGATCGGGGGGCGTTTGATTTCAGCTCCTTCTATCGCGAGGGTCTGGTTGCGATGAAGGCCTCACTCATCGACAGGACTGTGCCGGTTGTTGAGCGAAAGACACGGGAAGGGATGCTGCTGACCCTTGCTACCGAAAACGCGCGTCGAAATCTGGGCCGTGATGGATTGAAGTTGCGCTTCAAGAATGAGCTTGTTTCCCGAGATGTCGAGTTGGTCGCGATCGACGAGGCGATTAGCTTCTTTAAGACAGGTAAGGGGCGCACGGAGAAGGCGCGTCTAGAAGTCCTGAAGGACCAAGCGGACAAGCTGAAAACCTTCACCAACAAGACGGCAGCCACGATCATCCTGGCTGGCGGTTTTGACTTTTTCGAACTGGCTTTAACGACGGGGCAACTTGCACGTCGATGCGTGGTTGTTCCAATGGAGCCCTACGCCATGACTGCAGTAGGTCTGGTGGGTTTCGGTACCGCCCTTACAGGGCTCCTATCTCATCTGCCGATCACTCACCAGCTTGCAGGGGAGGCGATCGCATCCGAGCTGTTCCTGCAATCGCTCGGTTGCGTTGGCTTGCTGAAGGAAATTCTTAGCGGCGCGATGTTGACGGCTTTGACCGAGAAGTCGAGCTTGGACATCAAGCTGGTTCGTAAAGCCTATTACTCAGCAGCTGCATTGAAGCAGATGGGCGAGGAGATGGAGGATGGCATGCGGGCTGTGCGTGATGTCATATCGCTGACAGTCCTTGCATCGAGAGCGGACGATGACGCTGCTGCTGCTGCCGCTGCCGCTGCCGCAAGCGCCGGACCGCCTGCGGTGCCGCTCAAACCTGGAGAAACCACGCCGTCACATCGCACAGAAGCGGCGGCAGCTTGGTGAACCAAATGGTCGATAGACAAGAACTCTTACTCGCGCCCGCCGCGGTTGAGAGGACGGGGGCTCAACGCGAGGCGTTGCACTCGATATTCAGACGAACCTGCGAACGCAATCAATTGCTTGTGAACGACGTCGTCAACGACCTGATGCTTCCGCTGGCTGGGCCGGCGCTGGATCGGATGAGGAAGCTGGTCAAGCCATTGCATCTCATGAATCGTGGTGGGGGCTTGTCCGACCGCTTCATAGCCCGAATGAAGTCCTTCAGCGCGGCGCAAAGTTGGGACCAAGCCACGCTCAAGGAGTTGATCGAGCTGCAGGGCATTGGAGCCTTGCCGGTCAGTTCTCGCAGGAGGTGGTGCGCGCAGTGTTATGACGATGACTGTTTCCAGCAGCATGGGCCATACGACCGACTCCTTTGGAGCGTTGAGCTGGTTGCGGCATGTCCCGTGCATCAAGTCAGACTTGAGGACTCCTGCGGTTCATGTGGCGCGACAAATCTGCCGGTGTTGATGGGTGTCGATATCTCCGGCTTCTGTCCACGCTGTTGGCAGTTCCTTGGGGGGAGGCGTCTGTCGCTAGATGGTGTTGGTGACGACTACGCGAGGTTCCTTTTGTGGACGTCTCGAACCGTTGCCGATCTACTCGATGAACCGCTGCCAAAAGGGCACGATGCCAACCGGCCATTCCTGAGCATGCTCCGACGCATCAGCGACTATCACTTCTCCGGCGCCTACGCGCACCTGGCTACTGCAATTTCAAGGAACAAGTCGGTCGTTGGGACTTGGTTTGCCGCCCGCACCAATCCCGGATGGCGAGTCGCTTGCGAAATTAGCTATTGCTTCCAGATCCCTTTGCGAGACCTGCTTGCCGGAGATGAAACGGCGGTTGCCTTCTCAGTTAGAAGAGCTCTGCCGTTGTCGGCCCAGGAACGCCATCTTTCCGTGCGCAGGCGGCCGATCGCGAGGGATCGTGAGCGCTTGAAGGCATTCCTTGCGGAGGTCGAGCAGGGCCTTCATCCAATTCTGTCAACGATGACAGTCGTCGGGCAACGGCTGGCGATTGACCCGAGTCAGCTGCGAAAAATGCTGCCTGTTGAATGCGCCAGTCTCTGTAAGGTCTTGACAGATCGACGGGCGGAGAGCGCGAAGCGCGCCAGACGCGCGCGGCTCACTGAACTGGAAGTAGCGATTCGCCAGGTCGGTGAAGATCTGGCAGCAAGTGACGGACCGTTGACTAGACGCAACGTTGAGCTACGACTTCGTCACCTGGGATTCAATGTGCGACGTCCAGACAGCAAGAGCATTCGTGATCGAGTCGCGGACGCAAAGTGCCAAGCTCTGAAGCAGATGTCCGGCAGTTCCTAGGCGGTGCAGATGTCCGGCAATACGTGCGCAAACGCCAGCGAATTGCCGGATGCCACATGCTTACGCAGAAATCCGCGTCAAATATGGTGCGCCCGGCTGGGATCGAACCAGCAACCCTTGGCTTCGGAGGCCAATACTCTATCCATTGAGCTACGGGCGCAGAGCTGGGGAGTGTACCCGGGCTTGGGTGTGGTCCGAACGAGGCGGTGTTGTTCACTTGTGCGCACCATGATCCCCCGCGCGGGCATCGCATTGTGCCGGCGTGGTCTGGGCGAGAGCTTGCAACGATATAATCCCGCAGTTTTGCGCCTCAATGCTTTGGGGCGCTGTAGCCCTGCCTGCCGACGCCAACGAGGATTTCATGAGCGGAACCCCAGATCACGACAACACCCACGATGACGCACACGACGACGCGCACACGGGTCCGATCAAGACCCCCAAGCAATTGGCCTGGGCGGTGTTGTTTGCCTTTGTGGCGCCGGTGATCATCATCATCCTGCTGGCCAATTTCGTCAGCTCGGACAAGAAGCCGGCCGCCGGCAGCGAGGGGCTTGGCGCCGAGGCGGTGGCCGCCCGCATCCAGCCCATCGGCAGCATCGAGCTGAAGGACGTCAACAATGTGGCGACCTTGAAGACCGGCGAGCAGGTCTATGCCGCACAGTGCTCGGCCTGTCACGCCACCGGCGCCGCCGGTGCGCCCAAGCTGGCCGATCTGGCCGCCTGGGGCCCGCGCGTGAAGACCGGCTATGAGGCCCTGCTGACCTCGGCCCTGAAGGGCAAGGGCAATATGGGAGCCCAGGGCGGTGGCGATTTCAGCGACTTCGAGATTGGCCGCGCCGTGGTCTATCTGGCCAATCAGGGCGGTGCCAAGTTCGACGAACCCAAGGCGCCGGCAGCTGCGGCGGCTGCGTCCAAGTAGGCCGAGCGACGCGTCAAATCGAGCCGACCTGCGGGTCGGCTTTTTTACGCCCGGTCGGTGCCTGGCGCAGGCCTGCGCACGAAGCCGAACTGCCGCGGCAGCGCGGCCGCCATCACGTCCTGCGGTAGCCACAGGCCGGCCTCGACGGCGTTGGCGGCGCACTCCATGTCCAGGGTGTGCACCAGGCCGAGGCCCAGGTCGGTGGCGATGAAGAGCCGGCCGTGCTCGTCCAGCCAGGCCGACTCAAAGCTGGCCTCCAGGCCGGTGTGGCTGCGCAGCTGCGGTGCGGCCGCCGTGGCCGTCAGGCGCCACACCCAGGGCGCGGCCTCCAGTTCGACATAGACGCGCTGCGGACCGTTCTGGAAGAACCAGCAGCCGGCGTCGTCATGCAGATAGTTGCGTTCGATGAACTCGCGCAGCTTCTCGTGGGCGATGCGGCTGCCCTTGACGACAGGAAACGGCCCGGCGGCCTGGATGCGGTCGTCGCGCATATACCACTCACCGCGCGCGTCCAGCGCCAGCCAGCCGTAGCAGTGCGGCACATGGGGCCATTTCTTCAGCGCGGCCTTGACGATGTCATCCATGCGATCCAGTTTGCCCTATAGAAGCCTCAAAAGGAACCGGCCAGCCAGTGGCAGACGGCCTCCGGCATGGCCAGCACATGGCCCGGTGGCCAGCCTTTGGGAAAGCCGACATGCCCACCCTGGTGCGGTTGCCACAGCGTGACGAAGGGGCCGACCTCGGACTCGCGTGGCAGGCAGTCGGCCGGCACGAAGGGATCGTTGCGCGCGTTCATCACGAGGGCCGGGATGCGCAGGCTTTTCAGATGGGGCTTGGCCGAGGCCCGGGACCAGTAGTCGTCGGTGTTGCGGTAGCCATGCAGCGGCGCCGTGAACAGATTGTCGAACTCGTACAGATCACGGGCGGCGCGCAGGCGCTCGCCGTCGAACAGGCCCGGGTGCTGCTGCAATTTGCGCAGCGCCTTGGGCACCATGCTGCGCAGGAACATGCGGGTGTAGACGAGGCGATTGAAGCCCTTGCCGATGGCGCGGCCGCTGGCCGCCAGATCGACCGGCGAGCACGCCGCCGCCACCGCCTGGGCCGTGGCGCCAGCGGTGTGGCCGGCCTCCTGCGCCCAGCGCAGCAGGGCATTGCCGCCCAGCGACACCCCGACGGCGACGATGGGCCCGCGGTGCTGGGCGCGCAGCCGGTCCAGCATCCAGCCGACTTCGACATGGTCGCCCGAGTGATAGGCCCGCGGCGCCAGGTTCAGCTCGCCCGAGCAGCCGCGGAAGTGCGGCACCGCATAGGCCCAGCCGCGGGCCCGGGCCAGGCTGGCGAAGGCCAGCGCGTAGTGGCTGTTGGACGAGCCTTCCAGGCCATGGAACAGCACCAGCAGCGGACGTTCCGTGCCGGCCGCGACCTCGTCGACCAGATGATCGACATCGACGAAATCGCCGTCCGGCGTGGCCCAGCGCTCGCGGCGATAGGTCGGCTTGGCGGCCTGGAAACGGCGCGCCCACAGCGCCGCCCAGATCGTCTGCGCATTGCCGCCGGGCAGCCACAGCGGGGCGTGATATCCCGAGGCGTCACTCATCCGTCAATGGAGCACAGCCGGCGCTTCGATGATCTCCTGCACGTCATTGGCCGTGCCGGGGCTGGCATGGTGGACGACCATGCGCCAGCCCATGGCCGTCTTCAGATAGACGTTCGTGGCAATCACCCAGGCGCTTTGCGGGCCCTTTGGGCCCTGCACCTGCACCCGTTCCAGCACATTGTGAATGGAGGTCTCGCCATTGCTGAGCGTGCGCACGCGCTCGGGCATGGCGTGCACCGGCCCCTGACTCAGCACGGCCTCGAAGGTGGCACGGATGGCGCCGATGCCGACCACGCGCGGCCCGCCCGGGTGCACGCAGGAGACTTCCTCCTCGTCGGCCCAGACGGCCATCAGCCGGTCCAGATCGCCCTGCTGCAGCGCTTCGTAGAACTGTGCCTCGGTGTCCTCGGGCGAGGACAGCAGGGCGGCGGCCCGGGCTTTTCGCAAAGGCATGTGCGAGCGCGGCTCAGTGGTGCGCGTGCACGACTTCGCCTGCCTTCAGGCGATACACGGTGCCGCAGTAGGGGCACTTGCCGCCCTCGGCGTTGGTCACCACGTCGATGAAGACCTTGGGGTGGTTGCTCCACAGCGCCATCTTCGGGTTCGGGCAGGCGACGACGCCGGGGCCCTGCAGCTGGGCTGCGGTGACTTCAACAACTGATTTGGATTCGCTCATGATGTGCCTCAGACCTTGGACAACCAGCCGGCGTACTTGGGATTGCGCCCGTGCACGATGTCGAAGAACGCGGCCTGGATCTTCTCCGTGATGGGGCCACGCGAGCCGGCGCCGATCTCGATGCGGTCGAGCTCGCGGATAGGCGTCACTTCGGCGGCGGTGCCGGTGAAGAAGGCCTCGTCGCAGATATAGACCTCGTCGCGGGTGATGCGCTTCTCGACCAGCTTCAGGCCCAGGTCTTGGCAGATCGAGAAGATGGTGTTGCGGGTGATGCCGTTCAGCGCACCGGCCGACAGGTCGGGCGTGTAGACCACGCCCTTGTTGATGATGAACAGGTTCTCGCCGGCGCCCTCGGAGACGAAGCCCGAGGCATCGAGCAGCAGGGCCTCGTCATAGCCGTCGTCGGTGGCTTCCATATTCGCCAGTATGGAGTTGGTGTAGTTGCTCACCGTCTTGGCCTGCGTCATCGTGATGTTGACGTGGTGGCGGGTGAAGCTGGAGGTCTTGACGCGGATGCCGCGCTTCATGCCGTCCTCGCCGAGGTAGGCACCCCAGGACCAGGCCGCGACCATCAGGTGCACGCGGGCGCCCTTGGGGCTGACGCCCAGCTTCTCGGAGCCTATCCAGATCAGCGGGCGGATGTAGGCGCTGTCCAGCTTGTTCTCACGCACCGCGCTCTTCTGCGCCTCCATCACCTGCTCGGGGCTGAAGGGGATCTTCATGCGCAGGATCTTGGCGCTGTTGAACAGGCGCTCGGTGTGTTCCTGCAGGCGGAAGATCGAGGTGCCGCCATCGGCCGTCTTGTAGGCGCGCACGCCCTCGAAGGCGCCGCAGCCATAGTGCAGCGTGTGCGTCAGCACATGGATCTTGGCGTCGCGCCATTCGACGAGTTCGCCATCCATCCAGATCTTGCCGTCGCGGTCGTCCATGGACATGAGGGGCTCCTAGCTGTGGTTTCGGGCCATTTTATGCGCTGGCACCCGAAGCGCCGACCGTGACTTTGTTCTCATAGATCGGCGGCGCAGTGCGTCAAGCCCCCCGAGGCGCGGGGGCGCGGATGCTGGCGCTGATTCCGCCCATTTTTTACAGTCCGGGCACCAAAGCAAGAAACCGCTTTTCAATTTTGTTGGGAATCCCCATGAACCGCCCTCTGACCCTCGCCTCCTTGATCTCGGCCGCTGCGCTGTCGCTGGCTGCGCCCGCACAGGCCCTGACCATCAATGCCGGCGGCCCGTTGTGCTCGGCCTCGGCCACCACCACCTCGCAAGCCGGTTATGTGGCCTGCCTGGGCTCTTTCGACGGCAATATCGACAACCAGCTGAACGGCGCCGGTGGCGTGTTTGCTGCCATCGCCGCCGCGCCGAGCGCGGGTTTCGGCTTCAGCACCAATCAGTATTTCAACAGCGGCAACTACGCTGTCTCGGGCAACCCCTTCGCCACGGATGCGGGCGCCCTGGACAATGGCGTGATCAAGTTCGACAACGCCCAGACCGGCAAGTTTGTGCTGGGCATCAAGCAGGGCAATGATTTTTCGCTGTATCTGTTCGATGGCTCCGCCGTGGTTGGCGGCATCTCGCAACTGTCCATCGACTCCAATGGCGTCAAGGCCGGCGGCGGCATGGTGATCTCGCATGCCGGCTTCTTCGGCACGCCGACCGCGGCCGTGCCCGAGCCCGAGACCTATGCGCTGATGCTGGCCGGCCTGGCGGCGGTGGGTTTTGTCTCGCGTCGCCGCAAGAGCAGCTGATTCGCCTCGACACATGATGAACCCCGCCGCGGCGGGGTTTTTTCATGCCGCAGCGGTTTCGTCGCCGGCCTCGGGCCGTGTCAGCGTGCGGCGCACGCAGCGGCCGTCGGCGAACTCCAGCTCGACACCGACGCCGCCGTCGTCCTCCCAGCGCCAGACCTCGGGTTGCTCCGTGACCCGGATGCCGAGGCTGCCGGCGATGGCGATCACGTCCATCAGCCGCATGCCGTCGCGCAGCTTGGTGTGAAGCATCACGGCGCTGCCCACCGATCCCTTGGGCGCGCTGCCGGCCTTTTGCAGCAGCCGCATCACGCGGCTGAACTGCAGCAGCAGCCAGAACGCCACCAGGCTCACTGCCAGCACGACGCCCTGCCAGCCATAGGAAAACCAGCCCGCCACCACGGCGGCAATGGCCAGGGCCCAACCAATCCAATTGTTCATGGGCGCGATGTTAGGGCCTGATCCACACGGATCGAATGCGGGGAGACCACAACCCGCCGGGCGACTATGCCAACTCCCGCAGCAAGTCGATCGCCTGCTCGATCCGCTCCACCGCATGCACGGTCAGCCCCTCGATGGCCTTCTTTGGCGCATTCGCCTTGGGCACGATGGCGACGCTGAAGCCCAGCTTGGCCGCCTCCTTGAGACGCTCCTGGCCGCGCGGCGCCGGCCGCACCTCGCCGGCCAGGCCGACCTCGCCAAAGGCGATGAAGCCACGCGGCAGCGCCTTGCCGCGCAGCGAGCTCTGGATCGCCAGCATCACCGCCAGATCGGCCGCAGGCTCGCTGATGCGCACGCCGCCCACGGCGTTAATGAACACGTCCTGGTCGTTGGTGACGACCCCTGCATGGCGGTGCAGCACCGCCAGCAGCATGGCCAGGCGGTCGCGGTCCAGGCCCACCGAGAGCCGCCGCGGGCTGGGCCCGCCGCTGTCCACCAGCGCCTGCAGCTCGACCAGCATGGGCCTTGTGCCCTCCAGCGTCACCAGCACGCAGGAGCCCGGCACCGGGTCGCCGTGGGTGGACAGAAAGATCGCGCTCGGATTGGCCACGCCCTTCAGGCCCTTGTCGGTCATCGCGAACACGCCGATCTCGTTGACCGCGCCGAAGCGGTTCTTGATC
>Ga0066453_1000197_pt1 | contig 29670 bp, 25 predicted proteins | sample LakWasMe79_HOW10_2_FD_59563 | JGI IMG/M metagenome (GOLD analysis project Ga0066453, IMG submission 59563) | Freshwater sediment methanotrophic microbial communities from Lake Washington under simulated oxygen tension - Sediment Metagenome 79_HOW10 | ecosystem: Environmental > Aquatic >...
ACATCGTTAGACGATTCAATAGTATGGGCCTTATTAATCTATAAAATGAAATTAAAATGCATGTATCTTTTTGATGTCTTAGGTGGAGTTGCCAGCCATACTGTTCCGCCTATATATACTGAATTAATGTCAGATGGATCACTATGGTCGACAACAAAAATAATAGCAGCTTGGCTGGTCTGTAAAGTTAAAAAGTTCTGGCATGAACGATATTCGGTCATAGATGGACCTGATTTATTGTCTTTTCAACAAATAAGAAAACTGGCCAATTATTGTAATTATCCTTATAAAAATATTGCATGCCTAACCGACATGCCAAGCCCTCAGCTAAATATACTTGAGTTGGTTTTGTTTCCACAGCAATTTGATTTTCCCGGCGCCAAAAGAAATAAAAGGTACTATGCAGAAGCTTCTATTGATTTGGATCGGGTTCAGGAGTATTTCCCTTGGGAAAGAATTAATGATGACCGGCCATTAGTTTATTCTGCATTGGGCACTTTAACCGGGCTAACAAATAGTGAATATGAAAATTTTTTTAATACAGTTATTGATGCGTCAACAAAATGGCCGGATTGGAATTGGGTTATTTCTATTGGTAATAATTTGAAGGTGGAACATTTTAAGTCTGTCTTTGATAATGTAATTATTGTTAACCGCGCCCCGCAGTTGGAGTTGTTAAAAAAAGCATCATTAATGATTACTCACGGCGGACCCAATTCCGTTAAGGAATGTATATATTTTGGTGTTCCAATGATAGTTTTTCCATTATGGTTCGATCAACCGGGCAATGTTGCAAGAGTAACTTATCACGGCTTGGGGCTTAAAGGCGATTTTAAGAAAATCAGCCAAAAGGAATTACAAGGACTTATAGAAGAAGTAACCTCTAACCCTAAATACAGAGAACGAATAAAGGCAATGCAGAAATATTTCATGGAAATTGAAGAAGCCAAACCCAGTGTTAAGCTAATTGAAGAATTTATAGCTAAACCCAATACATCGTCTTTTTTTTAATAGTTTAGTAAAAAGTAGTTCTGTTTTATTTGCGGAATATCGATTTTATTATGAACGGCATGTTTATAATAATTTTTCGAATATACCATTAACTATAGTATTTTTATTTTTCAAGGAAAAATCCAATGCTGGTTTTGGGCTTAAATGGCGGTGGCGACTCAGTGTTTGATACGTATTTTGGATTATCTGAAAATGCCTATCATGATACTGCTGCAGTATTGATGCAAGATGGCAATGTCATTGCCGGAATCGAAGAAGAGCGATTAATTCGTATTAAACACACTAATAAAATATGGAGGTTTGCAGTGCTGTTTTGTTTGGAGCAAGCCAATAAGACACTGGAAGATATAGATTATATTGCGGTCTACTCCAATGAAGATAATTTAAATAAAGTATTAAAAAAATATCAGATAAGCAATTCCTTGCTTGCTGAAATTGGAGATGCACGTAAATTTTATCGCTATTTGTTTCAAAGGGAATTTAATTATTGCTTAAAGGATAACCAGCTTGTATTTGTCGACCACCATACAACACATGCGGCAACGGCTTATTATATGTCGGGTTTTAGCGATAGCCTTGTGTTGACCATAGATGGACTCGGCGACGAATTGGCGACCAATGTGATCAATGTTCGCAATAAGCACTTTGATTATTTATTAAGTAAATCGGAGACCGACTCGTTAGGACTTTTATATTGGGAAGTGATAGGTTTTCTCGGTTATAGTCATTTTGATGAATATAAAGTTATGGGGCTTTCACCCTATGGTTGTAGAGAAATCTATAAAGAACAATTTGAGCGATTATATAGCTTATTGCCAAATGGCGATTATTCGTTACATCGGGATCGCGTAATTGAACTGTTTAGTATATTGAATCCCAGACAAAAGGAGGCTCCGTTCACGCAAGTTCATATGGACATTGCGGCGGCATTACAAGAAGCGTTAGAGACTATTGTTCTGCATATCCTGAGTCATTTCCAGCAAGTGACCGGCCACACTCGTTTGGTCATCAGTGGCGGCGTTGGTCAAAACAGCAGCATGAACGGCAAAATTCTCCGTTCCGGTTTATTCGAGGATGTTTTTCTGCCATCTTTTGCCGGTGACTCGGGCTGTGCTTACGGTGCGGCAGCTTATACCGCTCACAAAATGCAACCGGAATTACCCTTTACGCGTATTCCTCACGCTTATTGGGGAACGCCGATTCATGACGATGAAGTTAGCGACGCTTTAGAGGCTTGGAGCGCATTTTTGGATATTGAAAAATTGGCTAACCGATCAGAGCAAGTCGCCGATCTGATGAGTGACGGCGCAGTGATCGGTTGGGTGCAAGGACGTTCAGAATTCGGTCCCAGGTCTTTAGGTAACCGCAGTATCCTGGCCGACCCGCGTATCGCTTCGCACAAGGAGACGATCAATGCGATGATCAAAATGCGCGAAGGTTACCGGCCATTTGCGCCGTCTATACTGGAAGAGCGAGTCCGTGATTTTTTCGAGGTGCCGGGAGATTATGCCGATTTCCCGTTCATGTCGTTCGTACTGAATGTCAAACCGGAATGGCGCGAACAATTACCCGCCATTACTCATATAGACGGCAGCGCTCGTCTGCAAACCGTAAGCCGGGCGAGTAATCCGCGCTATTGGGAGTTGATCGACGCGTTCGGCCGCAAAACCGGCATTCCTATTTTGCTGAATACCTCGTTCAACAACAATGCCGAGCCTATTGTCGACAGCATAGACGATGCCGTGGTGTGTTATCTGACTTCCGGGTTGGACTATCTGATTGTGGGCGGTTATTTGGCCCGTAAAAAAGCCTGGCAGCCCGAGGAACTGGCCGGTTTAATCGTCAGCTTGCCGAAAGCTGCGTTGTTGCTCAGAGAAGATCGCTATATCAATCATAGCGAACGCAGCTTCAGTTATACGCTGGTTTGGAATTACGATTCCGCACGGCGGTATGCATTGTCGGAAGTCGTGTACAAAATCTTGCAAGCGGCAGACGGAGAGCAGTCGGTAGGGCTGCTTATGCTTACTTTGGGATTTTCAAAGAAGCAGCAAGCGCAGGTTTTGGAAGAATTGCCGGGATTATGGTCGGATCGATTATTGGTGTTGCGGCCAAAGCAGAGTTTGTAAGGTCGTTATAAAGGGTTGTTTTAAGTACGCTATTGTCGTGAACGATTAAACCGGATTAAGCATATGATTGGACATTCTTTGAGATGGTGAAAATAACAGGTGCCGGATGGCGCTTCGGTAGGCTGGGAAATGCTTTTGTACTCGCTATAGAGATCCCGTTTATTGTTAAAAGTACGGATAGCCTTACACCGTCAATCGCAGGTTGGCTTCTTGCCGGCTGTTTTTTTTGTTTTTGTGCTTCGACACAGGCCGCAGCCCCTGTACTGGTTCGTACACAAATGCTGGCGGAGTCGGTCATTTATCCTGAGTCTGCCGCTCCCGCCATCGTCGTGAGCCTGAACGATGCGCCCATCGCCGCTCAACTGGATGCCTTGGTAGTTGAGGTACCGGTTCGGGTAGGCGATACGGTCAAAGCCGGGGCCGTGCTGGTTAAACTTGCCTGTAAGGATTTCGAACTGGAACAGTCAAGGTTGAAAGCGGAACGGCAAGCCATTCAGGCGCGTCTTGAACTGGCGCAGTGGCAGCTCAAACAGGCGGAAACGCTGGCGGCACAGCAAACCCTGCCGGAAGAACAGGTGCAGGAGAAACGTTCGCAACTGGCGGTGTTACGCGGCGACCTTGCCGCTCATGGCGCACGCATCGAAATCACCGACCGTCAGATCTCTCATTGTACCGTCAATGCGCCTTTCCCCGGTGTGGTGACGGCGCGTTTAATCGCTGTAGGACAGTTTGCAGCACGCGGCACCGCCTTGGTGAAATTGCTTGATATGACCCAACCCGAAGTTTCTGCGCAGGTATCCAGCCGCGAAACCGATGTCTTGCGTCAGGCAAAATCACTGACTTTCGAACACGACGGCAAACATTATCCACTGAGTTTACGTGCAGTGCTGCCGACCATCCACACTGAAACCGGCACACAGGAGGTGCGCTTGGACTTCACTGAGCTACGCAGTGATCCCGGTGCGGCCGGCCGATTGATTTGGCAGGCGGGCATGCCGCATGTCCCCGCCGAATATCTGGTGCAGCGCGGCGGTCAGCTCGGCGTGTTCATTATTGCTGATGGCAAGGCGCATTTTCATGCACTTCCCGGCAGCCAAAGCGGGCGACCTGTAATTATCTCGCTTCCGCCTGAAACGCAGCTTATCGTCACCGGCCAGTTCGGCTTGAGCGAGGGAACGGATGTTAAGGCTGAGCCGTTACAAGGACGCTAACGAATGCTTAAGCGATTTTATCAAAACCATGTATTGGCTAATCTTACCTATGCCTTGGTCGTTTTAATCGGCCTGTTCGCTTACTGGAGTCTGGCGCGAGAAGAGTTTCCTGATGTGAACCAGAACGTCATGAGCGTCTGGATAGGCGTGCCGGGGCTTTCAGCCGAAGACATCGAGCAACGCTTAACCTTGCCTTTCGAACAACTATTGCGCGCCCGCCTGGCTGATGTGCGAACCATCTCAAGCACGACCGGCGCCGGATATTCCTCCACATTACTTCGCTTTAACTCGCTGGATCGAACGACTTTCGAGAAACGCGGGGCTGAACTGCGCCGCGAAGTACAGGCGGCGTATGCGACGATTTTTCCCAAAGAAGCCACGACCTATTGGGTTTTCGGAGACACCGGCTCGGTCATTCGTAGCGTAGGCACCGTGCTGGTGCAGGGCGGCGGTGATCAGGAACGCTTCAAGGCGACTATCCGCGAGATCAAACGCGACCTGGAAAGAATTTCCGGGATCGAGAAGCTTGATTATTACGGCTATTCGGAATCGGAAATTCATATCGCTTTTCACCCTGAACAGCTGGCAGGTCTGGGCTTGAACCCGCTGGATATTGCCGATACGGTCAGCATCTATTTACGTGACGAAGCGGCGGGGCCGGTGGCGTTGGGCGACAAGGAATGGCTGGTGCGGGTAGTGGGCAGCAGCAATCTTCCTGCGCGCTTGGCAGAACTGGCCATTGTCGGTGCTCATGGCGTGGTAAAGCTGGGCGACATCGCCGAGATTGCGCGGAGCGACAACAGTTTCAATCCTATGCCCCGTAGCGACGGTGTGCCGGCCGGGCTATTTTCGCTTTATAAGAAAAATGCTGCCGATGCTTTCGAAGTGATTAAGCAAGTGCAGCATTTTATCGAGGCACGTAATGCCGAAAGCGGGCACACCGGCGTCAAACTGCTGCTCGCCGAGGACGAGACGATTCGCACCCGAACCGCTATCTCGATTATGGAGCACAAGGCGTGGTGGGGCTTGCTGCTGGTGCTGATCATGACCTGGGTATTTTTGGGCTCGCGGCTTGCTGCGCTGTGTACGCTAGCAGTTCCCTTTGCCTTGGGCGGAACCTTCCTGATGTTGCAAGCGGCGGGCATGACGCTGAATACCAGCGTGTTGCTTGGCGTAATGATCGCCCTCGGCATGTTGGTGGATTATGCGGTGGTCGTGGTCGAGGCTATTGCCTACCGGATCCGGCAAGGCATGGCGGCACTGGATGCGGCGCTCGACGCACTGCACGAAGTCGGAACGCCTGTAATCAGTTCATTTCTGACCACGATCGCGGCATTTTTGCCGTTGGCGCTGTTGCCGGGATTCCTCGGCGGTATTATGCGGGTGGTGCCGATTGCAGTGACCGCGGCCTTGTTGGCGGCGCTGATTGAAGCGTTGTGGATGTTGCCCGCACATATCACGGCGTTGGGCCCGATGCTGGCCAGTCCTTCACGTTTTCAGGCAACGCGCACCCAGGCAAGTCATTGGTTGCAGGTTCGTTATACCCGGCTGTTGCTGAGTTGCCTGCGTCATCCCGGACGGGCCTTTTTTCCGGCCCTGTTTGCCTTTAGCATAGCCGCGGCGGCGCTGGTCTGGGGCTGGGTTGTTGTCGATTTTTTCCCCAAGGAACCTACGCGTTCGTTTTCGGTTCAGGCCAAGTTTCCGCCGGGTACTAAACCCGACAGCACTTATCCGGTATTCGATACAATAGAAACTCGTGTACGCGCATCGCTGACTACCGATGAACTCCAGGCTATCGTAGCGCTTCCTCCCGAGGAACTGCGGGTTTATCTCACTCCGAACGGCCGGAAGCTGCCCGAAGTATTGGCGCTGATAGAGCCGGCACTACAGCAAATCGTAGGTCCTTCGGAACTCTCAATCAATGGACAAACCAGTGGCGGTCCGCAAGGTGCGCCGATCAAGGCGAAACTGACCGGTTCGGATTTTCTTGCCTTGAGATTGGCCGCTGAAGATTTACAAGCCGCCCTAAGTAAACACCCGGCCTTTAGCAATTTGCACAGCGATTATCAGGGAGGCGCGCCGCAACTGGATTTGCGCCTCAATGGCGAAGCCATCCAGCGTAGCGGCGTTGCCCCGGAAACCGTATTGCGCACCATCAAACTGTTGGTGCGCGGCGAAGTGGCGGCCAGCTATCGAGAAGGCGCCGACTCGATTGGCGTTCGAGTTATGTCCAAAACAGCGCCGTATCAAGACCTCGATGCCTTATTGCGGCAAACGGTCGCCCGTCCCGGCGGAGGCGCGGTACCGCTGGCCGATCTGGTGGTGGCGGAGCGCCGGGAAGGCCCGCAGATGATTCATCATTATAACTACCGGCGCGTCATCACCCTGGAAGCCAATCTGGATGCACAGCAGATGAATGTGCGTGATGCCAATGACTGGATTGCCAAGCAATGGCAAGACTTAAGCGCCGCCCACCCGGAAGTGAAACTGGATTTGACGGGCGAGATCGAGGACATTGAAGAGAGTCTTGGCGGCCTTCGGCATTTGGCGTTTCTCGGATTGGGCCTGATTTTTTTGATTCTGGGCGCACAATACCGCAGCTATTTGCAGCCTGCGCTAATCCTGCTCAAGGTACCGATGGCGTTTGCCGGGGTTATTTTGGGACTGCTCCTGTCGCGGGAGCCGGTCAGTCTTTACACGCTGTACGGCGGCGTCGCGCTGGCCGGGATCACGGTCAACTCGGCCATCCTGTTATTCTCCGCAGCCAATGACCGGGTCGAAGCGGGGATGAATGTAGTGCATGCGACTTTCTATGCCGCACGGAGGCGGCTGATTCCGATCCTTATTACTTCTTTTGCCACAATGGCCGGGTTGTTGCCTCTGGCGGTAGCCGGAGACGAGGCCTCTTCGCTGTGGCGGCCGGTGGCGACGGCTATTGTTTGGGGGCTGGGTTTTTCGACCCTCCTTACTTTATTCGTGGTGCCGCTGATTTATCGGCTGGCGATAGGCTGGACACAAAAAAGAACAAGAAAATCGATATGAGCCTAAAGAACGCAGTTGAGCACTCCAAAATTCCGTTCGTCCTGAGCCTGTCGAAGCATGAATACCTTACTGAATTTTGGGGGGGGAAACGGTACCGGCGAGTCATCCTGAGTTTGGTTATTGCTTTACTTAGCACACCGCTTCAAGCCAACGATCTCCTTACAGTCTACCAGGACGCCGCACGAGAAGACCCGCAACTGGAACGGGCACGGGAAACCCTTGCCGCAATCCAGGAGACGCAAAGTCAGGCCAGTGCCGCGCTGTTTTTGCCCGAGGCAACGGCTGCCGCCAACATCAATCAGGATTCCCAGAATGTTCAATTCAGTGGAGCCGATGCCACAGGCGCCAGCGGGCGCAGTCATTTTCAAAGCGGCGGTTATAGTCTGACCCTGACGCAGCCTTTGCTGCACTATGATCGCATCGTTATGTGGCAACAGGCAGACAGCCGCATTGCCCAGGCTGAGGCCGAATATGCCGCAGCCGAGATTGCCCTGATGTTGCGGGTTGCCGAGCGCTATTTCGACTTGCTTGCCGCCAATGAAAATCTCCAATTTGCCCAGGCACAACAGGAAACGCTTGCCCGTGGGCTTAACGAAACCCGGCAGCGCCAGGCAGTGGGATTTCTCGCGCTGACCGACGTGCAGGAAGCCCAGGCGGGTTACGACCGGGCCTTGGCGGATACCGTTGAGGCAGAGCATTTGCTGCGCGATGCCAACGAAAGTTTGCAGGAAGTGACGGGCGTTAACTATGACCGGCTCGCCAGTTTGCGAAATGAAATACCGTTGGTCAAACCCGATCCCGCTATTGAGGAAGAATGGGTTAATCAGGCGCTGATGCAGAATTTCGGGCTGCTCATTAGTGAACAAGCGGCACAAATAGCAAAGGCGGCAATCGACATCCAGCAAGCCGGACACCTGCCCACACTGGATGTCGTCGGCAGCCATACCTTCTCGACTTCAGGCGGACGTTTCGGTACTGCGGATATTGAGGATACCGTTGTCGGCTTGTCCCTGAACGTACCGCTTTATCAGGGCGGACGTGTTAATTCAAGAACGCGGGAGGCCGAGCACCGCTATCGTGCGGCGCTGGCTACGTTAAAACAGGAACAGAGAACCGTGCATCGAGCCGCCAGCAAGGCCTTTTTGGGCGTCGTAGCGGGCATCAGCCGGGTTAATGCCTTGCAACAGACGTTGCGCTCGAGCGAAACCGGAGTCAAAGCCACTGAAGCCGGTTTTAGAGCCGGTCGCCGCACCGCACTGGATGTCATCGTCGCCGAGCGCGAACGGCTGCGGGTGCAAAAAGACTACGCACGAGCCCGCTACGACTATTTGCTGAACACGTTGCGCCTGAAACAGGCGGTCGGGACTTTGTCGCCCGCTGATCTTGCCAAGGTGAATCAGTGGCTTGAAAGTAAGCCGTTGTTATAGGGGGACGCCGACTTGGGGCTGCTTCTCACAAGAATGCGATAAGGCAATGATCAAAATGAATGAGGATGTGCAAGCCGTTCATGCTTCGACAGGCCCGGCATGAACGGTTTGCACACGCCCCAACTGCGGTTTTTAGGATGAAAGTCTGCGCTATCGTCGTAAGAGCAGATACACACTCAAGCTGATTTTTGTGTTTAATTTGGGTTTAAATGCGGTAAGGAGAAAAAATGAATGAGCAGAATATGATCCTGCAGTTGCCGGTTAATTATTTCCGGTATCTGGAGTGGCATAAGCATCCTACACAACAGGCCAAGCGTGTCAGACGGACATTAGCCGAGGGGCTGTTTGAAATACACGAGCCGAGATTCGAATTATGTTTGGACGATATTCCTGAATTGGCGGCTAAGGTGCGTACCAGGGCTATCGGCAGATATACGTTGGTTGAATCGGAGTATGGGGAAATAGTACTGGAACAACAAGCTAAGGAGGTTGAGCGTATTTTAGAGCATATTGATGGGGCGTTAACTTTTAGCGAACTGTTGGAATCAGGCCATCTTGCGAAGCCAATGGAGTCGGATAAGATCCTGGATACCGTTAATTGTATGCTCGGCACAGCCATCGTTCTGCCTGCTGCGGTAAAGTCCCTTGAGTCGGCCATTCCCGGTGTATCCATAGGACGGTTCCCGCTTTCCCCGTACCATATCGTCCGGGTTTACTGGGAAAATATGAAGAATGTACGGGCGGAGCTTGAATCGTCCTGTTTTAAAGGCAGTACACAGGAGTTGCTAGAGCGATTGCGGCGTCTTCATCTGCTTACTCTAATGGGATCGGGGCTGACTTCTTTCTATAAACCGCAGTCGCAAGTTTCGGATGTGTCGGTTTGGCCCGGCCATTTCCGAACCGAGAATGTCCATATCCCTTTACCGAATGAGTTTTTGGCCTACCTGAAAATGGTGGCTTTTTCGTTGGCTATTCCTTTGACGGATCAATTTGCGGTTTGCTGGAAAGAAGGAGGGCAAGATTGGGGAGCTGGAAAAATATTGGCCGATAAAATAGTGTACAGGCCGCCGGCCGCACCGTTTACCGGGCAAATTGAGCAGCTTTGTTCAATGCTTGCGGCCTTGCCCTCTTCGGTCAGCGATGAAAATTCAGCCGAGGCAATTTCGGCGCTCGGCGCTTTTCATCAGCGTTTCGCACAATTGCATCCTTTCGCATGCGCCAATCAATCCGTGGCGATGAATATAGTCAATTTTTTCTTGGGCAAATGGTTTAATACCTGCATACCCCATTTGTATTTGGATATGGTTGCACTTTTCGTTTCCCGGGATAACTATTCGCGTTATTTTGCTCGTGCCGTGAAGTTTTATTCGCTTAAAAGCAACGAGGCGCAGGGCAGCTATCCGGAACTTAAGCTAAGGTCGAAAAAAATGAATCAATTCATTCCGCGCCTCATATCGTCTGTTCAGGCGGGTGAAGTAGAGGATACCCTCAAAACAGAACCTGAGGCCGCGTGCGATCTATTGCTTTACGATTGATCGAACCGCAGGATAGAAGGTGTCGATAGCGCGACAGTTATTTGAATCGGGTTTGGCGCACCCGAAGGCGAGTTACTTTCTTTTGTCATTCTACCTCTCCATCCGTGGGGTCGTACCTGCCGCATTCATGCAGCACCCCGGCGGGCTAATCACTCGGCACATCATTGTGCCTCGCCCTTCGGGTGCTGCGCATGCAAATCGGCTATCCTCCCGATTTGTCCCGCCTAAAGCTCCGGTGCTCGGCACGGTGAGCTGGAGAAATACGGTCCGTGCGTAACATCAGTTACTTAAGCTGAATTTATTGTCCATTGAGGCATGAGCCAGGAGAATGTTTTGAATTTAGAGACTATGGTTTTTTTGGATCAACCTTGGTCGGAGGCACATAGATAAGGACGAGATGTAAATCCCGTCCTCTATATTCAAGAGTTATTGCGACGCCGTTTGTTGCATGTGTATCTGCAAGCTTAACGGACGCATATCCGTCCAGACTTCTTTGATGTGATCCAAGCATTCTTGTTTGTTGCCGATTTTGCCGGCCGCCCGCCAACCGCCCGGTATTTCTTTGTATTCAGGCCAAATTGAATATTGCTGTTCGTGATTGACGACAACCTGATAAATGATTGTGTCTTCTTCGTCGTCCCAAGCCATTGTTTTTCTCCGTTGATAGATAACTGTTAGTGTTCGCACATCAAATTCGGTTTTTTAAAATCAGCTCTCCCTTTTTGGCAGAAGAGAGTTAAAGGTGCCGAATTTTGGAGTGCGATGGGATGGTTTCCGTAAAGGAGACGATAGAAGCGGCAAAATACCTCAGTTGTCATGCTAATCCAGTCTATGGGTTTTGAATTGCTTACGGCAATGCAGGAGCGCCTTGGCCATGTGTTTTTCGACGGAACTATCGGAGATGTTGAGTTCCTTGGCGGTTTCGGCATAGGTCATGCCGTAAACTCTATTCATGATAAATATCTCCCGAGTGCGCAAAGGCAACTCATCCAATATCCGCGTGACGGCAGCCAATCTTTCGTCGACGGATACAAGTTTCTCGGCGGAAGGGAATTCGCTTTGCGGGGATGGGTTTTGTTCTTTCGTTTGTTCATAATTTTCAGTTACTTTTCGATGCTTGATGTGATCGTAAGCAAGGTTTTTGGCAACTCTGAACAGAAAGCCGCGCGGATGATCGATAGTTTGTTTTTGTGCTTCGCGGAAAAAAATAATGAAGCTTTCTTGAGCAAGATCGGCAGCTATATCCGGACAGTTGACAATCCGGGTCAAATGAAACTGCAGTTCGGACTGGTGATTTAAGTAAATGGTTTCTATGTTCAAGTTCAAATCCCTCTTCGTTGTTGTTAAGAATGTTTACTTTGTTGTTACGCCTTCAGCATCGGAATAAGGGCGGATTCAGTTTTGGGGTTAACAGCATTAATGATTTTCTTGGGCTATCGGCATACAGATAAGCACTTTGTAACGAGTCTGGTAAACCGGAGAATAGTACGGTTGTCGCATGTCGATCAGATGGATGCTTGAGACGCTCTCAAAGTGCTGGTCATGGTTATAAAGCAATGGCTGTGCCACTTTTATATGCTCATGATTTCAATTGGTTAGCGTGAAGTGTTGTGTGGATGCTTGGAAAGTGCGTTATATGACGCATTTAAAAAGTGTTATATAACATAGTTATTTAAAAGATTAAGACGTTGTGATGGATAGTATTGATGCTACGCGTCAATGTCGGGCGCTTTTGTTTAGCGGCATTTTTTAAGCAGGGCGGATGAGGTTAAAAAGGCTTTAAGGCGTCCTATTATCAAGCCTACTCCGGTTTTTAGGTCTGATATGCGGCATAACGAAAGATTTGTTCTAACGCATTGAATTGTGTGCACGCAAGCTTAAAGGAAAATATTTTATGTTAGTTTTTTTGTGCCGGTCATCCTGGCTAACGATTGTTGGCGTATTAGTTGCCGGCATTATCAGCGGATTAAGCAGTGCGGCTTTGGTGGCGCTGATTAATTCGACGTTGTCGAATACCTTGGATGCTAAGCTTTTGCCGTGGCTATTTGGCGGATTGTCCGTTGCGGTATTGTCCAGCGGATTTCTATCGCATTATTTGCTCAATCGGCTCAGTGCTAAAATTGTGTGTAATCTTCGCATTCAAATCAGCCGCTTGATTCTTGCCGCGCCTTATCCTTATCTGCAAAAGCTCGGCAAGTCGGCGTTATTGGCCAATTTGACCGAGGACATATCGGCGATTGCCAATGCCAGTCAATTATTACCGGTCGTGTGCATTAATTTCGCTGTCGTGGCCGGCTGTATGGCTTACCTGAGCTGGCTGTCCTGGCAGTTGGCGTTGGTTTTGGGCGGAGTGATTATATTCGGGGTTTTGAGCTCAAGTTTGTTCAGAGAATTGCCTAAAAACGCCATGCTCAAGGCGCGGGAGGAATATGATGTGCTTAGCAACGGTTTTCGGGCTTTGACGGAAGGCATTCGTGAATTGAAGTTACACCGGCAGCGTAGCGACGCGTTCATGGCGCAGTCGCTGGCGGCCAGTGCCGAAGCCTATCGCCAATATTCATTTCGGGGAGCAGTGGCTTATTTGTTGGTAAACCAGTGGGCGCAGCTGCTGTATTATTTGGTCATAGGCGTAATCCTCTATGTTTTTCCTGTTTGGCAGCTGATTGATCAGAAGGTAATCGGCGGCTATGCGTTGGTATTTTTGTTTATGATGTCGCCATTGGCCATACTCACTACCAGTTTGCCGGTATTTAGCCGCGCCAATGTGTCGTTACAAAAAGTCCGGCAATTAGGCGATCAGCTCAAAATGCAAGTACAACAATCCGATGTGGCTGATACACCGGAGCTTTGCGCAATGTTTTCCACGTTGTCGCTACAAGGTGTGACGCACAGTTTTCATCGGGAAAAAGAAAATCGCAATTTCACCCTGGGGCCTATCGACCTGGACTTTAAGTCCGGTGAGCTGGTATTTTTAATCGGCGGCAACGGTAGCGGCAAGACGACACTGGCAATGCTGCTGATCGGACTTTATAAACCTGAGCAAGGGTTTATTCGTTGGAATGGAGAGCCTGTCGATGACAGTAACAAGGATAATTACCTGCAAAACTTCTCAGTGATTTTTTCGGATTTTTATTTGTTTGACGAATTGTATGGCGTCGGTAACGGGAACAACCAAGTGCTTATCGACGATTATTTGCAACGCCTGCACTTACACCATAAAGTGAAAGTTCATAACGGGCGTTTTTCTTCGGTGGATTTGTCGCAAGGTCAGCGCAAGCGTTTGGCGTTGTTGGTCGCTTATTTGGAAGACCGGCCTTTTTATGTTTTCGATGAGTGGGCGGCAGACCAGGATCCTGAATTCAAGCATTTATTTTATACTGAACTGTTGCCGGCCTTGAAAGCTCAAGGCAAGACAGTATTGATCATCAGCCACGACGACCGTTATTTTTACTTGGCGGATCGCTGCATTAAGCTCGAAGAAGGTCAGATTGTAGCTATGGAAAAACCTGTAGCAATAGGAAAACAGGTACAGCCGAAGGAGGATGCGGTACAAGCTTATAATTAACGGTATGTCGCAATCGGTTAAACAACAGGATAACAAGGTGAATATTCGAAAAATTATTTTATATGCCGTTTTAACGGTGGCGAGCGTGGTGGCGATAGCCATTGGCGTCGGTTTTTGGGTTTTACATAACGCCATGCCGCAACTGGACGGCACAGTGAAGCTGGATAAGCTTACGGCGGAAGTTCACGTAGATACCGATGTGCACGGCATACCGGTCATCAATGCCGCTAACCGTGCCGATGCGGTTCGAGCATTGGGCTATGTTACCGCCCGCGACCGCCTGTTTCAGATGGACCTGATGCGCCGTAAAAGCGCCGGGCGCTTGGCGGAAATTTTCGGCGATATGGCGCTGGACAGCGACATCAAGGCCAGAACCTACGGCTTTCATCGGGAAGCGAAAACGATATTGAACAAACTGCCGCCCAATCATCAGCACTATCTACAAAGCTATGCCGACGGCGTCAACAGCTATATCACAGAGTCCGGCAAACTGCCTTTCGAGTTTACCGTATTGAGGTATCGCCCCGAGCCTTGGACTCAGGAGGACAGTCTGCTGGTCGTATTAGGCATGTGCGAGAACTTGACTGCCTGGGAGGAGCGCGGCGAGCGCATGCTGAGCGTAATGGAAAAAACCTTGCCGGACGCCATGATGCGTTTTTTAACGCCCGACACCGATTTTTACACCGAACAGCTGCAAAAACAGGCCGAATCGTTGCGCCCGGCACAAGCGATTCCTGTTGAGGCTTTGGCAACCGCATTAGCTGATCAGCCGTCGGATAAGGCCGCGTTAACCCAACTGGTCCAACAACCCGATTTCATGGCCGGTTCCAATGCCTGGGCAGTCAGCGGCAAGAAGACCTGGGATGGGCGGGCTATTTTGGCTAACGACATGCATTTGGGCATATCGGTGCCTAATATCTGGTATCGCATTGAGCTGAATTACGGCGGTACTCATGCCGCGGGCTTGACCTTGCCCGGTACGCCTTTGTTGATTGCCGGCAGTAATCGCCATATTGCCTGGGGAGCCACCAATCTCTCCGGCGATTTCCTGGATTTGGTGCAGCTTGATATCAATCCCGCTAATCCCGGTGAATACCGGGTAGGCGGGCAATGGCAACGTTTTGAGGAATATCCGGAAACCATAGTCGTTAAAGGCGGCGCGGTCAAACAAATCGTAGTCAAGCAGACGCGCTGGGGACCTGTTGCCAACCAGCCGTTGCTGGATCAGCAAGTGGCAATCCATTGGGTAGCGCTGGATGCCGATGCGATCAATTTAAATTTGTTTGATTTGGAACAGAGCAAAACGCTGGAGCAAGCGGTAAAAATCGTCAACAGCACCGGCGGTCCGCAGTTGAATGTTTTATTGGCCGACGATAAAGGCAGTATCGCCTGGACGCTGATGGGCAAGATCCCCAAGCGCTTCGGTAATGACGGTTTGACCAGTCGCTCATGGGCGGACGGCAGCGTGGGCTGGAATGGTTATCTCAAGCCCGTGGATTTGCCGCGCGTCATCGACCCGCCCGAAGGCATTTTGGTGTCCGCCAACGACCGCCGTTTCGCTAAAAGTTATCCGCATGTGATCGGCCATCAGTTCGGCAACGGATATCGTGCCTACAGAATTACCCAGCAATTGACGCAAATGCCCAAGATTGGCGAATGGGCTATGTTCAACCTGCAACTTGATACCGAAAGCGAGTTTTATGTCTTCTACCAACAGTTGGCTTTGAACAGTCTGACTGACGAGGCGATTGCGAAGCAGCCGGATTTGGCCGAAGTGCGCGATTATCTGCTGGCCTGGAACGGCCGGGCCGATGCCGATAGCCTGGGTTTTGCGTTGCTGGTCGAATTTCGTAAGCAATTGATCGAGGCGGTCTTTAAACCGCTGTTGTCGACCAGCCGGGATGCCGATAAAAGTTTCAATTACGCATGGGCTTATATCGATACGCCGTTGCAGGCCCTGTTAACCGAAAAGCCGTTGCAGGCGGTACCGGATGCGGTGCATTACCAAAATTGGAACGATTTTATTCTGGGACAGTTGAAACACAGCTTACAGCAACTGCAAACCCAACATCCGGGGGTGGCGTTAAGAGAATTGAATTGGGGCGCACAGAATAAGGTCAAGCATGCGCATCCATTTTCCAAGGCATTGCCGATACTGAGCGATTTACTGGATATGCCGAGCGAAGCATTGCCGGGTTGCGCTTTTTGCGTGCGCGCGACAGGTCCCGGTTTTGGCGCGAGCGAACGCTTGGTTGTTTCGCCGGGTCATTTTGACGACGCCATCCTGCACATGCCCGGCGGCCAATCAGGCCAGCCCCTGTCGCCTTATTACCGCGATCAGCAGAACTATTGGCTCAAGGGCTTGCCGATGCCACTGACAGCCGGAAAGCCGGAACACGCCTTGCTGCTACAGCCGGATAGCAAGTAAAATTCCAGGCGGAGTATGAGCAATTTCTGTGGATGGTCGCCGGTTATGCTGCTCGCTTATTCGGCCTACGGAGAGCTTTTTTATGAAAAAACTGAGTAGTGACCTATGAAACAGGAAAACGAGAATAACAGTTTGGAAACCGAGCTTGATAACGACATTGATGAGCAAGCGGTGGCCTGGTTTATACGGTTACGGGCCGACAATGTTTCCAGCGAAGAAAAAGCGTCATTTCTTTTATGGCTGAACCAGGCTGATTTGCACCGAGAAACCTTTAATGAAATCAGCAAACTCTGGGGCGATACCGGTTTGCTGCAAGCACTCGGTGAATCCGCCCAAAAACATCACATCGCACCGAAAAAGAAAACAAGCTCCGTTTATTTTAAACTGCCGCTGGCGATAGCAGCCTGTCTGGTCTTAACCTTGTTGTTCGGCAACGAAGTTGCGATATTAATGCAAGGCGACTATTCGACCAAGGTGGGCGAACGCAAAACCGTGTATTTCGATGACGGTTCCACTGCGATGCTTAATACCGACAGTTCCATCGCAGTTAACATGGATGGCCCGCAACGCAAGGTCGAGCTGCTGAAAGGCGAAGTCTATTTCGAAGTCAAGCCCGACCCTGACCGGCCGTTTATTGTCCAGGCCGGTCATTCGACGACCCGTGTATTGGGAACCCGGTTTTTTGTGCATGAAAAGAGTGACAGCGACGAAGTTAAAGTTATGTCTGGCCGGGTTGAAGTGATTGACCGGCGCACTTTGAAGCAGCCTGTGGTTTTGCATGATCGCGAGATTGTATCGATTGATGCCGAAGGACTTGGCGAAACCCGGTTGCTGAATTCCGTACTGGCAACTTCCTGGGTAAACGGTTTTTTAGTGTTTGAGAATGCCCCTCTGGAAAGTGTTATTAGCCAGATCCGCCGCTACCGAACCGGTATGGTGATTTATAAAGACAATAGCTTGCGGGAACTCAAGATCAACGGCCGCATCAATTTGCGTGAGTCGGACGACATGCTGAAAGTATTGGGCAGAAACCTGTCGATAAAAATGACCTACCTGACCGATTGGCTGGTGATTATCGGGTGATGCTGATTTCCCCGCTCCAGCTTGGGAATGAAACATAAAACTCTATAGCTTTCACGATAAAAATTTCTTAGCCATTGTGCAACATCCGGTTAATCAGTACTCTTGACGATTGGGCTTAACAGACGCTCTAACGTAAACGACTTTGGCTACAACTTATGACTGCACTGGGCAAAAAACCAATCTTTATCATCATTGGCCTTGCGCTGATTGTTGGGTTTTATTTTTTTACTAAACAGCCGAAGTTGATTGATGTTCAAATAGTCACACTTGAACAAGGCGAGGTCAGGGCAACGGTATCCAATACCCGCGTCGGTACGGTTAAAGCCTGTCGGCGCGCATACCTTGCGCCTGCAACAGGCGGGCAGGTTGCCGAATTGCATGTTAAGGAAGGCGACATTGTTAAACAAAATCAGTTGCTGCTGGAGATATGGAATAAGGATCTGAAAGCGCAGGTCAAATTGCAGGATGCTCAAATCAGAGCGAACCGGGCGTCGGCCGAACAAGCCTGCCAGCTTGGCGCAGGCGCCGAACGTGAGGCGGATCGTGCGTTGCGTTTGCAAAAGTTCGATCATCTTATTTCCGAAGAACAGGTCGATACCAAAGCGACCGGCGCACGCGCCAAGCGGGCATCCTGCAATGCCGCGCTTGAAGCTATTGCCGTTAGCCAGGCCACCCGTGATGCGGCTCAGGCCGCTGTTGAGCGTACCCTGGTCGTTGCGCCTTTCGACGGCACCGTGGCTGAAATCAATGCCGAACTGGGGGAGTTCATCACGCCGTCGCCGCCCGGCATTCCAACCTTGCCCGCGATCGACTTGCTGGATGTCAGTTGCTTGTATGTGTCCGCTCCGATTGATGAAGTCGATGCGCCGCAGATCAAAACCGGCATGAGCGCTTGCGTATCGTTGGATGCATTTCCTGAAAAACGTTGTTCCGGTACGGTAAGCCGTATTGCGCCCTATGTATTGGAAAAAGAAAAGCAGGCGCGCACCGTCGAAGTTGAAGTTAAATTAACCGACCCGAAAGACCTTAAAGGCTTGCTGCCCGGTTACAGCGCCGATATTGAAGTGTTGTTGTCCAGTAAATCGCAGGCGCTCAGAGTGCCAGCTGAAGCGGTATTGGAAAATAACAAGGTCCTGGTGATGCGCGACGACGGTTTGCTGGAGGAGCGCAGCTTTAAGCCGGGGCTGGTCAACTGGAATACCGTGGAAGTATTGTCGGGCCTGAATGTCGGCGATAAAGTGGTGCTGTCGGTAGGCCGGGAAGGGGTGGTTGCAGGCGCTCATGCCCGCATACAAAAATGATACAGCTGGAACATATCCACCGCTATTTTCAGGTCGGTGAGCAGACCGTTCACGCCTTGAATGACATTACTATCACCATTGAAAAAGGCGAATATGTGTCGGTGATGGGACCGTCGGGTTCCGGTAAATCGACTTTACTCAATGTTATCGCCCTGCTTGACCAGCCTAGCTCAGGCCGCTACCTGTTAAACGACCAGCCGGTTACCCAGCTTAGCGATGACGAGCTAGCCAAAGTCCGCCGCGAAAACATCGGTTTTGTGTTTCAGTTTTTTCATTTAATTCCGCGCTTATCGGCGGCTGAAAATATTGAAATGCCGATGATACTGGCCAGCGTGGCGGTTAATGAACGCAAACAGCGGGTGCGGGAGGCATTGGCGTCGGTCAGCCTGCAAGACCGGGCCGACCACAGGCCGGACCAGCTTTCCGGTGGACAGCTACAGCGCGTCGCCATTGCCAGAGCCATGATCATGCGGCCGGAGATTTTATTGGCCGACGAGCCGACAGGCAATCTCGACAGTAAATCCGGCATGGAAATTATCGAGTTGCTGGAAGGCCTTAACCGGCAGGGCGTAACGCTGATGATTATTACCCATGACCAGAATTTGGGCGACAGGGCAGGGCGGAAGATTCGTATTGTCGATGGGCGGATCGGGTGAATGAGGATGTATAAAAATGCACCACGAAGGCACGAAGGCACGAAGAGAACGAAGTTTTTAGCTTTCCTTCGCGCTCTTCGTGCCTTCGTGGTGAATTAATTGAATCTATATCTAGAAAAGTCTAGCTAGGAAACCATGTTCATTAAAGACACGCTAACCCAAGCCTTAGCTGCCATCAGCACCCAGCGTTTACGTGCGGGACTGATTATCCTGGCTATGAGCATAGGCATTGCTTCTGTTTCAGTGCTGACTGCCTTGGGTGAGAGCGCCCGCCGTTATGTGGTTAACGAGTTTGAAGCATTGGGTACAAATCTGATTATCGTGTTGCCGGGACGCACCGAAACCACAGGCGGACAGCCGCCGCTATTTGGCGAAACGCCGAGGGACTTGACGCTGGACGATGCCGAGGCTTTATTCCGCAGCCATCATATTGCCGCGATCGCACCGTTGACGATCGGTTCCGCACCGGTTTCATCGCTAGGTCTGGAACGGGAAACCAATATTCTGGGGTCGACGCACGCATTAAGACGGGTGCGCCGATTGACCGTGGCGCAAGGCAGCTTCCTGCCCCAAGCCGAGATCGATAAAACGCTGTCGGTTTGCGTGATCGGCCAAACCATACGCAAGGAATTGTTTGCCAATCAACCGGCGCTTGGGCAATGGCTGCGCATCAATGACCGGCGCTTCCGGGTGATCGGCGTATTGGCGTCGGAAGGGCAATCGGTCGGTATCGATTTTGACGAAATCGTGATTATTCCGGTGGCTTCGGCGCAGGCTTTGTTCGATACCCACTCATTATTCAGGGTACTGGTTGAAACCAAATCCAAGCCCGATATGTATAAGGCGGTCGATGAAATCAAAGACATCATCAAGGCGCGTCATGAAGGCGAAGACGATGTGACGCTGATTACCCAGGACAGCGTGGTCAGTACCTTCGATAAAATATTGACTGCATTGACCCTGACCGTAGCCGGTATCGCCGGAATCAGTCTGGCGGTGGCCGGTGTGTTGGTGATGAACGTAATGCTGGTCAGCGTCACGCAACGCACCGCCGAAATCGGCCTGCTGAAAGCTTTAGGCGCGACCAAGCGGCAGTTGCTGTGGCTGTTTTTAAGCGAGGCGGCGATGTTGTCGTTGGCCGGGGCAGTGCTGGGCGTGATGCTGGGTTACATAACCCTTGGCGTGTTGCAGGCGCTGTATCCGGATTTTCCGATGGAATTGCCAGGTTGGGCCTTGCTTGCCGCTTTGGCGGTGTCATTGTTGACCGGATTGTTGTTCGGCGTATTACCGGCCAGGAAAGCGGCCAAGCTCGATCCTGTTGCCGCATTGGCAAAGCGCTAAGATATGCACTATACCGACCTGATCTTATTATCATACCGGACGGTTATCAGTCACAAACTGCGCTCGGCACTGACCGCGTTAGGGCTGATTATCGGCATCGCGGCGGTGGTCGTATTAACCTCGATAGGACGGGGCATTCATACTTTTGTATTGGCCGAATTCACCCAGTTCGGCACCAACCTGATCGGCGTTCATCCCGGCAAAACCACCACCTTCGGCGTATCGGGCGCATCGATAAGCACGGTTAGGCCGCTGGTTATAGCTGATGCGGTCAGTTTGAGTAAAGTGGAAAACATCATCGCCGCATCCCCGCTGGTACAAGGCAATGCGCGTGTTGAAGCGGGGGAAAAGCAGCGACGCACCAATGTGTTGGGAGTCGGTTCGGCCGTGCCGGAGATATGGAAAATCAAGGTCATCAGCGGGCGTTTTTTTCCGGAAGAGGGCAATCCGCGCGCTTTTGCAGTGTTGGGCAATAAATTGGCGAGCGAACTGTTCGGCACCGCCAGCCCGCTAGGCCAGCGCATCAGGATCGGTAGTGATCGGTTCCGGGTCGTCGGCGTGATGGAAAAAAAAGGCCAGATGATCGGCTTTGATATGGACGACACCGTTTACATCCCGGCCGCCAAGGCGCTGGAGCTGTTCGACAGGGAAAGCCTGATGGAAATTCACCTGCTGTATAGAAGCACTGCTGCGGTTGCCGAAGTAGAAAAATCGATCAAGCGAAACCTGGTTGCCCGCCACGGCAGCGAAGATTTCACCATCGTCACTCAGAACCAGATGTTGAAAAGCATGGATTCCATTTTGAATATCCTGACCCTGGCAGTAGCGGCGTTGGGCAGTATTTCATTGCTTGTCGGTTCGGTCGGCATATTAACCATCATGACTATCGCTGTTTCCGAACGGATTTCAGAAATCGGCCTGCTGAGGGCAATCGGCGCAGAACGCAGAACCATTTTTCAGCTGTTTCTGTGCGAGGCCCTGGCGCTAAGCGGTGCAGGCGGACTATGCGGCGTGTTGTTGGGCATGACTATCGTCTGGATACTTGATGCCGCACTGCCCGCTTTGCCGGTGGAATTGGCCTGGGCCTATATCATCGCGGCTTTTATGATCTCATTGCTGATCGGCATAGCCGCTGGAGTCGCGCCGGCCATGAAAGCCGCTCGCTTGGAGCCGTTGGAGGCTTTGCGGGCCGAGTGATTTCTTGCATAGTTGTTGCCGGCATCAAAACCAAAGGTTAGCACCATGAATAAATTAAAAATCAACTCAACATAGGGAATAGATGAGCCGAAGCATGAGCCCCTCGCTAGCAGAGAATATCTCTCGCTTTGCCATTATTTTTTATGCGATTTCTACCGGCGCATTTGCTGAGGAATTTTTATGATGAGCAAAATGCTTACAACTAAATAATCCTTGGCTTGCATACATCGTTTTTTGTTTAAGCTACAGTGTCCCGCCGGAATAGTGCCGGTTTTAACCGGCGGCGCAGTTCAGCATATAGAATGTATGCTGTCTTGTCATATTGCACAGTGCAATCGCTGATAACAAACGGCTTAGCTTATAACAAAAGGCAAGACATATCCGTGCCGCCTTGCACGTGTTTCGATTGATGTCGGATGATGCGGTATTTGTTAAGCCTAATAAATAAACTGCTTAGATTTTCAACTAGTGTTCCTCTGGGGTGGGTACCTTTTAGTCGCACGTTGCGAAGATGGCTAATGGCAGGCAGTCAAAATGTTTTTGTAAATTTTGAGGAAGAGATAATGAAAAAAATTGAATTTGTATTGAGTATCCGGTGTTTGGTGGGCACGGTTCTCACGATGGCTATGCTTGCACCGCTGTCATCGACAGCCGCTACGTCGCCCGTGTTGGCCGATCAAGGAAAAAAATGGAGTGATTCCAACCGGGAAAGGTTCTATATCCAGGATCAAGGCTCGAGAATCATGCCGTTGAAATGGATTAAAGCTTTGAAACAGGCGGACGGTACTCCTTTCATGGCCGACAGTCTTGGCCGCTATGGTTATCTGCCTAATCCCAAGAGCCCGGAGCCAGGTCTTCCGGTCGGCTTTATTGCCGCTAAAGAGAATGGCGAGAAATTCATCGGCATGACTTGTTCCGCCTGTCATACTCGCCAAATCGAAGTTTCCGACACTTCCTACAGGCTTGACGGAGGCCCAGCCATCACCGATATGCAAGGCTTTATGGGTGATCTCGACAAGGCGGTCAATAACATACTGGTTGACCCCGCCGCCTTTAAGGAGTTCGCCCGCGCCATACTCGGCCCATTTTCCAAGAAGCAGGACGAAGAAAGATTGCGCGCCGATGTTGCGACTTGGTTCCTGCCCTATGATACGATCGTAAAAGGTTCGTTGCCGACCGAATCCCCTTGGGGCCCATCTCGACTCGATGCCGTATCGATGATCTTTAATCGGGTATCCGGACTTGATATTGGACCTGCTCCTTCTTACATGATTCCTGAGAACATCAAACGTGCCGACGCACCAGCCCGTTATCCGTTTGTCTGGAATGCGCCTATCCAAGATATTACCCAGTGGCCCGGTTTTGCTCCAAACGGCAACCGTATACTGGGACTATCCAGAAATATTGGCGAGGTTTTCGGCGTATTCGCGGTTCTCCACCCCAAAAAGGACGATTCGAGATTACTTAAAATCAACTATGTGGAAAACAACTCGGCCAACTTCCATGGACTGAATAAGCTGGAAAGCTTGATCAAGAAGATCGGCCCGCCAAAATGGCCTTGGAAGTTGGACAAAGCTCTTGCTGCCGAAGGTGAAAAAGTGTTCTACAAGAAAGATCCTGCCGAAGACAATGAAAGCTGCGCCGATTGCCACGCTATTAAGAAAGGCAAAATGCGCTCTTTTACTCACGAAACTTGGGCTACGCCTATTCTGGACGTTGGTACGGATTCCAGAGAAGTCAACCTGCTAGGTTCTCAGGTCAAAACCGGCGTACTTGAAGGTGCAGTGATTTTTCCGGAAAAACCAGCGCTTAAAGCTGTCGATTCGGCGTTTTCGGTTTTGGGAACTGTCGTAGGCGGATCTATTATTCAGCATTACCTTCCGGTCGAACTCAGCGCAAAAGACCAGAAATTGCTAAGTAAACTTGATCGGTTGAAATCGGCGTTTAAAACGGAAAGCGATAAGCTCGAAGATATGGACGACTTAAGCAGTTTGGACGATCTCAAGGAAACTTTCCCATTAAAAACGCCTGCTACGCCTTCCTATCCGTATGAATCTCGCGTACTTCAAGGAATTTGGGCTGTTGCGCCATATCTGCATAACGGATCGGTGCAGTCTTTGGCTGAGTTATTGACACCCTCTGAAAAACGGGTTGCAGAATTCAAAATCGGCCCGGCGTATGACGTGGATAAGGTTGGATTGGCGTCAGAGCAAACCAAGTTCAACTTTATTTTGAAAACTACGGATTGTGCTAATAGAGACTCCGGCAATAGCCGTTGTGGTCACGATTACGGAACCAGTTTTACTGATGCAGAGAAGAAAGCTCTTCTTGAATATCTAAAAAGCTTGTAATTCCGGCAACTATTGAGTAATGGGATGGGATTATGGACCGTCCCGTTATTTATAGTGACAACGTACACTTCGTTTCCAGTGTTTCCAGATTGCCCAAGTGGGAAGTGGCTGCCGAAATGAAGTATTTAAAAGGGGACAATCATGAGCAATACGACTAATTATTTAGAACAGTACGACGCGGCTGCCGATGAAGATAAATATCCGCTGGTTCGGGGATGGATGTATAGCGAACCACGGCCATTTTTTAAGGAATTGCGCGAAAAGCGGCCGATACTCGTCACGCCTGAATGTACCTTATTGGCATTATTCGATGATGTTACCGATGTATTGAATATGCCTAAGGTATTCACCGTTGAACTTTATGTCGCGAAGATGGCTGATTACTTGATGGCTCATGACGACGATGCGCTGCATACTCGTGAGAAATCCATCATGATGGGCTTACTGAATCGCGACGATTTACCGCAGGTTAGGGCGATGGTCGCCAATATCGGCAAAGAGATACTCGATAAAGCCAATGGGCAAATCGAAGTGGTAAACGATTTCTGTCGAATGGTGCCAGCGACTTTGGTACAGGACTATTTCGGCTTGACAGGTGCAGACCGCAAAGACTTGATCGAATGGTCCTACTGGAATCAGTACAACACGTTTCATAACCAATCTTTCGACCTTCTTCCTGAGGAGTTAGCCAAAAGCGTCTCTGACCATCAAAAAGAAGTTTCGGATAAATTGGGTAAATACATAGCGGGTTTGATTCTACGCCGCTTGCCGGTATCCAAGGTAAAGCAAGCGTTAAGCACCTTGCTGACGCCTTTATGCTTATTGAAAAAATTGCTGGGTCAGTCCAGCCAGACCGATAAAAAACTGAACGACGACATCGTTTCCAGAATGTTGCGTTCCACTTATCCACATGCCGTAGATTTCGACATCAAACGCTTGGGTGTCAATGCAGGCGGCTTGTTGATCGGTGCTATCGAGACCACTTCTCAAGCTGTCTCTCAGGTCATTCAATTTTTGCTGGAGCGGCCTGAATTACTTTCCAAGGCTGTCGATGCCGCGAAAATGGATGATCCAAAGGCTTTCGATAACATAGTTTGGGAGGCCCTGAGGTTTGTGCCCATCGCCCCCTACATGTTCCGTAAAACAGCCAGCGAATATACCGTTGCCAAGGGCACGGCGCATACAACAACTATTAGTGCTGGAACCATCGTACTGACGCTGACCCAGTCCGCGATGTTCGATCCTAAAGCATTTGAATCACCCGATGAATTCATTGCTGAACGCAACTGGTATCACTATTTCCATTTCGGATTCGGCAGCCATGAATGTCTCGGTAAATATGTTGGCATGGTATTAATTCCGGAGATGGTTCGCCAAGTGTTATTAAGACACGGCATTAAGGCGATTGGCAGCATTGATTACAAATCCGGTCCTTTCCCCGAACAATACGATCTTGCTTGGGGTAAATAGTTGTTTGGACCACTATTGAAGCTTCATGAAGATGCCGAGAACGTTGTAAATCATGTTGGGAAAATAAAACTTAGGATTAAAAGCAATGCCGAGTGAGAAACATACAATGATCAAACTGGTTATCACGTAATTAAGGAGACAAATATTATGTCCGGTGGATATACCCACATTACCTTGGCGCAGTTGGCGATCGAAGAAGGTCGCAATCGTCGTGAGGGCTTATTGCACAATGACGCCAAGCGAGCCTTGGGATATTGGAAAAAGTTTTGTATCGTCGGAGCGGTAGCGCCCGATTATCCATATCTTGATGTACTGGACAGTAATTCCAGTGCTTGGGCCGATGCCATGCACAAAGGGCACACGGTAGTGTTATTACGTAATGGGGTTGCCAAAGTACGTAACATCAAGGATGACAATGTGCGCCAAAAATGTATGGCTTGGCTGTTCGGTTTTGCTGCGCATGTTGCTACGGATGGCACTATACATCCTGTCGTCAATCTGAAAGTGGGGCCCTACGAGCAAAATAAAACCGAACATCGGCGTTGTGAAATGTCGCAGGATGTTTATGCGCATGGCCGACTCAATATGGGGGCGCTTGAGTTCAATAGGCAAATATCCACCAATGTGGACGATAGCTCCGATATAAACAACGAGGATCGTATGGATTCGGATGTAGCTCTACTGTGGCAAGATCTGTTGACCGGCGTTTATTCTGGTCTTGATTCCAATCTTAAAGCGCCCAAGGTACACGACTGGCATAGGGCTATGCGTCGCATGATGAAGCTAGGTGAAAGCGGCAACGTATTATTTGCTTTTGCCCGCCACGTAGCCTCCAATCAGGGTTTGGTTTATCCGGTAGCTCCCGAACCTCAATATATTTATGGTCTTAATGTTCCAGGCGGCAGCGTTATGGATTTTGAGGAGCTATTCAAAAAAGCTTTAAACAATATACTGGAATTATGGGGTTGGCTGGCGTTGGCTCTGCAAAACCGAGAGTCTCCACTGGATACCTTGACGAGCTGGAGTTTGGATACAGGTATTGATGAAAACAACCACATGATTTATTGGAGCTGATGTTATGAAACACCGCCTATTTATTAGTCTTGTCACCGCTTTGCTTGTGGGAGCTTGTGCCTCTCCCATTGCCGCAGCTCCCGATGCCAAAGAGCGGGGCCGTTTGTCTACCAAAATGGTAAATCTGAGTTCAGCGGTAGATACCTATTTTGCCGATCTAGCCGAGGCGCCTATCGACAGTGATGCTGCCATTTTACAAAATGCAACTCGCCATGATCCTCGTTTGTTGGCCCCTGAATTTGAGCCTTATTTACTGAAAGTACAGTATCAAAAATCGTATGCAGTATTGTTGCTGTGCACTAAAGACGGCGGTAGGGCGATTATGGAAGACGCCGGTTGTTCCGCCCGCCTGGATCGCCAAGCAACCCATGTTGCACCTTGTGAGTTTACCTTGCTTGTTAAGCAAAGTTGCGATGTTGAAGGAGCAGATCCGCAGTAATAAGGTGATTTAAATACTGTTTGTATTCATTACCTATCTACGCATCAATTATCTCATGTCATCAAAAGTTCGTATAACTTCTCCGTAACGATAAATCGTACAGCTCCTTTTTGCGTAATTGGGGAATTCAAGTAAAAGCAAAGTATTCGACAAACTCAGCGTGAATGGATCTTATATTATCGATCAATTGCGTTCATGGTAAGTTTGTCGAATTACAAAGCGATTAATTTAAGGAGTTTTTGAAAGAGAAAAAAGCCTTACAAAACTTTTGTTATTTTTTTGGCGCGATCCAGTAGCTTTTTGTATTAGTCGAAAGTTACTGTATTTCCTTGTACTTCACTTCGATGGTCAATAAAAAACCCGCTAAGCCTTGCGGCTTGCGGGTTTTCATAGTTCTTTGCACGGCTCTGTACTAATGTTTGGTACGAGGGCCGGTATTGAATAGATTGATTAATGTATTGTTTTTATTATATTTATGAATTTTTATTTTTTTGTGTACCGTCATAAATACCGTCATCAATGCAATGTAACCCATACTTTGCCATAAAAAACTTCGTTGTCCAAGATCATGAAAAGCTTCTTCATATCGTTAATATATTGACTATTTATTATCGCGTACCTAATTTGAAAATCATGAATATCGCTTTGTAAAAACCGCCAATATTTGCCATTTTGTTTTTAGCCGATTGCTTATTTCTAGCGGCTTGCAGCCAACAATAGACATTCAGTGAAAAATAGAAATTACTTTTCATTTTCAGTGAAAAGCACTATAAAACAATAGCTTGACTTTATTTTTGCCATAAAAAAATGTATTTTTATTGTCATTTAATTTCACTTTATGGCAAATCATTACAATTTACGAAATATGCGCATCGCCCTGATTGAGTAAAAATCGGCGCTGCAAACGATCATAAAAACAAGGTATTTCAATCGCTTAATCAAAAGAAAACACCTAAATTAATGCGTTGTGAAAATGCAGTTATTATTTCAATGCACTATTTTTGTGCAAAAACCGCGCGGGCAAGGAGGAGTGCGCTTGCTCCCCACAGGAGTGGCGCGGCATGCAGAGCATGAAAAGTTTGGGAATTTTAAGCGGCTTGTTGATGCGCCAATATAGTGCATCAATCTGACGGGCAAACGAATTTTTACGTAGGAATAGGGGTGTTCAAATACACCCTATTTAAGGTGTAATGTGACCCGAAAAAGCCGGTGATTTTCCGGCTTTTCGGGATGGAGGAAATGTTATGGGGCTTTAACGTTTGTCACTGACGTTCATATAGAACCAACAAATACACCAGCCGGTTTGCAATCCTGAGCATTGCTATTGATGTCGTTAACGTGGATCACCTCCATGTATTGAGTGAACCGATGCCCCAGGTCGTCAACAACATAACCAGGCTTGGAAAGCGTACGCGACACGATGTCACCGATACCGCACAGTTCAACCGCACGTCTGGCGTTATCGGCCCCGCGCGCGCTCCACACGATGAGCTGCTTGCCCTCGTTGTGTTGTCGCCTGGCCCAGCTCACTAATTGATGATTAACCGAATCATCAACCAGCAATGTGCCGTCGACATCGATATACACGACATCCGGTTTCGGATAATCGATAAAGCCTTTTTCTCTGTTATTCATGCAATGTTCCTTGTTCGTTAAAGTGTTTGGCTCATCAGCCCCTTGGAGAACAATAGACCTGTACAGTAAGCGGATCCCCTGAAAGAGCGGATACCGTTACCGACGAGCCTGCCGTTTGAATGCTTATACTTGGCACGTCCATGTGCTGCTTGCATCTAACCCGATGCTGAGTCAAGTATTCTCGCTCGAACAGCTCGGCAGCCTCTTTCGATTTAAAGCCGCCACGCCTGACGCGAGGAATCCCCTTGCGGGCGACCTGGACCGACCACTTGCCGTTTTGATCGTGCTTAACTGTCATGGGCTTGTTCAGCTAAATAAATTTGATGTAATTGACCTTCAACGTGTTGAATGGCCACCTGTACACCGGGCAACCACTCCGGCGTTTTAGCGCCTCCCTCAGCGTGGTCTTGTGTGAGCGAATCCCGGAACCGCCGCCCCAGCTTGGCTAGAAATAGTTCTTGAGCAGAAGTTGAATTACCGTAGTGCTTGGCTTCAGATGCCACCATGGCATGTATCAGGTTCTTAAGCGGCTCGCCAGCCAATTCAAAAATCTGCTTGGCCACCTGATCGGCTAACGCTTCCGTAGTTTGCTGTCTAAGATATTTGAACTTACGGCTCTTATTACCCAAATCATTTTTCAGCCTCGTAAGGTCTCTGTTCCGCGTAGATATGGCTTCGGTTAAAACCGTTACTTCGGTTTCCATCTCAGCCACTGCGCGCGCTGCGAGACAGGAGTCGAGTAGTCCCCAGAAGCGATAGTGCATGTGTTTTCACGCAG
>Ga0066453_1000353_pt1 | contig 21544 bp, 18 predicted proteins | sample LakWasMe79_HOW10_2_FD_59563 | JGI IMG/M metagenome (GOLD analysis project Ga0066453, IMG submission 59563) | Freshwater sediment methanotrophic microbial communities from Lake Washington under simulated oxygen tension - Sediment Metagenome 79_HOW10 | ecosystem: Environmental > Aquatic >...
GGTGCGGGCAAGTTCAGGCCGCTGCGGCCGCTTCCTGGGGCTTAACGTACTTTAAATTCCATTTTCTACAGCGACCCCAACTTCTTTCCGCCAGAATCCACTAATGCGACAAAACCCGTCCAGTTGCATAGAAAACAGGGGCAGCTTAAATTAACTGAAAATTTGTCTTGACCTTGGGGTCCACTTTAGTGTGACCAGTGATCGATGTGACGTCTTGGTTCGGCGAATGCTGAAGCGAACTGGCAGCGTGGCATTGCTGCGAGAACTGTGTGATTTTTGAATTAGTGGCAATATTACTACTTGTTGGTGTCAGTATTACTACACTTCACGATTCTTCAGGCTGAAGTCACTGCACTCATCCGACACTGTTAAAGCTGCTTGGGAACTAACCGGATAAGCATGGTCTGAACTTCAATTGAAGCATTCAAATCTATATGCCAATGTTTGTGTTGACTCCATACACTTCGCAATCAGGTCGATCTGCGCAGGCTGTAATCAGCCGCCTGTATTTGGGCCGGATCCAAACATGCCGACGTCAATCTTGGTGAGCGTTCATTTTGACTAGCTGTCTTCTGAGAAATCACTGGTGGGACCGTAAGTCACGGCTAAAAATTAATCATGATTTTTCTTATGTACTGAACAACCTCAGGTGCAGTGCGATCCCTCGGCCGGGGAACATCAATTTGCACCACTTCCTGTATCCGTCCTGGTGAGGGCGACAAAACAACGACTTTGTCCGCAAGAAAAACGGCCTCATCCACGCTGTGGGTGACAAAGACAATTGTCCGGCTTTCCTTTAAATAGATACGTATTAGTTCGTCCTGCATCTGTAGCCTTGTCTGCGCATCCAATGCACCAAACGGCTCATCCATAAGAAGAACTTCAGGTTCATTGGCAAGTGCCCGTGCGATGGCCGCTCTCTGTTTCATGCCACCGGAAAGCTCATGGGGGTGCGCCTCACTGAAATTTGACAGGCCGACCAGGTCCAAATAGTGCAGCGCTCTTTCCCTGCGCTCAGCTTTTCCGACCTTGGCCAGTTCCAGACCGAACTCCACATTTGTCAGGATGGTCCGCCAGGGCAACAATCTGTCTTCCTGGAACACGATGCCCACCTTGGGATCTGTGTCGCTGATGCTCCTTCCGTTGATCGTTACTGAACCGCTGGAGGGAGTCTCTAATCCCGCCGTCATGCGAAGGAGCGTCGTCTTGCCGCAGCCCGATTTCCCTACCAGACATACAAAGCTGCCATCTTCGATGGTCAAATTAATGTCCTGTAGCGCAACTACATTTTCTCCCCGGACGGTGGTGAAACTCTTATTGATGTTTTTATAGACCAACTCAGACAAATGACATCTCCTCGTTTACATCTTTACTTTTTGTTGCCAGGGGAAAAAATAACGCTCCAAACCCAGCAGAATTTCATTGAGAAAATAGCCAAGAAGACCAATCACGATCATTCCGACGACCACCGCATCCAGCCTGATCAGTTCGCCGTAGTTGACAATCATTCTGCCGATTCCAACGGATTCCCCGCCAATCATTTCAGCCGCAACAATGCATGCCCAACCGGTGCCAAGGCCCAGGCGCGCTCCGGCTGCGATGTGCGGTGCGCTCGAAGGAAGTACGATTTTCCATATCAACTGAAGGCGTGTTCCCCGGAACGTTTTTCCCACCTCCCACAGGGAACGGTCCACGCTGTGGACTCCTGACATGGTGGTGATAAGTACAGGAAAGAAGGTGCCTAACCAGATGATGAACGCGTACCTTGCCTCTCCGTTCAGGAAGATGATGGCCAGTGGTACCCACGCCAGGGGCGGGATAAAACGGGCCGGCTCAATGATGATCTTCAGCCACTTGTAGGCGCCACTGGACAGGCCCAGAAAAAGTCCCAAAGGGATGCCGGTCACCAGACCCCATACAAAGCCATGCAGCACTCTGAAGAAACTGGTCCACAAGTTGCGCTGCAGCGTAATCCCCTGCATGTCTCCCACCGTCGTCAGTTGCCAGGCTGCCTTGAAGACTTCGGCAGGCGAGGTGAAAAATACCGACTTGGTGAAGGAATGAACGAGTTGCCACAGCGCCACCAGAACAGCAATTTGCAGTGATCTTAAAAATACTTTGCGAATGAAGTTCAAACTGCCTGACTCCTAAAACGATGCAGCCGCACACCAGATGCGGCTTGAACCCAGTTGATCAATAACCTAATTCATGGACTTTTTAAGAAAGCTTTCATCGATTGCCTTGCGTAAGAACTGATCCAGGTCCGCCGCCTTCACGCCCGGCAACTTGCCGTTGGCAATGTCGATTTCCGCAACCAGACGAACGCTCTCCATATTGATGGTCTGTGGCAATACAAACAACTTGGACCGTGTCATGCCATTCTTGATGACATCTGCCGGAATGCCTGTCTTTTCGGCGGCAATGCCGATCACCTCGTCCATATGGGCGGCTATGTAACGCTGTGTATCCCGCGCAGCCTTCAAGAAGGCGACAACTTCCTTCGGGTGTTCCCGCAGCATCTTGCCTGACATGGTCACCATGGACGCTTCAGCACCTTCAATGGTTGTGTTCAGCAGGTAGTGTGCATCCAATTTGGCCACCGCTTGCGAAGCGACGGGTTCCCAGGCCAGTATCCCGTCGATTTCGCCTTTTTCCATATAGTTCACCAATTCCGTGGCCTTGCCGTAGACATGGGTGGTCTTGAACCCGTTCTGCTTCTCCAGGTAGAGCAACATGGTTTCTTGAATACTGGAAATCCCGGGGGTTCCAATCTTCTTCCCATCAAGCTCCTTGAGTGTCTTGATGCTGTTTCGTGCGATAAGCGGCGTCGTATTCTTGACCTGCGATGAAACAATGACGATGTCCCCGCCACGTGCCACGCCCGTCAGTGAGGGGGAAATTCCAACCAATCCCACGTCCAGGTTCTGGCCAACCAGATCCTGAATGATCTGTCCGCCAACGGAGTAGCCCTTGTCTTCAATCTCAAGCCCGTGCTTTTTGAAGTAGCCCTGTCTGAATGCGGTCTCCAGAAACACCTCCCGGTTCAATGAACCAATGTTGTAGCCAAGTTTCAGCTTCAACATATCGCCGCTGGTTTCAGCGCAAACCGAAAGGGTAGGCATGCCAATGAGGGTCAAGGCCGCCGCAGCGAGGATGGCCAGGCGGGTACGGAAAATGGTAGTCATGGTGAAATTATCCTTAATAAAATCTATTCAAATTCAAAGCGACTCGCTTGCCCTGCATAACAGGGCACTGCACGCGATGGTGGGTCACAACATGATGATCGGCAAATCCTGCTTGCGTTCATCTATCAGCTTGCTGAGAACTTCTCCAGCCACTTGCACCGGAGCCAGCACGGGGGAAAATGGAGGGGCGTATGCCAGATCCAGATCAGGAAGATCCGATGCTTTGAGCTGCCCCCAGATCGCAGCGGCCATCACATCAATGGTCTTGTCAACGCCATCCTCACCGACCACCTGACAGCCCAGCAGCCTGCCGGACGAGCGGTCTGCTGTCAGTTGCACCTGCAACACTTTCGAATTTCGCATGTACCGCGCCCGGCTGGGAACCTGCACCGTGCAGGACACCGGCGAGAAGCCCGCTGCCTGCGCCTCCGCGGCTCCCAACCCGGTTCGTGCCACCGCCAGTTCAAAGACCTGGAAAATGGCGGTGCCCAAGACGCCCGGGAATTCCGCATGCCCGCCCGCCATGTTGATTCCGGCAACCCGGCCATGCCGGTTGGCCACATCGCCCAACGGCATCCATACAGGCGTGTTGCTCAGGACGTGGTTCGATTCGGCGCAGTCACCCGCAGCATAGATGTTGGGTATGTTGGTCACCATCTGTGGCGATACAGCAATGGCCCCGGTCAGCCCCAGTTGCACACCCGCAGCAGTCGCCAGCGCGGTTGAGGGACGCACGCCAGTCGCAACCAGAACCAGGTCAGCCGGAATGCGTGTGCCGTTCTGTAGCGCCACACTGCCCGCATCCAGTTCCGTCACGCCCGAACCGGAGAACAACTCCACACCGTTTTTCTCCAGAGCAGTCTGCACCAGCAGCGATACCGATGGGTCGAAGTTCGGAACGACGCGCGGCATCATCTCGACAACCGTGACCGTGTGGCCCAACAGCCTGAAGGTCTCGGCCATTTCCAGGCCGATATAGCCGCCACCCAGAATGACCACTTTGTGAACGCCGGTGAGGCTTTGGGAGATTCGATCGGCATCCAGGATAGAGCGCAAATAGAAAAGCGGTGGCGCGGTGGCGCTGACGGTGGCCCTGAGCGGGCTTGCATAGGCCCCCGTAGCTACCAGGAGCTTGTCGTAGCTCTCGGTGAAACTTCTTGCTTCCTGCAGGTCGCGTATGGTCACCAGCCCCCGTTTGGCATCGATTTCCTCCACCCGGTGGCGGGTTCGCATATCAATGCCATCGGCCCTGAAGGCCTCGGGCGTTCTTGCGATCAACCTGGCGCGGGGTATGCGATCCATCGCGGCCAGGTGGTAGGGCAGACCACAGCCCGAATAGGAAACGTCGGCTTCATCCTGCAGCAGCAGAATGTTTGCCGACGAGTTTTTGCGCCGGGCCGTGGCCGCTGCCTTGGTCCCCGCTGCGACTCCGCCAATGATGATCAGGCGGTCATTTGCCATACAAGGCCCAGTGCCCGGAGAAAAGCACCTCATCACTCACGGGTGTTCCCTTGGGATCCACCATCCGGGAGACCCACGTGAAGTTCAGGAAATGCCGCACGTTGACGTTTTCTGTGGTGATATTTCCACCCCATGTGCCACACGACAGGGACAGGGTGTAGGGCAGGCCGTTGCGCGGACTGCCGGCCCCCTCGTTGATGTCCTGGTTGACCATCACGCGTGCGGTGCGGGTTTTCATGGCGAGCGCCTGCACATGCGCGTCGTTGCTGGTGTGGATGCCGCAGGTGTGGCCCAGACCCTGGTAGCCGGTGATGGCGTTGACCAGATCAATCGCCTGCTCAAACGCGCCGCTGGCATAGCGATACAAGCTCAGAACAACCGAAAGTTTTTCACCCGAAAAAGGATGGTCGGGACCGGTACCGGTTTCCTCCACGATCAGGAAGGTCTTACCTTCTGGCAAGGAAATCCCCGCCAGTTGCGCAACGTGCTGGGCCGATTTGGCGATGACGTCCAGGGAAGGAATGTGCTGGTCGGCCTGGGGCCACATCACCGCCTGAAGCCGCGTCTTCTCTGCTGCATTCAGCACATGGCCGCCGCGGGCGACCATCTTCTCCAGCAGGCTGGCATAGACGGAGGCATCGGCCACTACGGAGTTATCGGCAAGGCAACTAGTGGCGAAATCAAAGGTCTTTGCGCGCGCAATCATGGCAGCGGCATCATCGAGATCGGCGCTCTCATCGACAACATGCACCGAATTCCCGACGCCCACACCGTAAGCCGGTGTTCCCGAGCTGTAGGCCGCTTTGACCATGGCCTCGCCACCGGTGGCCACGATGAGGTCCACCTGTTTCATCAGCTCGGCGGTTTTGGCAATGGACGGGCGTTCAACCATCTGGATCAGATCTTCCGGGGCGCCCACCTGCGCGCAACCCTTGCGCATCAGTTCCACCGCCAGGGCGGAAGTGCGCCAGGTGCGTGGATGGGGCGCCACAATAATCGCGTTACGCGCCTTCAACGCGGCCAGGGCATTTACCGGGGGTGTGGCATCCGGCCCGGTGGTTGGAATCAGTGCAGCAATCACGCCCACCGGTTTCGCGATCTTGACGATGCCCTTCTCCGGCAGTTCCTCGACAATGCCCACCGTTTTGATGCTTTGCATGTCCTTGATCAGGCCGGTTACCCGATTGCGAATCTTCATCACCTTGGATTCGTAGTTGCCAAAGCCGCCCTCCTCAACTGCGAGTTTAGCCAGCGCTTCACGGTTGCTCACGATGCTCCAGCCTACTGCCGTAACCAGCGCGTCGACCTGTTCCTGGGTGTAGTCATTGATTGCCTTCTGGGCTATGCGTGCCCTCTGAACAATCGCCGCGACTTCCGTGGCAGGGTCCGGCTTTGCTGAAGTGGCTTCAGGGGAAGGGGTGCTTTTCATATATCAGACCTTTCTATGCGCATTCGCGCGTCAACGATGACAAAACCATTCCGGTTTGAAATAACCGGGTTGAGATCGAGCTCACTGCACCAGGGTGCGCGAGCCATACAGACAGACACCTTGGACAGCAACTCGCCCAGGCCCTTGCGGTCCACCGGGACCGCGCCGCGCAGCCCGTCCAGCAGGCTGGTGCCACGCAATTCATCCAGTGCGCGCATGGCCTCGCCGGCGTCTATCGGAGCAAGCCGTATGGACACATCACCCAGCGCTTCAGTCCAGATGCCTCCCAGCCCGCAAACCAGCACCGGGCCGAATGTCGGATCACGCATGGCGCCAACCATGAGCTCCACGCCGGGCTCGGCCTGGCGCTGCAGCAAGGCCGCACCCGGTCCCAGCAGGCGTACAAAATCCGCGAATGCGCTGCGAACCTCTTCACTGCTCTTGAGACCCAGTCGCACTGCGCCCGCTTCTGTCTTGTGCAGCAGCCCAGGGCGTATTGCCTTGAGCGCCACCGGAAAGCCCATGGCTTGCGCCGCTTGTGCTGCGTCATCACCCCGGCTGACCAGTTGCCAGGGCGCTACGGGCAGGCCCCAGGAGGCCAACAAGGTGAACAGCTGCGCGGGCTCCAGCCAGCCATCTGCCGGGGCGTCCGCCGGGGCTGCCAGCGGCGCCCCGATATCGGGGACTGGCCCCGTGGGAACAGACCGGCAATGGCTGAGAACCCGCGCAGTGCGCGCCGCCCAGTCATGGCAGGGGACGCCGGCGCGCAACAACTTTTGTCGCATGGGTTCACCCTCGCCGGGGGGAACCCAGCAAACGTGCACCGGCTTGCCCGAAGCTGCCGCACTGGCAGCCTGGGATTGCGCAATCACCGCGTCCACAACGCCCGCATCCAGCGCCGAGCGTTGCAGCAGAACCGGAACCACCGCATCGACTTCATCGCTTGCCAGCAGGGCGCGCAAGCTCTCTGCATACATGCTGGGAAAACGCTGCCAGGCAGTCGTCACATCAATCGGATTGGCGGCGGACCCGTGCGCCGGCAGATGCACTGCAATGGCATCGCGCAGTCCGGCGGATAGCAGGGGCACCTCAAGGCCCTGGGCCTCGCACAGGTCGGCCAGTTCGACGCCGGTTCCCCCCGAATTGGTGATGATGGCAATGCGAGGTCCGCGCAGCGGTGGCTGGCTGTCCAGCGCAGCGGCAACGTCAAACAGCGTCAGCCCATCGTCGACCAGGATGGCCCCGGCCTGACGCAGGATGGACCGCGTGACGGCAAAGTCCTGGGCCAGCGCTGCGGTGTGGCTTGAGGCGGCGCGTTGGCCGGAACTGCTGCGGCCTGTCTTGAGAATCACCACCGGCTTGTGCGGCGTCACTGCGCGCAAAGCGCGCACCAGACCCGGGCCGTCGGACAGGGACTCCAGCACCAGTGCAATCACGCGTGTGTGCGCGTCCTGACCAAAGAAGTGGACCGCATCTACCTCGTTCACATCCGCCTTGTTCCCTGCCGAGAGGACCTTGGCAAACCCGATGGCGCCTTCCTTGGAGCGGGAAAAGGCGGCCATGCCGTAAGAACCACTTTGCGTAAAGAGTGACACCCCGCCTGTGCCGGGGATGCCCATGGCCAGGGATGCGTTGAGGCCGCCATGGGCATCGATCAGACCGAAACAGTTGGGTCCGATGAGGCGAATGTTGTTTTCGCGCGCAACCCGCCTGAGCTCCTGCTCCAGTGCGGCGCCGGCAATGCCGGTCTCTGCAAAGCCGCCACTCAACACGATGGCAGTGGCCACTCCGGCCGCAGCACAATCCTGCAGAATACGCACGATGGTGCCGGCCGGCGTCACGATGACGGCCAGGTCTATCGGGTCGGGCACAGCAGCGACACTGGCATAGGCCTTTCGTCCCAGCACTTCGGAAGCGGTCGGGTGAATTGGTATCACCTCTGCACGGTTGTAGGCCCACAGGTTCTCAAGCAGCAGGCGTCCGACTTTGCCGGCCTCCGCTGAGGCCCCCACCAGCGCGATGCGCCGGGGTGAAAATGCCGCCTTGCCCCAATTGTTGCTATCGTTCATTTGGCTTGGATGTCCTGTTGACGGGCAAACAGTGCCGGCTCGCCCCCGGTGTGAACAAAGACGGTCGGACCGCGCCCTTCGAATCGGCCGCCGGCGGCAAGCGCCGTCAAACCAGCCAGTGCCTTGCCGGTGTAGGTGGGGTCGAAGAACAGGCCTTGCGTGCGCGCAGCCATAGCGATGGCCGCATTGCCGGCCGCAGTGGGTATGCCGTAACCCTCGCCAATGAAGCCGTCGTGCACGACCACATCCGACGCATTGACCAAGGGCGGCAGTCGGAGCCGTGCGGCAGCCTCGGTGGCAAGTTGAACGACCCGCAGCCGTACCTCGGAGGCCGGACGGCTCACTGTGACGCCCTCGACACGCCAGGGGACGCCCAGCATGGCGCAGCCTAATAGCCAGCCGGCCAATGTTCCCCCTGAGCCGATTGCAAGCAGGATGGTGTCGGGCTGTAGTCCCTTGGACTGGCACTGCTGATGCAGTTCGCGTACTGCCAGCACGTGGCCCAGCACACCCAGTGCACAGGCGCCGCCACGCGGTATCGGATAGGGCCGCCGCCCGGCCGCGCGCAGCTCCAGGGTGACTTCATCGATGACGGTATCAACGTGGGCGCGGTCGGGGCTGCCCGTGAAACGCGTCTGTGCGCCGAGCATACGCACCAACTGAAAATTGCCCTGCACCGCGGCAGGTTCGTCGCCCCAGTAGATGGCGCAGCTTTGCATGCCGGCGTGGGCCGCAGCTGCTGCTGTGGCGCGCACATGGTTGGACTGCACCCCGGCCCCGGTCACCAGGGTGTCCGCCGATTGCGCCCGCGCATCGGCCAGCAACAGCTCAAGCCCGCGCACCTTGTTGCCGCCAAAGCCAAAGCCGATCAACTCGTCGTGCTTCACCCACAGCGACGGCACACCCACCCGGCGCGCGAGTTGCGGCGCTTGGGTCAGCGGGGTTGGCAGGAACCCCAGACGCTCGCGTGGCAGCGCGTCGAGCTTGCTGAATGCGTCGACCTGGATCATGGGGACTCCAACACGCGGTTGACCATCTCTGCACAACAGCCGGTATGGCTTGCGACGTCGAGCAAGGCATCAAGCGCGCTTGCGTCGAGCAAGCTTGTGATCCCGGGTTCCCCGCGCACGGCGTCCACCAGTGATCGCCCGTTGGCGCGCGCGTCAATTGCCAGCTGGTACAGCAGCAGGTGCGCCGCATCGCGACCGATATGTGGAGCAAGGGCCAGCATGATCGCCTCTGACAGCATGAAGCCGCCACCGGCCTCAAGGTTCGCGCGCATGCGAACGGCATCCACTTCGAGATCTGCAAGTAGCTCGGCCAGCAGCTCGATGGCACGCGCGGCCAGCATCGTGGCCTCAGGCACTGCAATCCATTCGGTCTTCCAGGCGCGGCCATCGCGCTCATGGTCATGCACCAGGCCTTCGGCCAGGGCGCCGCTGAGGTGACGCGTCAGGCGTGCGAGCGTGCCGAGGTGCTCGCCGATTTCCGGGTTCCGTTTGTGGGGCATGGTGATGCTGCCCACCGTACCTGCCTTGAAGCCTTCACGCACTTCGCCAATTTCACTGCGTTGCAGGTTGTAAACCTCATGGCCGATGCGGTCTGCGGTACCGGTGACCAGCGTGAGCAGCGCGCCCCATTCGGCAAATACGTCGCGGCTGTTGGTCCAGGACACGAGGGGAACGCCCAGCCCCACTCTTTGGGCAAAACTGCGTTGCAGTTCCAGTGCGTGTGGGCCCAAAGACGACAGGCTGCCCACGCCACCGGCCAGTTGGACCACGTCCATGCGTTGCGCAATTTCCACGAAACGCTGGCGATGGCGCCGCACCTCTGCCAGCCAGCCGGCGACCTTAAAACCGAAGGTAATGGGCAGCCCCTGCTGGCCATGCGTGCGCCCGGCCATCGGGGTATCCCGGTAGCGTAGTGCGAGTACGGCCATGGCCTGGTCGACGCGTTCCAGGTCTCGCTCAATTTGTTGGCGGGCGGTGCGCAGCACCAGCATCATCCAGGTGTCGGTTACGTCCTGTACCGTGGCACCGGCATAGACCCATTGCGCATCAGCCGGCGTGAGGCGTGACTGCACGGCCCGGATCATCCCCTGCATGGAGTGGCCCGAGGCTTCTCGGCCGATGCGCATTTCTTCAAGAAAAGCGGCGTCAATGGCAAGCTCCCTGCAGCGCAGCGCAATAGCGTGTGCGGCCGGTGCGGGAATCAGGGTGAATTCCGCCTGCACCTCGGCAAGCACGGCAACAATTTCGAGCCATGCGCGCGTGCGGGCTACATCGTCAAAAAGTGCCTTGATGGTGTGCTGGCTCCACAGGCTGCCGAATATTGCCGAGTCGATCATGGTGGCGGGCATTACAAATCCTCTAGCGTCTGGCGCACGCTGGCAAGCAGAGCACTGCGCGACGCCTGCGCGCGATTGGCTGAGTCCTGCGTCCAGGTGGCAGCGACGTTGAGTTGCGCGTCAAAGGATTCGAGCATCTGCTGCATGGGGCCATCGGCAGCGCCGCCTTCACCGGCGCGCCCGGCGATTGCAGAGCGGGGATCCAGCGCTGCTTGGATAGCGGCTTCGGTCATGTGCACCGGCCGGCCCAGCACTGCACTGGAGGCATCGGCCAAGTCCTGTGCCGTCAGCGACAGCACGTTGCGATTCTGCTCATGCAGTGTGCGCGACATGCGGCCCACCACGCGGTGCGCTGCACGCTGGTCAAGGCCGCAATGCAGCACCAATGCATCGGCCAACTCGGTAGCCAGAACAAAGCTGCGTTCCAGGGTGCGCGCTGCGCGCTCCTGTGACAGCGTCATTCCTGCAATGCTTGCACACATGAGTTGGGCGGCGCCTGCAGCGCGTTCCAGGGCGCGCGGCAACTCACCATAAGCCAGCATCCGGTTGTCCATCTGGCCCGTTGGCGTGCGGCCCGAGGCGGCCAGTGCCGCCTGCAGGCCGATGGCCTGGTTTGCTGTGGCGCGCACATAAGCCAACGCAAACGGATTCTTCTTCTGCGGCATGATTTTGCTTGCCCGCGATTGGGCGTCGTCCAGTTCAATAACACCGAACTCCATGCTGGCAAAGATCATCAGGTCTTCGGCCAAACGATCCAGGTTGACCATCGCTGCAACCACCAGGGCCATGCCCTCGATCGGGCCGTCTGCCTGCCACATGGCGTCACGGGCATGGGCAATCAGACCGTCAAAGCCCAGCAAGGCCGCAATGCGTTGCCTGTCGGGCGCCAGTATGGAACCGTTGGTACTGCCACATCCGGCAGGACTTCGATTGAAGTGCGCATGGAAAGCCTGCGCGCGTTGGAGGTCACGCAAGAGCGGGCCGACAAACCCGAGCAGGTAGTGGCCAAAGCTGGTTGGTTGCCCAGCCTGCAAATAGGTGTAATCGGCCATCAGCGCATGTTGGTGTGCGCCGGCCGTCTTGACGAGCTCGACGCCCAAAGCCACCAGCGCGTGAGACAGCGTGCGCACACCTTCACACACGGTAAGGTGAAAGGCGGTGGTGGTTGCTTCGCGCCTTGCGCGGCCGGTGCCCAGCCAGCCAGCGGCCGTGGTGTGCGCGGTGAGCCATGCCTCGCGGTTGGTGTACAGGTCGCCCAGCGCCGGATCGAGTGCCAGACCCTGCGGCAGTCCATGCAGGTCCAGCAGGGCTGCCAGCAAGTCTTTGCCAGCAGCTTCGGGTACCGTGCCGGCCTCGACAAGCGCCAGCACATAGGCCAAATCGACATAGCTGAAGGCCGACGCGAGCACGGTCTGGTGGCGCAACTCCTCGGCAAAGGCATTGGCGATCAGATCGTTGCCGGGTGCGGCAGCCAACCTGCCGCCGATTTCGAGCACATGTTCGGCTGCGGGGTTGCCAGTCACAAGGCTGGGCGCATCAGGGGTGGCTATGGTGGACTACCCCGTACTCTGTTCGGCCATTCCGCGGGGCGGGCGGGCCAGACTGTCACGGCCATCGATGGCCTGGCCGATCATGAATGCCTCGAATTGGTCCGGCGCGTAAAGCCCGTTTCTGCGCATTTCATCGGCTATCGGCTTGAGCGTTTCAAATCGCAAGCCCAGGCGCAAAGCCTCCAGCGCCAGCACACGGTCCGGCTCAATATTGCCAAGTCCGACGTTGACACCGAACCGCTCGATCAGTAGGGTTTGCTGGCGCTTCAGCGGTGCTTCCCAAATCAGGCGATCGGCCTTGTCGCCAAGAATTCGTGCAATCGTTTCCATGTCGTCGCTGACCAGGTTGCCCTGCTTGTCGAACACGCCGACACCGGTACCTGACTCGCGTCCTTCGACAATCACCCAGAGGGCACCCCACTCCAGGTCACGCAAGGCCTGGTGGGCCAGGCGTTCCATGGGAGGCTGCTCAGCCGGGTCCTTCTTGCCGACTTCGGTGACCACGACCAGCCCGGCAGCCAGGGCGCAGTCAATGGCACGCCTGCGCCTGAATGCCGACAGCTCGATGGTGCCGTCAGAAATTTCCACCGCAGTGAATCCGACTTCAGCCGCACGCATGGCGTAGGTTTCGCAGCTGTGCTGCAGAATCGCGGCCTCAAACAGCGTGCCGCCCGGGCAGCTCAGTATCTTGTGCGTGTTGATCAATTCCAGCTTTCGCTCAAGCACCGACGGCCGGACAAACACCGAGGTTCCGAAGCTGAGCTTCCACAGATCGATGTGGTCTCCGGCAACTTCCAGCAGGTCGGCTGTCGCCGACACGCCAAGTCCCGTGTCGATAATCATCGTCAAGCCCGTGGCGCGGGGTGCCGCAGTGCGAAGTTGCCGCCCGTCGGCAATCGCTGCAATGTCGCGCCAGTAGCTATTTAGCATCGTCGCTCCTGTCGGACAGCTGATGCAGGGCGCGCTCCACCATCACCAGGTCGGTGCCCCAGGGCACGGTCATGACCTGGCCGTCGCGTTCGATGTCGAACTCCAGCATGCAGCACTTGAGCAGCGTCGGCTCGCTGCGGCTGCCGGCGATGCGGCGCGGGCACATCTCAACTCTGGGCGGTTCATCACCGTAGTAATGGCGGTGAAACTGCAGACTGCGCTCGCAACCCACCAGCACCCAGTCACGGCGCTGCGCCGGCCGTTCGTCCAGAAAACTGACGGGTGCACCCAGATCGTCCAGTCCGCCCGAACGGCAGGGCACCAGATATTCCTGCGCCGCATGTCCACGTGCCAGCTTGGCGATGTCGATGCACTCCAGCTCCAGCCGGATCGGTGGCAGGTCGGCATAGGTGAGTACATGGCGCGCCAGGTCGTAGAGTTTTGCCGGCTCGGGGGGGCTTACTTCGACAATGCGCAGCACCAGGGGATCGGGGTGATGGATGAAATTGATGTGGTCATACAGGCCCCACACCACCAGAGTGCGATCAACCCCGACGCCACAGCGATGCGCCAGCGCGGCCAGTGCCGAACGGTTGGCGCAGTCGGTTTGTGCATCCTTGGCAAATACGCAGGTGTCGGGCAGTGCCAGTACCTCGACGGCAGTGATGGGCGAAAAAAGCGACTCGTTGTTGGTTCGCGTGATGGCAACGACCGACAGCTCACTGTCCTCCACGTGGCCGCGATGCAGCACGATGAAGTTGGTGCGGCGGTAGGCCTCACGACCCATCAGGTGCGCCGTGATCGCCTCCCCGGTCATCAACCCGTCATATGGTTGCACACTGACCTGCCGGTAAGGTAGCGGCACGACGTTACGCTGATCACGAAAGGCGAGGGTGGGGTGGTCCAAAATAGGCCTTTCGTCAAGCGCTGCCAAATGCAAAGCTGCGGGCCAGGTCACTGGCGCGAAGTTCCTTGCGGTGAACACCGAGCGAATCCAGGCGGCGAATCAGTGCGACCTCTTTCGCGTCCGGCAAGGGCATGGGCATCAGCGCATCGGCCAGGCGCAGGGGGAAACCCGTGTTGGCCGCAATCTCTTCAACCGTGGTATCAGGGTAGGTCGCCCTCAGGCGCAGATGGCCCTCCGCGTCGAAATCAAATAGTCCGAGTTCGGTGATGAGCCAATCCGGCCCGTTGCCGCGGTGACCGAGCTCGCTGCGCTTTCTTCCGTCCGTGGCACGGTGGCCCAAGGTGGTGACGAAGTCGCATTTGTCCACCAGACGCAACATGCGCTTGCCGTTCTTGCCGGGCGGGCTGCGGTGCGCCGGGGTCCAGAGGGTGAAGTTGCTCACATCGCAGGACAGGTTGCAACCGCCGCCCCCGCCGGGCAGCTTGAGCCGCAACTGCTCCTGCCCCAGCCGGGTGACGTTGGCATTGCCCCAGCAGTCGATCTGCAGGCCGGAAAGAAACATGCGGTTCATCCGGCCCGAGGCGGCCAAGTCGAACAGCTCCTCGATGTCAATCGAACATTCGGCACCCCGGTCCAGCGCCCAGTCGTTGGAGGTGGGGGTGAGAAATTGCAGCCGGGGGTTGAGGCCGTAGGTCGCGCCGGCCACAAAGGCCAGGTCCGGTGCGTGCGTGCGCTTGGCCAGGTGCAGGGCCAGTTGCACCAGGGGCGAGCCGAAGCCGTGAAACGCGAGGTCGCCGTTCTTCACGGTGCGGGCCAGATTGAAAATCATCACCTCGGCCAGGCTGCAGGTCGCGCTCATGGGGTTTCCTCCTGATAGAGCTTCATCCAGGCGTCATCGCCCTCCTCCCAGCTGCCCAGGCGTGTGCGCAGGGCGTCACCGCCTATGCGCTGTAGGTAGTCTTCATGGCTGGTGCAGGCGAAGACAAAGGGGTCCAGGTACTGCTCCCGGAAGGCCTGTGCGCCCGCGCTTGCCGCCGCGTAATAGGCAGCCGTGTGCGGGCGGTCGTAGGCATACATGGGGTAGCAGGCGGTGGGGTGCGCGCCCATGGGCACCTCGGCCAGGGCGGCGACATAAAAGTAGGGCACGTTGGCGCCGCCCAGCGCCTGCAGTTCGTGGTTGGACACGATGCGCTCCACCGTGGCAATCACCTTCTTCGATGCACGTGCGGCCAGGATGTCGGTGACCGGCGGACCTTCGATGCGCAGGTTGCCGTGGGCGTCGCCATACTGGGCGTGAATCAGCGCCACATCGGGTTGCAGGGCCGGCACCAGCAGCAGGTCTTCGCCAGTGAACGGGCACTTCATGGGCAGGTACTCCGGGTGCATGGCGGCAAAGCTGGTGCCCCGCACCGAACGGATGGGCATGAAGGGCAGGCCGAAGGCGGCCGCGCGCAACTGCTGCACCACGGTGTAGCAACAACTGTCTGCCACCGCGACCTCGCCGGACTCGCAGGCGCGCCGGTAGTTGGGCGCCATGCCGAAGTCCTGCTCGAAGCCCACATAGCTTTCGGCCGAGCGCGACACGGCACCGGCGCCGCAGAGCATGTCCACATCAATGCCATGCGCCGAACCCACCACCTGCAGGTTCTTGCGCCCGGCCCGGATCAGCGCGCGCAGCAGCGCCATGGGTTCGCGCGACGACAGGCCGCCCCCCACAGCGACCCAGTCGCCATCCTGCACATGCGTGACCAGTTCCTCCATACTGACCCGCTTGTCGCTGCTGGTGAACATGGCAGTCATATGGCCGTCATGCCACCATCAACCGCTAGGTTGGCACCGACGCAAAAGCTGGCGGCGTCCGACAGCAGGAACACCACCGCCTCGGCAATTTCCTCGGGTTTGCCAAAGCGCCCCAGCGGGTATTTGGCCAGGCGCTTGGCCATGGCGGCCTCGCTGGTGTCGCTGCCAAGAAGCGACTTGCCCATGGCTGTTTCGGCAATGGTGCCGGGAGAAACGCTGTTGACCCGGATGCCGTGCTTGGCGTATTCGGCGCCCATCTGCCGGGTGAGATTGACAATGGCCCCCTTGGCTGCACAGTAGGCCGCCATGCCGGGGATTCCCACCATGCCAGCCACCGAACCGACGTTGACGATGGATCCGTGCCCTTGCGCAATCATCTGGGGCAGCACCGCCCGTGAAGCTAGAAAAGTGCCTGTCACGTTGACCGCCCAGACCCGCTGCCAGCTCTCCGGGGTGCTTTCATGCACGCTGCCAAAACCGGCAATGCCGGCGTTGTTAAACAGCCCGTCAATGCCTCCCAGCGCCGCGCTGGCGGCGGCCACAGCTTGGTCCATGCTGGCAGCATCTGTCACATCGGCACCGATGCCGAATGCCTTTCCGCCTTCATCCTGAATCTGCTTGGCCGCAGCAATGGCTGCCGTGCCATCCAGGTCCAACAAGCCGACGGCGGCGCCCTCGCGCACCAGTCTGCGTGCAGTGGAAAACCCGATGCCTGCCCCGCCACCGGTAATGATCACTTTTCGTCCAGCCAGTATTCCAGTCATATCTGTCTCCTAAATAATTGTTTCTTGCTACTACTTGCTTGCGACTACAACGCCGTGTAGCCGCCATCCATCACCAAAGCCGCGCCGTTCATATACCGTGCCTTTTCGCTCGCCAGAAATTCGACGGCATCGGCCACGTCGCCGGTGGTACCAATTTCGTTCTGGGGTATGCGTGCCAGTACCTGTTCCCGCAAGTCAGGCTGATCCAGGCGCCACTGCGTCATGGGCGTCTCAATCATCCCGGGGCACAGGGCGTTGCAGCGGATGCCGCTCTTGGCATAGTCCACGGCAATCGAGCGCGTGAGCTGCATGACCGCTCCCTTGGACACGCTGTAGGCAGCGCGACCGGGAAACGCCACGAAGCTGGCGACCGATGCGATATTGACGATGACACCCCCACGCTGTGCGAGCATGTGCGGGAGCACCAAGTGGCAGCCCAGAAATACGCCCCGCACGTTCACCGCCATCACCCGGTCGAATTCATCCAGCGGCGTTGCGTGCACGCTGGTGGCGAGTTCGCTGCCGGTAATGCCCGCGTTATTGACCAATACATCCAAGCGACCGCTCACCAGCAGCGCCTTGTCGATCACGGCCTTTACGTCGTCTTCCCTGGCAACGTCTGCGACCAGCGTGAGCACTGAGCTCCGGTGCGCGTGCCAATGCTCCGCCGCGCAACGGGCCAGCACGTCGGCCGACATATCGACCGCCACAACATAGTCGCCAAGCGACAGTTGCCGCGTAGCAATGGCTAGGCCATTGCCCGACGCCGCGCCGGTAACGATGACGACGCGCTGCTGGCTCATAGCCCGACCAGGCGATCACTGCCGGCGCGCAAACGCGCCAGCTGGATGAAGTGGGTGGGGTTGAGGAACAATTCGTCCATCTCACCGAGCTGGTCAATCGTCAAGCCTTGTTTGACCAGAACGTTCAGGTACTGAAACGCATCCTTGCCACCGTAGCCCACGTGATGTGCTCCCACGATGAGCCGGGTGTCCCCGTCGATGATCAATTTCTGGAAACCCGACATGTGTGGCTTATCCATGGCATACAGCATGGTCCGGTCCGAGGCCGGCAGCCCGACGTTAAGTCCATTGGGGTTTTCAGGTGGCATCTTGATGATGACGATGTTTTTGTGCTTTTCCCTGGCCTCTTCTTCGCCCAGGCCGAGCCAGGTCACTTCATAGTGGGTGTGCAGGAAGTCGGGGAAATCTTTGGGCTCGTAATGGGACTCAACGCCCATCACGTTTCTCGCCGCATAGACGCCGCTCTTGCGCGCCTTGAACATCTCCATCGGCCCGCCAATCAGGTCGCCTACTGCGTAAACATGGGGCACCGAGGTCTGCATGCGTGAATTGACGATGACTTCTTTCTTGGAGCCCACTTCGATGCCCAGGGCCTTGACCGCCATGTCGGAATTAGGTGTCTCGCCCAGTCCCATGAAGACAAAATCCGTGGCCACCGTTTTGATGCCGTCCGGGGTGTTGACGACTACGCCCCTGACCTTGCCGTTCTCGTCGGACTCGATGCGGGTGACATCGCAGGTCTCCCATATCTCGATGCCCTGCTCCTTCATGCGGTCCAGGATGTAGCCGCGGGTTTCCAGGTCCGGAACCAGCTTCAGGCAGGTGCTGCGCACGATCATGATGGTGCGCCGGCCTGTGGCATTGAAAAAGCAGCCATACGACACGGCCGTCTTGCTGCCACCAATGACCACCACGGTGTCGGAGGGTTCGTAGTCCAGTGTTTCCACCAGGCTGGTGTGGGTGTAGACGCCCTTGAGTTCCTTGCCCGGTACATCCAGCACGTGGGCGTGGGCACCCGTGGCCAGAATCAGATTTTTGGTTTTGAAGCGGCGACCGGCCACCTCCACGGTGTGCGCGTCGATGATGGTGCCGCGCGCATTGAGGATGTACTCCAGATCGAGCTGCTCCTTGCTCTGGTAGTTCATGATGGCGTGCGGTCCGGTGCGTCCGCGCTTGAAGAGGTCCACCACCTCCTTGATAGAGGTGCGTACGCCGTCCATGTTTTGAAACCAGAGCTTGCCGCTGAAGGTGCGCTGGAGCATCAACTCGGCCGCGCAATCAGAAAACACGTGATGCGGTACGCAGGCATTGTGCGGGCACGAGCCACCCAGAAACGGCCACTCCTCAATAATCAGTTGGCGTCCACCCATGGCGCGCAAATAGGCCGAACCAAAGCGGCCGCTTGCGCCGCCGCCGAGGTATATGGCGTCGTACTCGCGCTGGTCGTTCTCGTCAATGTTGAATATCGCGGGGCTATCCGGTTTGTCGTAGACCTCTTCGATCTTGTGGCCCCATTCCTCGATACTCCAGTGCTTGTCCCGTACGTCCATCACGCTCACGTCGCTCATATCATTCCTTTTTATATTCTTCACTTGCTTGCAGGAGTTCTTGCCGGACTCCGTTAGTCACCCTGATATCAAAAACAACAGGGGCAAGAGGATGGGTGACGCAGCCGCACGGCACCGTCACCCCCCTCCGCAGCGCCATCCCAAGGATGGACTTGCGCAACTGTCCCCGGCTTGGGTGCGGCTTTGTCACTGCCGCAGGCACTGCAAATCCAACGCTCCGGGGGTTTTGTGCCGCTGAAAACCATGCCTTTGAATTCGTGTGTGCATTGCGGGCACTGAAGGGTCAATACAGGCATGGTTGTTCAGCCTTTTTTAGGTCAACGGTTTTGCAACTCGGCGCGAACGATCTTGGTTCCCTCGACCAGCGCATGGATCTTGTCCTTGGCGATGTAGCGCTGCAGCAGGATCAGACCGCAATCCGTGGTGACACCAAGACGGTCCGCAGGGATGTACTCCAGCAGTTTGCGTATGCGTGCCGCCACTTCTTCGGCGGTTTCTGTAATCGTGCTTTTCACATCGATTACGCCGGCCCAGAAGTCGACGTTATCGGGCAGTGGGTGTTGCTTCACAATTTCCAGTCCGGACAGGTCATCGCCGCGACGGCCGCAGTTTTCTAGATTCAGAACACTGATATTGGCTTCGTAGGCTTTGGGGATGATGGATGCCGTTGCCGAGGGCGCGCTGCCAACCCGCTTGGTGAGGTCGAATACCTCGCCCGCGTTGGCTGTCGAGTCAGGCATATATGCCGGCGTGCCGCCCCAATTGCCCCAACAAACGTGCACGATGATTTTGGATTTCTTGATCCCCTCGACCGCACGGTTAAACGCTTCGATGGCGTAGTCTTCAAAGAAGTATGGCCAGGTGAATTCGTCCAGTTGAATGAAGTCCGCACCAATGGCCTCGACTTCTTTCAAGTCCTCATTGATGGCGGCTGCAATGGCCATGGCGCGCTCGCGGCTGGACTTGTAGTACAAGTCATTCGTCACTTGCGCCAGAACCTGCACCCCGGTGTATTGCACCTTGATAGGCTTCTTGGTCGCCTTGCGCAAGGCCTTGGCCTGCTCAACCATGATCGCGCCGTAGCGCTTGATCTCTTTAGTAACCGTACCGGAGTGCAGACGGCTGTAAATGGGGAATCCCAGTTGGCCGCCTTTCAGGTCATATCCGAGACGGTGAAGGTAGTAATACACCGCCTGATCGGCGTAGTTGTCGCCGTGAACCCGTCCGTCCGTAATGATGTCCAGACCTGCCTGCTCCTGGTCGCGCACCATGGCACCCACTACGTCTTCCAATGCCTCCTGCCACGTTGAGTCTGGCGGCTGTTGGTCACCCGTGAAGTGGCGTGCGTAGGTCGCATCCCACCAGCGCGGGTTGGGGTAATTGCCGACCATGCTGGTAGGGATGAGTACGTCCTGATTTCCTATCTTCATTTTCTGTCTCCTATTTATTGCGTACGTCGGCAACCGACATGTACAGGTTTGGATATGTCAAGAGGTGCCCATAATTTGCATAAATTGACGAAGTAGGCGGGTTTGACATATCCATGTTAGTGCGTGATGATCAAGGGTGGCAATGGGGTAAGTTGGTTTTTTCTCTAAGGATTTACCCTGTTGCTCTCCAGCTGGAATTGGAATAGGAGATGTGTCAATTGCCGATGCCAGACCAGCCGTTGCACTGCTTTTGAGCCCTATATGACAGGCCCCGGCGGTACAATCCCTCTACTGCTGACTGATAGAAAGCGCGAAAAGTTATGAACAACTGTTACCCCCATCGATGCGATTGCGGCACTCGGGTGAACAACAAACAGAAAGTGGAGTCGGTTTGACAAGTCGTTTGCTTAACATCGAGGAAGCCGCCCAATTCCTGAACATCAGCAAAACCACCCTGCGTCGCTGGACCAAACTGGGTAAGCTGCCTTGTTCTCGTGTGGGTGTGAAGGGCGAGCGGCGTTTTTTGAAGTCGGACCTTCAGGCCTGTATCAGCGCCCCGGCGGCTCCCCTCGACCGGTTGCTGGTCTGCAACTCATCAGATCCCCTTGCGCAGCTCAACGCGGCTGCCGCGCGGGGGATCCCTCGCCACGTGTGCCTGCACTTTCAAGGCCGTGACGAACTTTGGACGATGTTCCGCCCCTATGTGCTTGAGCACCTAGCTCAGGGCGCGCCTATTTTGTACATTCACGAGGAACATTCACGCGCTGATGTTTGCGCCCGAATCCGGGCCGAAGGGTACGACCCGGAGCAACTCGAGCGGGACGGCTTGCTCCGACTGCTGGTTCCAGCGGATGCCTACTTGCGCGCCGATACGTTTGTTCCGGAGCGGATGCTTGATTTCATGGAAGCGGCCATACTGGCCTTCCGCGCTGCGGGTCACGAAACGGTGCTGATTTCAGGCGAAATGACCTGGTACCTGATGGGCACGCCCGGTGTGGAGAAGATGATTGATTACGAGTGCCTTCTCAACAAGCTTTTGCTTAGGTATCCGAACGTAACCATTGTTTGCCACTATGACTCTTTTAGACTCAACGGGGCGATCACTTTGGGGGCCTTGTGCAGCCATCCTCACGTGCATCTTGCGAACCAGTTTGCGCCAGGCTATTACTCCGACGCAAACGCTTCTTAAAGCGTTCGTTTCGTCTGGAGCACATCAACCTGACGGGCGATTACGTCTGGCATAGCAGCGCCAAGGTCGGTGCGGGCAAGTTCAGGCCGCTGCGGCCGCTTCCTGGGGCTTA
>Ga0066453_1000355_pt1 | contig 21466 bp, 19 predicted proteins | sample LakWasMe79_HOW10_2_FD_59563 | JGI IMG/M metagenome (GOLD analysis project Ga0066453, IMG submission 59563) | Freshwater sediment methanotrophic microbial communities from Lake Washington under simulated oxygen tension - Sediment Metagenome 79_HOW10 | ecosystem: Environmental > Aquatic >...
TTGCAGACGACGCGCGTGCCGTTCATGTCGTAGTCGGCGGATTCATGCACATGGCCATGAATCCAAAGTGCGCATCGTCCTCCCAGATCGCTGAGGTCGGACGCGTAGACCGGGCTGAACTTGCTCGCAACGCCTGACTGGAACTGTGGAGGGATGCTACGCAGGCTGGGGCAGTGGTGGGTAACCACAACGGTCTTGGCCGGATCACCAACAGCCAGCGCCTTTTCTAACCACGCCCGGGTTTCCCAGTAACGCTGAATCGTTAACTCAGGTGTCAACGAACCGGAAGGTTCCCCCGGGGATTTCAACAACGCACCAGTCCTGATCTCTCCAGAGGAGTAATCCTTGATGGACTCCTGAGCATCCTCCTTGAGCAGTCTGAATTCAACTGATTCTGGAGAGAACAACTCAAAATCGGTCCACAACGTGGCGCCGAGGAAGCTTACGCCACCGATCGACGCCTCTGCGCATTCCAGCAGGTGGATGCCCAACTCTCGTGCCTTGGTTCGTGCCTCTTCGACAAAGAGGTCGAAGTCCTGTCCGCCGAAGAACTCATGGTTACCCAGCACCATGACTATTGGCTTGTTCTCAAATGCCTTCCGAGCCCAATACAGGCCTTCGGTACCTTGGCCTATGTCGCCTGCCAGCACAATCAGGTCGGCGTCTTGTGCCAACGGACAAGGAGTGAAGCTCTGGCGTTCCAAGTGAATGTCACTGTAGAGGGCGATCTTCATTTTCAAACTTTTGTCCCAATGTGCAATAGCCAACAATTGCCCTTTGGGCTGAGGAAACGGACTGTGCACCGGACATCCAGTCTGCCGTCAATAAGTTGGAGTAGTGCTTCCAAACCCTGGCGGCTGTGTCCAGACTCACGTCGTGACCAAGCTCTTTGAGTGCCATTTGGACATTGATCGCGTCTTCCTGGAATTCCGAAGCTTCCCGCACTGTTCCTTTGCCTGCACTGCAAATAGCCACTAGGTCCGCTAGCTTTGCTTGGAACTGATCCGCGTCATCTTTCATCAAGCGGTCGTAGTCCGGGCTTCCAAATTCGCGGCCGACGGGAGCCATGCGTTCCCACGCACGATCCACTTCGCTCCACCAAACGAACCGGTTGTTGTAGAGCCGATTGTGAAAAAGCTCCTTCACCGTGCGTTTCCGTCTGCGCTGGTTCATGTTTGCGATTCCGCTGGTCGTGCCGTGTGTCAGTGTTCAGTCCACCACCTGGCAAAACCAAGCAGGTCAGCGTGCTGCGAATGACTGTGCTCAAGTGCCGCACCAGTATTGGGACTGCCGACCGGGTCACGAACGATGAGCGCTTTGTGAATGCTGTCATCAACACCGACCATATAGGGTGCGTAGTCATCCACAAAAGCCACGGGATTCAGCGCGGCCAGTGCCGCTGCCTTGGGGCTTCGAACGGATGCGTCATTGCCCGTCGTTGTAACTTGCGCGATGGGAAATCCCAGATCGCGCAGGTTCTTGGCTCGCGCTGCGGCGAACCGCTTGCTCAAGGCGGTTACGCACACCAGTTGATAGCCATGCGAATCCAATATTTGGCAGGCCTCAACGGCGCCAGGCACAGCGGGGATGGTGCTCCAGAACTCCTCGTCGAAAACGGAACGAAGGCGCTCCAACGCATCTCCAGCCAGGCGGGGAATGCCCCATCGATCCATGGGCCAGTAGGCTTGAGCGTCTTGCAGGACCGGGAGTTCACCAAAGGCGCGCTGCCATGCTCGGGCATAGGCGGTGCTGTAGTCAAGCAATACGCCGTCGCCATCCAGCGCAATCGGCACTCTGTCTTTGGTCATGGTCTGAACGTCCTTCTCATTTGCACGCCCGTCGACGTTGATCGGTAGATTCACGTGACCATTGAATCCACTTAGGCCAACACATGTGCACGCAAACTGCGTGGGTTTTGCGCTTCGATGGTCTTGCAGTCAGCCAACCAGTCGCCTTGACGGTACACGCAGTTGCCAAACTCTTCAGCGAGGGTTGATTCGCGCCTGACCAGTCGGCGGGCAATATGCGATAGCGCAATCAAGTCGGCCTCGCTGCGAACCTCGAAAGGAACACATAGATTCAGACCCTTGCACCAGCTGCACCAGGCAATCTTCATGGAGGGGCGAACCTCAAACGCAACTTCCTGGCCAACCTGGCGTTCCATGTCAGATAGAAGGTCAAAGTAGCGTCGGTATTCGTCAGTGGTTGGCTGATGGGTCCAGCTCACGACTTTCTTGCGCGAGCGGCCAAGCTTTTTGTAGTTTGGCGTCATGTCCGCAAACAAATCGCTTTCAGGGCGAAGGTGGCTAATGCGCCGACGAGCTTCCGCTTCCACAAGATCGTGGTATTGATGCCTTGGATGAACCCACCATAGCGCGACGCGGTAGTCGTTGACGATGAAAACCGCGTCGTCCCAAAATGTCGGGGACTCGGGCGTCATGTCGTCATAGAGATGGCGCACGATGATGCCGCCAGTGAAAACATCGCCGCGTTTGTTGCGATGGTAGAGTTTGGCACGCTGTTTCATGGCCTCGTTGGCGCGGTTTTTCACGAGGGGGGAATCTTCCAAGCGACAGCCAACTTGGTTTCCAATTTGGCGATGACGATCTCTGTGGGTATCCCATCGTTACAGAGAACTGTTCTGTCAATGGCAACCTTGGCACGATGAATGAAATCTGACTCTACGCTCCCCGCCTTAACAGCCGCTTCATGTCGCGGAATGGCAGCGCAGGGATCTCGCGGGCTCATATGGAAGTGTCAAGACTGATCAACCAATGGGCGGGGAGCTTTGAAGCGAATCTCACCAGGCAACAACTCAGCGATTGGTAGTTCAGTCATGCAATGGGTATATTTATGACCTTCGCTTGTGACAAACAAGTCGATAGCGTGGCCACCAAAGTCGGGGTGATGGGCTTCGTGCACAGAGTCGAGAATTTCCACTCTCCAGCCGTTCGTACCGTTCATGTAACCGGGTGTGCATATTTGGATGTATTCAAACTTCACTAGTCCGCTTGTATCAGAACGAATTAATTGCTCGACCGACGAAATGCTGTCCAGCAGCATAGTTCGTTTGAAGGACAAATATTCCTCTGATTCAGCGCTTGAGCCAGCTTCCATTTCCTCAACGGAAACAATGAACCAAGGGCGACTCAAACCTAGTTCAATTGCCATCCAGTGCGACTGTTGAGGCCCTCCAAGTAGAGAGGAAAATTTTGACCGATGCGCTTCGTGTGTTATGAACATGACAGTGAGAATGAACAGTATACATTGTAGCTGTATCGCGCACATCGTCAGCTAATCAGGCGTATGAAACGCGCCAACTTTCCACAGAATGATTTTGCAACCGCCCTTAAGAAAGTCCGACTTGCCAAGAAGTTAAGTCAAGAGGATTTCAGCCTGGTTTCAAGTCGTACGTATGTCAGCAGCTTGGAACGGGGAGTCTATTCACCAACTCTCAATAAGATTGATGCGTTGGCTGAAGTTTTGAATGTTCACCCACTAGCACTGATGACTCTGTCCTATGTGAACCATTCAAAGTCTGGGTCTATATCTGCATTGATAGAGAGGGTGCAGACTGAATTGGCAGCACTTGATGAGCCTGTACTCAATCGCACCTCACTGGGTTAGAGCGGTCGCCTCCAGGCAATGCAATCAGTTGCAGCAATTTGATCTCCTGTCTGAAAGCCAGTAGTTGACGGATTTGTGTCGACAGACTCGATCATGTGCCACAAGACCATCTTCGATGGCATTGGGTTACGGCCCTGGTTGAATCTGTTGATTGAACCTCCAGCCAGTCAAATGCTCTTGATATTCCCCATTTACAGCGGGCCCTATCGCTTCCTGTCCACCAAGCCTGAGCGATTCGGATTTTGCAGAACATAGATAACTACTGCTGTATGGCGGTCCATATCCGGAAGAATTGGCGAACTTTGAACCGGAACAAGTGGCCAGTTTGAATCGGAATTGCTGGCATCCATTGAACCGGAACGGGTGGCAGGATTTACCGGAATACGCACAAGGGCACCATCCTGCTGGCCCGCGAAGGCATCAACAGCACCATCGCCGGCGCACCGGACGACGTGCGGGCCCTGCTGGCCTACCTGCGCAGCGACCCGCTGCTGGCCAACTTGCAGCACAAGGAATCCTGGGCCGAGACGGCGCCGTTTCGCCGCATGAAGGTGCACCTCAAGCGCGAGATCGTCACCATGGGCGTGCCCGGCGTGGACCCGACGCGCCTGGTGGGCACCTACGTCAAGCCTGAAGACTGGAACGCACTGATCTCCGACCCGGAAGTGGTGGTGGTGGACACCCGCAACGACTACGAGGTCGCCATCGGCACCTTTCAGGGCGCCATCGACCCGCACATCCGCACTTTTGGCGAACTGCCTGCCTGGGTGGAGCAGGCCGAGGCCCTGCAGGCACACGAAGGCAAGAAGCCCAAGGTTGCCATGTTCTGCACGGGCGGCATCCGCTGCGAAAAGTCCACCGCGCTGATGCGCGCCAAGGGCTACGACGAGGTCTACCACCTGGACGGCGGCATCCTGAAATACCTGGAGACCATCCCGCCCGAGCAAAGCCTGTGGGCCGGCACCTGCTTCGTGTTTGACGAGCGCGTCTCGGTGGACCATGGCGTGGTGCCCGGCACCCACAAGCTGTGTCGCGCCTGCCGCATGCCGCTGGAAGACGGCGCGTTGGACTCGCCCCTGTATGAGGCCGGCGTGAGCTGCCCGCGCTGCCACGCCACCACCAGCAACACGCAAAAGGCCCGTGCCCGCGAGCGCCAACGCCAATGGGAGCTGGCCAAGGCGCGCGCCGCGCGGGCTGCCGACGCACCGCAGTGACAGCCACCGCCCTGCCCGTTCTCTATTCGTTTCGACGCTGCCCCTACGCGATGCGGGCGCGTCTGGCGCTACTGGCCAGTGGAACGGTGTGTGAGCTGCGCGAGGTGGTGCTGGCACGCAAGCCGGCTGAACTGCTGCAAGCCTCGCCCAAGGGCACCGTGCCGGTGCTGGTACTACCCGATGGCACGGTGCTGGAGCAAAGCCTGGACATCATGCTGTGGGCGCTGCGCAGCAACGATCCGACACATTGGCTGCCCGCAACCGACACGGACATGGACGCCACGCTCGCCTTGATAGCCCGCTGCGACGGCGACTTCAAGGGCCACCTGGACCGCTACAAATACCCCAACCGCTACGCCCTGCCCGATGGTCTGGCGCACCGCAGCCTGGGAAGCCAGTACCTGCAGACCCTGAACGCCCGCCTGGAGATCCATGCATTTCTGCACGGGGAGCACTTCGGCCTGGCCGACGCAGCCGTTACCCCGTTTGTGCGCCAGTTTGCCCACACCGATCCGGCCTGGTTCGCCACCCAGCCTTGGGCCGGGCTGCAACGCTGGCTTGCGGCGTTTGAAGCCTCCGCCCTCTACCTGCGCGCCATGCACAGGTCCCCGGTGTGGCACCCGGATCAGGACCGCCAGCAGTTCCCCCACGCAGAAATTCTACAAATGTTATAGCTACTCGCGCACATTCTGCGAGGGCTAGCGCCCAATTTACCTTGAAGCCACTCAGCCAATCGCCTCAATGGGGCCGACGTCCCCCCGCATTTGAGTAGCAGCCAACTCTGGAGTCAAATCCCACATACAGGAGATTGGACGTGAAAAAGTGATTTACAGAAGAACAGATCATTGGCATCCCGCGCGAGATCCAGCCCCTGGCCGATGCCTCCAATCAGGGGGGACGTCGGCCCTTGGCGGTACCATCCAGCTCAACAATGGCCTGCATGGCGCAACCATTGAAGGGCTGGACACCTGCGTCTGGCCACCACTCCAACCTACCGACGGCACACTCTGATGGACTCCACGCGTATCGACAAATGGTTGTGGGCAGCACGCTTTTTCAAGACCCGCTCACTGGCCACGGATGCCGTCAACCGGGGCCATGTGCAACTGGCACAGCAGACCATGAAGCCTTCAAAAGAGATACGCGTTGGAGACGTGCTGACCATCTGGCAGGCCAAGATACCGCACACCGTCGTCGTCCAGGGCATCAGCGAACACCGTGGCCCGGCCCCTGTAGCGCAGCAACTCTACACAGAGACACCCGAGAGCGTCCAGCGGCGCGCCCAGGCCGCTGAACAACGACGCCTCAGCCCCGAGCCTGCGCAGGCCATGGAACACGGCCGCCCCACCAAACGCGACCGGCGCGACTTGCAGAAAAGCTGGGATACCCGCTGGAGCGCCTCGCTGGACGATTGATCGCAAACAAGGCATTGACGGCAACGCAGGCACACCCACGACGTCACCCGAATGCCTAATGAACCAAGAGCTTGTTTAAGTCTTCAATTGCAGCAGCGCCCGCTTCGTTCGCCAACGCCAGCAGCCGCAATCTTGACAATAAGTAAGCGAACCGGCTCTGGGCCAGATCCCGCAAACTAACCATCCTGTTGTTTTCCGCATTGAGGATGTCAATACGCGTACGACTCCCTGCCTGGAATGACTTCTCGCTGGATCGAATAGATTGCTCGGTTGAGCGCACTGCCTGCTCCAGAGCCTTGATTCGCAGCACTCCTTCCGACATACCACGAAACTCCTTTTGCACACGCAGGCCAATGTCTCGGCGAGTGGCCTCCAGCAGCTGCCGCGCCCGTTCTTTTGCCGCTAACGACTGGCGCACCGACGAGTCCACACTTCCACCCGAGTAGATTGGAATACTCAACTGCACACCAAGTGATTGCAGATCCGTAGTGGTCTGCGTGCTTAGAGTGTTCTCACTGGCGCTTCGGCTCCACTGGGCTATAGCATCCAGAGTTGGCATGTACCCGGCGCGCGACTTGTCCACTTCATAAGACGCTGTGATCGACCGCGCTTGGAATGCTCTCATTTCCGGGCTGCTTCTTTCGGCCTGCTCCGTCCAATATTCGAGACTATTGGGCTCAGGGGGGGTTAAATTCAGTCTACCCACATTGAGCTGCTCCAAGTGTTCAATCGGTTTATTCACCAGCACCTGAAGCTGCCGGCGCGTAAACACCACATTCTGTCGCGCCGTAAGCTCATCAGCCACTGCCATATCCAAGCGCGACTGAACATCGTCAATATCAGTTCTTGTTCCGGCGCCACCTTTGAACAACTTTCTTGCAGCGTCTAGCTGCGTCGAGTATCCGGCAAGTTGCATCTTGACCAAACTGTGCTGCTCCTCCGCCAGAAGTGCATCAAAGTATGCTGTGGCCACTCTTACCGCCAAATTCTGCCGCTCGTATTCGAGCGTCGCCTCGGCATCTTCAACTATCGACTGAGCCTGCTTAAAATTGTCCAGGAGATACTTCCGGTAGATTGGCTGACGTATTGCAATCGACTCACTGTGACTGGGATAGCTCGTGTCGCTCACAGCTGAACCGCCCAGAAAACTTGGCGAGGTGCTGGATAGTTTGTTGCTGGTACTTGACAGCGTTGCAGACACCGCTGGCAACAACTGGGCACGCGCTTGTGGCAAGGCCTCACGGCCCGACTCCGCCAACGCACTGGCCGCCCGGAAATTTGCATCTTGGACCAGCGCTTCCTGATAGCATTGCAACAAATCCAATGGCCATGCAGTGGTCGCCCAAACAAAAAAACCCGCCGCGAAAACTGTAGAGCGAAGTCGTGTCACGGTTCTATTCCTCCTTCATGGCCGCAGCAAGCCGTTTGGTCAGTGGATGCAACAAATAGTCTAGCAGCGTTCGCTGCCCAGTCTTGAATATGACCTCGACCTGCATCCCGGGCTGCAGTTGCCGAACCCCAAGCATCTTTCTTCCCTCGGGGGTAATGCTCACTCTTGCCAAGTAGTAGGACCCAGTGGGCTCTACCACAAGGTCCTTTGAAACGGACTCCACTTTTCCCTGCACGACTAACTGCGGAGAATGAGCAAAAGACGTGAAGCGAATATCTGCCTCCAGCCCACCTTTCACATGGTCAATCAAATTTGGGGGAACCTTGGCCTCCAAAAGAAGGACTTCATCCACCGGCACAATGTCCATCAATTTCTGTCCGGCTTGCAAAACACCTCCAGGAGACTGAATAGCCAAGCTCATCACCTGCCCCGATACGGGCGCTTTAAGCTCGGTTCTATTTAGCTCATCAGACGCGACCTTTAACTTCAAAGCATCAGCCTGTGCCTCACGCGCGATATCGGCGAGCTGAAACTCGACTTCCTTCTTAAAATCCTTCTTCCTAGATATTGCTCGTTGTTCAATTTCTCGAATTGCACGAGATCCTCGGTTTACATTTCCTTGTAAGTCGGACAGTGCAGTATTTGTTTCTGACAGCATCCTCTCGAGTTCCAACTGCCTATTTCGCGGTGCAAATCCCTCTTTCACCAACTCCCGGGTATGCCCCAACTCTTCGAGAATCAAACCCCGTTGACTCCTGCGGTTGCCAATGTTCTCTCGATATGCCTCAAGCATCGCCTTTTGACCTTGAATGGTTTCCTCAAACACATTTAGGTCGGCACGAAGGCCTTCCCGACGAGACTCAAACAACTGTATCTGCCCGAATTTCAGTTTCTCAGCCACTGGGTCGGCAATGGTGGGCAACAGGTCTGGATGAAACTTGATGGTGTCACTTCCTACATCTTCGGCCTCTAATCGCGCTTCGGTGGCCCGCAGGCCCAAATAATGCTGGCGCAGTGACTCGTAGGCAGCCCGAGCCGGGGAGTCATCCATCCGAACCAATGCCTGACCTTCTTTGACCAAGTCCCCCTCGCGGACCAATACCTCTTTTACAACCCCTCCGCTGAGGTGTTGAACCGGCTTTCGCTTCGTATCAATAGCGACCGCCCCAATACTCGGCACACCTTCATCCAAGGGAGCAAGACTCGCCCAAAGGAGGAATCCGCCGAAGGCCACCGCGAGGGTCCAAAGCCCTACTCGTGCAGAGTATCCTGATTCCGTTTCAAAGGGGTGATCGGTCGCGGCCCAATCCTTAGGCAACGTGGTCGGTACAGCATTTCCAACCGGGGTATCTGGCTTCACCACAAGCTGGTTAATTACGTCAGTCATTTCACAGTCTCAATTCGTACGCCTTGGATCGGCACCTATCCACCACCGCTCTGCTCACTGGTCGTAAGGGATGTCTCCTGAGGTCTTTGGAGTGCAGCAATGACATCATCCCTCGTTCCTGCATGCTTGATACGCCCGTCCTCCATCACAATCAATTGGTCATTGGCCGTCATGGCTGCCGTACGGTGTGTTATCAAGAAGACAGTCGTCCCTTTGGATTTGAGTTCCACAATGGTCTTCATCAGGGCCAATTCGCCAGCCTCATCAAGATTGGCATTTGGCTCGTCCAGCACCAATAGTGCAGGTCTGCCATACACTGCTCGCGCCAGCCCAATTCTCTGACGCTGACCGCCGGAAAGAAGTCGCCCCGCCTCGCCTATCGAGGTGTCGTATCCTCGCGGAAGCCGCAAAATCGCGTCATGCAGACCAGTACTTTTCGCCGCTTCAATCACTTTCTCGGATTCCAACTTACTGAACCGCGCGATGTTTTCCGCGACCGTACCGTCAAACAGCTCGATATCTTGAGGTAGGTAGCCAATATACGTCCCTAACTCGGTACGGTCCCAACTTCCAATCGGATTACCGTCGAGGAGGACGGAACCGGAAACATCGGGCCATATCCCCAAGATCACCCTAGCCAAGGTGGACTTTCCGGAACCCGATGACCCAACAATGACTGTCAATGAGCCCGCTGCGGCAGTGAGGCTGACTTTCTTCAAAATGGGATCGGTCTTGCCGGGCGCCCTGGCAATGACATCAACCAGGCTCAACGACCCGACCGGCGGCGGCAGTCCCATCACTCTATTCTTCGCAGGGTAACTCTCCAACAGCGACTCAAGCCGAACAAAGGCGGCGCGTGCTCTGGCAAAACTCTTCCAAATTGCGACCAACATATCGATGGGAGCAAGTGCCCGAGAAGTCAGTAGGTTGGAAGCAATCATTGCCCCCGGTGAAATTTGACCACCAATAACCAGCAGCCCGCCCATTCCTAAAGCAAATGACTGCTGCGAATATCGGACAAACTTGCTAACCGCCGTGACCTGGTGCAGCATGCTCTGAGCAGTAGAGTCGAGAGCGAGTGACCTGTTATGGCGCAGCCGCCACCGACGAATCAGGTGTACCACCATCCCCATTGACTCCAATGTCTCGGACTGACGAAGCTTGCTTTGTATATACAAATGGGCGTCTCCACTGGCTGCACGAGCGACTTCGGAAACCCGCCTAGTCTTCCAATGTGCCCACCATGCCAAGCCCCCTTGAACTAAAACAAACGCGCCTGCCATAAACCCCAACCATGGGTGCAATACGAACAACACACCGATATAGATCGGAACCCAGGGTACGTCAAAGAACGCAAACACCCCTGCACCAGTCAAAAACTGGCGCAGTTCCATCAAGTCCCTTACCGCATTGGCGCCAGCCAAGCCTGAGTTCTCGAATGTGGCGTCGAAACTGGCGCCAAAGACCCTAGCACTCAGTCGATCATCCAGTCGAATTCCGGACAGCACAAGAATCTTCGACCTCATCCATTCCGCAGATGCCATCACAACATACAAGAAAAGGGCAATTGCCGAAAGCCCCAAAAGAGTCAACTCGCTATGACTAATCAGAACCCGATCAAACACCTGGAGCATGTACAGCGTTGGGGCCAGCATTAGAACATTTGCCACCATACTCAGGAGACCAACGATGACAATCTCCGATCTAAAGAAGTAGATCGCTGCCATAAGTTCGCTCCGCTTGGAGGCTTGGGTTGGCCGGCGCCGCATGTGCTTAAGTTCCCTCAATAGTCAAAGAAGCAAGTGGCATTGCTGTTGACTTCGTACTTTGCAATGCAGCTAGTACCTGGCCAATAGGGCCATATGCCCTAACACGTCCATTCTCCAACAACAACAATTTGTCGCATATCGCCAAAACACCTGTTCGATGTGTCATCACGACAAAAGTGGTTCCCCGTGCCTTCATCGCTGCAATCGCATTTGCCAGCGCTGCGTCACCGGCAGCATCCAAATTTGAATTGGGCTCATCCAAGACCACGAATGCCGGGTCACCATAGAGCGCGCGCGCCAATCCAATGCGTTGCCGAACGCCGCCAGATAAGAAGGTACCCTCCACTCCAATCGGACTGTCGTATCCCTTCGGCAAGGCTTCAATGAGTGCATCCAATCCAACTGTCTGGGCCGCATCTCGTACCTTCGCATGATCAACATCTCCTAGTCTTGCAATATTCTCAGCAATCGTTCCTTCGAAAAGCTCTATCGTTTGTGAAAGGTATCCGATGTGCGGACCCAGTTCTGTCTTATTCCAGCCAAAAATCTCAACGCCGTCCAGACGTATAGAGCCACCTGAAACGGGCCATACTCCAACCAGTAACCTCGCAAGTGTAGATTTTCCTGAGGCAGACGGGCCTACAACTGCCAATACCTCACCTGGCGACAAACTAAGAGTGACCCCTTTCAAGATGGTCGAATGCCCGTTGGGATCGACTGCGAATGCATCCTCCACATTCAGTACGCCTCTAGGCGGAGGTAGTGGCATGCCCAGTGTTTTCGGGCCGACAGTTCTTAGCAGAGTATCCATGCGCCGCCACGACTCCCAAGCGGCAATGACGGTTCTCCACTGCGTCACCAATTGAACCAGCGGCAGGAGCACTTTCCCACCCAATATCCCTGACGCCATCAATACAGCGCCGCCACCATTTAGTTCGTTGTGCAGAAGCAGCCAGCAACTCAATCCCAAGAGGGTTGACGCCACGGTGGTTTGCATCAATTTTGATAGCGCTTGGTAACCACCCGCTTTAACAGAAGCCTTGGCCTGATAGTGCAAGAAGCCTCGTTGCAGCTTGATCCAGATTCGAAATATGTTGGGCAACATGCCCATAGACTCGATGACCTGTGCATTACGGAGGCACGCCGTCTCATACTGCTGAGCAGCTACCACGTGTTGTCTCGCTTGCACCATAGCCGGGTGTGTTTCACGCTCGTTGAACCACCCAATTGAAACTTGGATCAATGCAGACAAAGCTGCCACCCCACACAGCACAGGGCTTATCGCGTAAATCACAATGAGGAACACAAGTCCTATTGGCACATCCAGCAACGAACTGAACGCCGACGACGTGAAGAACTCGCGAATAGTACGCAAGTCTCCCATCGCCAGCGGAGCCTCTAGGTCTCGATGCCGAAAGCTCGCATCAAACACAGCGACCAGCGTTCGTTCTGAAAGTTGATAATCCAAGGCCATACTCGCCGTTTGCAACTGGTCACTGCGTACCCATTCCAACACCTCCATGACAACGTACGCGCCTATGACCAACACAGTCACCATCGCAAGGGTCATGTGGCTCCTGCTGTTAATCACGCGATCGTAAACAGCCAACATGTACCAAATAGGCATCAATTGCAGCAAATTGGAGATCACGCTGAAACACGCGGCTCGCTTAAAATAAGGGACCAAAGCCGAAACCGCCAAGGTCAATTCGGATCGAGTTCTATCAATACTCATCGGCTTGAGTTGTTGGTTAGTCGGCGGTCCGCCGAAAGTGCACAAAGACCGCCACTATGAGGCGATCGCCTATATGAACCACAAAAGGAATCCGCTCCTTGGCTTCGTCGCACAGTATATTGCCCACAACACGCTTCAATGGCCCAGGTGCCCGCATGATTGCGCGATCGTTTGCAGCGCCTCATACTTCCGTCATACTTAGCCATGAAACGTTTGATACTCTTCCCCGCAGTTCTATTGCTGACAACATTCACATGGGCGAGCGGCTCGGAGAAAGCGTTAACGCCCCCAACTGATTTCGATCGAAGGTTGGTAGAAAACGGTAAGGTAAACCAACAATGGGTTAGCAATACGTCGATGAAGGAAACGTTGCCGAATGGTACGCTCAACTGGTATTACAACCCCACAAATCAGCCAAGCAACTTGACCGTTCAGCAAGTTGTTGGGGCCATGGAAACGGCAACCCAACGATGGGCGCAGATGTGCAACATAAAGTTCAACTATATGGGCGTGACTTCAGCACAAGTTGATCTTTCTACGTCGGCTTATGACTCCATCAACGTTCTACAGTTCATGAAGATGCCCGTTTGGATCAGCACTTCGTCTGCATACACGCAATGGTATGTTTCCAACGGACGAATCGTTGACGCAGATATTGCCCTCAGTACGAACCGGAGCTGGGACATTGCAACGATTGACGCTGTATTGACGCACGAAGTGGGCCATGCCATAGGACTCGCGCACTCACAAGTTCCGGAATCAATTATGTTTAGCGCACCCTATCATCCGGAGCCTTATTTGCGTACATTGCGTGGCGACGATGCGACCGGTTGCGCAGAACTTTATGGAGTCGCATCCACCGCATTGACGAATCGGATACTCAATTGGGCAGAAGAGTCCTATTCATCGCTACTCAAGTCGATATCGGAGCCTACACGCTCCGATATCGGATACACCTATCGGTACTACCCGCAAAGCCAAATCTATCTTGGGAGCAAAGAGGGAAATGCCTACTATTTGGGTAGTAATGGTTTAATTCAAGACCTTGGGCCTTTGAGCAGCTTTGCAGCGAGAGCTATTGCGGCTGGCTTTTGATTCAGCCCGTGCATCCGAACCGACCTTACGCAATCTGCAGAGCTCTTAGAATTGGCAGATATGTGGAAACGAAGCTATCGCTATGTTCCACCAACTGCTTGAACTTCGGATGCTGTAACAACGCATCCTCCACATTGAGGTTGTTGGCCGCAGTTATGTTCCTCATTTCACGGACAGCAAAGCGACTACATTCTTCTGGTGTGAGAACGCCCTTCTTGCTTGCAAGCAGCAACAATTGCTGAAATCGATTGACCCGAACACCACCGCCGGTAACCGGACTGGCCAAATAGGCGATATTTGCACTATCGCGCGCCTTGCCCACGACATATGCGTTGAGTTTGTCGGTCCGGACCTTGGCCCTTGCGGTCATATGCCCGTCTAGAACTGGCGCCATCATATCTGCGCCCGTCAATGCCATTGTGAACTTGACAAGCTCGGAAAACCCTATACCCGAAGCGCCAGCAACGCTCGCAAGCTCACCGAGTGATCGGGGCCTATAGTCGTCAAGTGCATCGATGATTGGATCAAGCGCCCCCACACATAGCAACTTCTCCAATCGCAGGAAAGTGAGCATTTCACGAACTTGGGTTGCAGGGGCCGTCAACATTACCCGCACAGACAGCAAGCCTTCCACTCGGTCAAGGGAGTTCAATCGATCGCCCCCTTTTACCCAATAGTCTCTGCGAAACGACTGATTGAATACAAAGTCGTATGCAGTCTCCCGCAGCGTGGCATTGGGAAGCTCGTCCAGCATTGATGCTTGATCCCGGCTCAGTCGGAGCCGTTTTACAACATCCAAACCATTCGCTGGACACGCGAAACTCAGGTTCGCTGGTGCCAGCCATTTGAATATCGAGCCAAAGGACATTGGCAACCAATCGCGATTAAAGTACTCGTGCGCCAAGTAGTTTTGGCTCATACCAGTTAGTGACTTCACGCGCCTTGCGGCCAATGGATTACCGGCACAGAACTCCGGACTCACCGACATTAACCGTTGGATAAACTCCAAAGTGGTGGCTACGCGCGCCCCTGTCCCACACGCCTTGTCAACGACTGCATCACCATAATCGACAAATAGATCGCGAACCGGCGCCATCCCGGCAAATCCAGGCTGGGTGTTATAACTCACATAGAGTACGCCGCCAACCTTTAGCTTGCGCTTCAAGAAATTGACGATGCTCGCACGATTTTCGTTGCTTATCCAACTCCAAACTCCGTGCAGGCAAATGTAATCAAAGTCGGGCAGGTCCGGGCGGTTGACAAATTCCGAAATGCGCTGCTCATAAAGCTTGCAATCACTACCGGATACGTTCGCCAACGTGTTGGCAAACTGAACATGTGTCGGATTCAAGTCCGTACCAGTCCACCTTGTAATGGTCGCTGCAGCGTGAAAATTCACACTAAGGCCTTGTCCAAACCCCAACTCACAGGCATGCCCAATGTCCGGACAAACTAAGCCAGCATTGAGAAATGCCAGCTTTACGCGAAGTGGATTCAGCTCCGCGTAGTACCCAAACGTATATTCAAGATCGGTTACATACCCATCCGACCATTCATTCACTGGCGACATGAAATTCGGCGATATGACATCAACCGACCTTCTTTTTGGAGGCACCAGCCTTCTTGGCGGCGGGAATGACTGCGACCGCCTTCTTCGGGGACGCGGCTCTTTTGGGTGCGCCGGTTGCGACACCAACTCCCACAGCCTTTTCCCCGGAGGAGCGTCTTGCGCTCACCGGCCGCGGGCTGTTTAGGGCGCCCTGCCCGGGCTGTGCAATCACGCGCTCCCCCATGGCCTCCAAGACTGAGTTCAAGTTTGACTGTGCGTCAGAATAGGCAGGACGAAGCGCCAACGCCCTTCTCAAATGCATGCGAGCCTGTTCAAGATCACCCATGACCCGCAAGAGGTTGCCCAAGTTGTTATGCACCTCTGGAGACTCCGGGTCAATTGCAATTGCGCTCCGATAGGCAGCCAAACTCGCCTCGTTCTGACCAAGCCGCTTATACGCCACGCCAAGATTGATGTGAGCGAATACAAAACGTGGAGCAAGCTTGATAGCTCGCCGGTGGTAGTTGATGGCCTTATCGACTTCGTCCCTTTGCTGATACAAGATTCCCAAGTCATTGAAGAATTCAGGCCGATCCGGTGCCAAAACGACGGCCTTCTGCATCAGTGGCATGACCTCGTCATGAACACCTAACGATTGCATGATCATGGCCAAGTCATGAAGTGCATCGGCGTTGTCGGGCTGAAGCTTCAATGCCGCCATATAGGCTTTGGCAGCTTCTGCAAATTGCCCACCAGAGACCAGTTTGCGGCCATACAGAATTAACTGCTGAACAGGCGCAGGACTACCCAGCAACGGGAGTATTTGAGCAACCCTCCGATTCAAGTCTTCGGACGGCATGAGCCCCTGTGCCTGCTTATACGAGTCTAGAGCCAAGTCCAACTGCCCCATTTCCTGGTGCGACAAACCAATCTGTGCTAGCACCGCCGCCTGCTGCTGAGCCGGCAGCTTTGGTTTTGCTCTCGCCAGTGCAGCCCATATCTGATTGAGCAACTGCAAGGCATCGGCTGGCTTGCCAGTCCGATTGAACACCATAGCCATACCCATGGCCCCCGCAGCGTTGTTCGGTTCGCGGGAAAGAACCTCCATGTATAACTTAGTTGCAGATCCCAAGTCGTACTTATCGAGGCTCGCAGCTGCCTCATTCAACAAAGTCGCAATGGTTTTGGCCATCTTACGTTTCCTTAAATTTCCAATAGGCGTCGATAGGCGGGCAGAGAGACGGTTTCAAAATCATACCGATTTACGACGGTCTGTCTTGCTGATGCTCGCATATCAGAATAGTCGCCCGCGTTGGCCAATGCATGGATGGCCTTCACAGACAGCATCTGAGAACTCTGAAATTGGAAGAGCATGCCGTTGACCCCATCCTGGATCACCTCCTCAACGGGAGGCGTCGCTGAAGCCAATATTAGGCACCCCGCCGACATGGCCTCCAACATGGACCAAGACAAAATGAACGGGTACGTCAGATATACATGCAGCCGCGAGACCTGCAATACCCGCACATATTCGGCGAAATCAAGTGCTCCGGTGAAATGCACTCGCGTCATATCAAGTCGCCCCTCAACCTCGGAAAGGTACCTTTGAAAGTAGCTCTCTCCCTGCGGCAATGCGGGACTGTAGGACGAATCACTTCCCCCCACCACGACGACATGGCAATTGGGGCGTGCCTTTAGGATGGCCGGCAATGCACGCATAAAAATGTGATACCCCCGATAGGGCTCCAAATTGCGGCTCACAAAGGTCAGTACTTCGTCTCCGGCTCTCAGTACTGTTCCATCGGACAACTCCAGACACGCTGAGTCACATGGAAGCACCGTGGCCGTATCTATACCATCATGTATTACGGACAATTTGTCTTGCCACACTTCCGGGAATCTGCTTCGCTGCCATTGCGTCGGACAAAATCCGTCGTCACAGGAGTCGAGTGCCAACAATTGCGTCGCATTGAGTGCCCTAATCCTGAAGATATCGTCAAGACGGCTCGGAAAATCTGGATCAAAGCCAACATCCGCTCCACGCACGTGGTAGTAGTATTCGAACAAACCGATTACCTTGGCGCAGGGAAAATAGTCTCTTAGGAAGAACGCATCACCCCAACCCGGGTGTACAACTATGACATCCGGGTCCAATCCCTGCTCCTTGTGAATGGACAATGTCCGCAGCAGCTGCTCACCACGACGTATGGAAGCATCAAATGGCTTCGTCCATGGGTGCACGCATGAATCATCTACCGCTATTGGCGTATAGGCGATGACAGGAACACCTTCATGAGCCCAGTCCCCCTTCATCCAAGACCCGTCACCCACGCCCATTACGTTAACGCTCGGAATGTGCGATAGCGCCGCGGCAATTCTCCGAAATTGTCCCGGAAAGTTAGGGTGCACAAAAAGCACGTTCAATGTATGCCTCCATCTCCGACTCAAGCCATTCGGCGTTGGGAGCTTTGGCCATGTCGCCAGACCATTTCACCCGGAGGCATCCCTGCTCAAAAGCCGCGCTCAACTCAGGCGTCCCGCTATCGCGGATAGTTATCACCACATCTGCCATCGGCTCCACAGCAAAACCTTGGACATCCCTCGAATCCCAGCAAGCTAGCCCAGCAAGACGTAACCGAGCCTTAATTTCTTTCGCCGCTGTGGACTCGGAATTCAGATCCTCTAGCAAGACACGGAGTCGCCATCTTTCAGTGCTAAGAGCTTCGCCTAATGGCCGACTCTTGGAAGAGGCTTCGACCTTTGATGACATTACTTTTCCGAAACGCAGCGCCTGCGACGCCGGCGCCAAAACCCCACCAAAGATGTTCATCCAAGGTAGGTTCACCCACTTCACAGGATCTTCTCGCACCCACGCAACAGTCAATAGATCTGAGCGCTGATTGACGACCGAGCGAATGTCGTAACGCAAATCACCAACGACCAGAATATGCAAATTGCGAACATTTTTCCAGTCTGCTCCTGGGTGAAGCAGCAGCAAATTTGCGTTGGGCAGTTGAACCATAACATTGCGACATAGGTCCAACGCATCTCGCACCATCGGGGTATTGTCGTCACTGTGTGGATTGGCATCAACGACGATGCCAATCGAAAGCCGCTCACGGGTCATGTAGCCATCACCGCGCACAAGGCTGCGCCAATAAGCCTGCTTTAGCCAGACACCGACTTGCCCCTCAAGAACTTTTGAGTTGTGTAGAACCTTGTCGTAGATCGAGATCTCGCGACCAGAAAGTCGCGTATGGCCATGCCGATGCAATGCCACACAGTCATTGCGGCAAACCACTGTCTTCCTCAGCCTGTAGGCAAATCGCAGACAGAACTCCACGTCCTCAAACCCGTAAAAATAGGATGGGTCGAAACCTCCTATTGCAAAAAAATCATCCTTGCGACACAGGAGCACCGCACCGGTCACGGCAGGGACAAATTGCGGAGCGTACTCAGCCTCATTGGTCAAACAAGTCGGGGATACCTCAAATGGCCAGTACCCTGTACCACTTATCTTGAAACGAACGCCCAAATGCTGCACGTCACTGGTTACGGGACGGTCAAACACCGACTCGCCAACCACTTTGAGCAACTTGATTCCAACTATGCCGACATCAACTTCCTGCAGACTTTCAAGCATTGTCGGCAAGGCGTCCTGCAACCAAACGATGTCGTTATTCATAAACAACAGGAACTGCCCCTTTGCGCTACGAGCTCCGAGATTGCACGACTCTGAAAACGATGCGTTGTGCTGGCGTGCTATCGTTATAAGGTCACATCTGTTTTGCCACACTTCCAGCAAGTCAAGGCTGCCGTCCGTAGATGCATGGTCAACAATAATGATCTCCACAGGAACAATGTGATTGTGAGTGACCCAGCTTTCCAAGAAGGCTTCCAAAACCCCTACCCCGTTACGATTCAGGATGACCAACGACACCAATGGCTTCACTGGTGCAGGAACCGCTGCGGGCAAGGTGGTATTGATGTGCGGATTGGGGACCGTCAACAAACTCTTCCACGCAACTCCCGCCATGGGCCGTTGTAGGCTCTGCTTTCCATGCGTCAAAGGCTCCCCACTGACCGCCGAGACTACTTCAAGAACATGCACCAACCCGTCATCCAATACTTTGGGTGCCGGAATAGAGAAACCTGCAAGCCCTATCGCTTCCTCGGGCACGCCTAAGTACTCACAGATATCCGGACGTCGCACATTCGGTCGAAACCATTCCGTCGGCCTTCCGTCCACACGAAGCACGAGCTCAATGGGCCGGGATATATCAGAGCCATCCAGCGCCCAACCCTGTATGGCGCCGTTGGACACATCCCTCAATACACCGATCAACTTCTGTTCACGCGCGCATGGGGACCCACGCAAGGGTTGACCGTTGCACGAAAAATGCAACACTCCATCGGGCAATTCGTTGCAAGACACTGCAAAGCGCGCAGGATACCCGCGCTGGTCCATGACCTGCCCCACCTTCAACGGCTGTTTATGAACCACTCGCCCGCAGGATTCCACATGCAACTCACACCCGGCAGGGGCTCCTTCCTGGAGCCAGACCGTGCCAATGAATTGCTGGCCGCGTTGTTGAACGACACCACAAACCATGCCATTTCGATAGGTGAGGGGCTGACTGTGTACCGTCTCACCGCGCAAGGCCTTGGCTGATACCGCCAGCACATGCACAAAACCGTCCAGAACTACACCCGGCAAAGCGAAGCTGAACCCGGAATTCAACCCACCTGGCCGTCCGCAGACCGCGTGAAGCCGCTTGGGCAACGTCGCCCCCGTGAATTCAGTGCCAACTTGCTGACCATCCACCAACAAATGCACTGACTGCGGCTGCGCACCCAAGTTCCGCGCCCAACCCCACACAAAGGGGCCATCAATGCCCAATGGAGACAACCAGGGCTCGTTCAATTGCATGACCATCGAAAGAAAAAGCCCGCAATCTGCGGGCCTGAAGGGGTATCAAAACCGGTCAAAACGTAAACTTGATCATCCCCGCGGTGATGTCCCCGGGACTCACACCCACGAGTGTCACAGACAGATCCGGGCCCACCTCATACGTCACACCGGTGGGCGTCTGCGTCGTCTTGGTAACGGCAGCTTGCAAAGAGGCAAAATTCCATACGCCAGGTATCTTCACGGCGATGGAGTCCTGTGTGGCGTTGAAATCCGTTACCGTGAAATGGCCCTTGGAGTTAGATCCAAAACAGAAGACGTCCGAGCCTGCGCCACCCGTCAAGGTGTCATTGCCGGCACCCACCAAAGTGTCGTTGCCAGCCCCGCCAATGATCTTTTGAGCCTTGTTATCGCTCTCGATGCGCACACTGGTGTTGTCGCCAATCCGCAGAGTGCCTTCGCCGCCAAGGATAACGCCCTCCACATGACTCAATACAACGGTCTTTGTACCACCCAATGAACCCAAGTTGAGCCCAAACACCTGCCGCCCTGGCGACGCCCCGACGTCTAACGTCAGTTCCGTCGGCACGCCCTGCGCCGTCACATCGGTCGGGCTGACGTAAGCGCCCGTTCCAGTCTTCCCCAAAAAATCAACAAGCCGAACCGAGACATCTTTACCGCCCCCCAAGGAGCCCAAGAGATCATCCACGGCGCCGGTCAACGACTGCTGCTGCTGTCCGGCGTCCGAGTTTGGATCAACGTTAGGAGAGAAATAGCCCCCGATGGCGGTATTTAAATAACCCTCAGCAGCGTCTGGCGTCTGACCGTCTTTGCCAGAAAAAGTAAGGCCGGTCCCCGCTGGAATATCCACTTCCATGGTGATATCACCGTTGGTAATTGGACCTTCAAGCTCGCCAGTCCCGGGGGTTAACGCACCCTGCTTCTCACCACCAGAGCCCGAACCAGTCAATAGCATTCCACTATCAAAGGCGACCGCAGGCCCCCCGGCAAAATCTGCCAACATGGAATCTAGGAGGGCGCGGTCATTAGAGTCGAGAAGAAAGGCGCCTCCATCAGCTGCATCATTCCCACCAAATAATGAATCACTAGCCATGATTACCCCCCCATCACATTGAACGATATCGGATTATTGAACGAATACCCGACCATTCTATTCAAGACACGCCTTGGATCTGCAAAAAAATACCGGTGGATGCCGAACATTTGTCGCATAGTGGCACACCTTCGGTGTATCGGAGCGGATTCTTGCAAACCAGAAATGAAAAACGCCCCAAAAGGGGCGTTTTTACTAGGGTTCTTGGCGGAAACGGAGGGATTCGAACCCTCGATGAGGCTCTACACCCCATACTCCCTTA
>Ga0066453_1000400_pt1 | contig 19642 bp, 17 predicted proteins | sample LakWasMe79_HOW10_2_FD_59563 | JGI IMG/M metagenome (GOLD analysis project Ga0066453, IMG submission 59563) | Freshwater sediment methanotrophic microbial communities from Lake Washington under simulated oxygen tension - Sediment Metagenome 79_HOW10 | ecosystem: Environmental > Aquatic >...
GTAGCGCACTTGCATGGGGTGCAAGGGGTCGCGAGTTCGAATCCCGCCGTCCCGACCATTTTTATTGAAGTAGATCAACGGGTTACGTCGAAAGGCGTGACCCGTTTTTCGTTGGTGGAACGCAAAACACCCTCCAGGGGTGCTCCCAGGGGTGGTTGGCAACTTTGCGCCCCGCCCCGCATCTCGGGTGGCGTATCGCTGTTCCAAGACGTTCCACGAGGCCGATCACCGGGTGGCACCGCAATTGCCCGCAGAATGGATGGATGGTCTGGAACGTCCTCTTTCCCGTGAAGCGTAAGGTGCTGCTGCCCCACTACTTCAACGCGGACACGATGTTGCCGTTCCTAGCCCAGGTGGTGGATGAACAGCGTGACGCCAAGTGCTCGACTGTTGTGTTCGACTTCCAACGGCTTGCCTTCGTTGAACCAGTGGGCGTTGTCGTCCTGTCGAACGTCATCGAGTATTTCAAGCAACTCGGCTGCAAGGTGCTCTTCACCAATCACACGACCGCCAATGGGGGGACGCAGTTCCTCGACGACGCTGGGTTCTTCGAGCGCTACTTGGGCAAGCGTGTGTTCGGCGGAAACTGGGTACGCAGCACCACCGTTCCACTGCAGCTCATCCACAGCGAGAAGGCTCAGCAGTGGCTGCTGCACACACTGATGCCTTGGGTCGGACGCGAGGTTGGCCTTACTCCAGAGTCATTGGCCGGCGTGAAAGTCTCCCTTGAGGAAATCATGCACAACGTGCGCGACCACTCTGGGGTCAACATCGGCTGCACCTTTGCCCAGCACTTCCCGCACAAGAGCCGCATCCAGATTGCGATTTCGGACTTCGGCGCGGGTATCCCAAATGTCGTGCGAACGAAACTGCCGGACACGAGCGATCCCGCAGCGCTGCGACTGGCCTGCCAAGAAGGCTTCACGACCCAGAGCAACGTGCAAAACCGGGGGGCGGGCCTGCCGACGCTGATTCGCTACGTGACTCAGAACAACGGAGGGAACGTGTTGATTGCCGCAGGTGAAGGGGCGCTATCAGCCGCCCCGACGCCCAATGGCAACCATCCGTATAAGATCACCACGCGGACCAGTGATGGGTTTTATCCTGGCACGCTCGTGAGGGTCATCCTTCGCACCGATACCCTTGAACGGGCCGCCGAAGACGCGGCCGTGGAGTCATTCTCATGGTCGTGAAAGTTGCGGAGCATGTGGCTGCTGCCTCTTCCTACGCCGACGGGGATGTCATCTTCCGCCTGCTCCTCGAACCCGTGCAGAAGGGTGAGCCTGTGACCGTAGATTTCACCGGCATCACCTCTGTTCCCTCGGCTTTCGTGAATGCCGCGTTTGTCCGGCTGCTTGAGCACGTATCGTTTGACCAAGTGCGGAAGACCCTTCGATTCGAGCAGTCCACGCGCCAAATTAATGACTTGATTCGAAGCCGGTTCGAGTTCGTGTCAGGGCAAAACAGGGTGTAGCCGCAGGCTTACAAGGTCGACGAAGCCTGCCCTACGGAACTCCTGCTTTCCTTAGATGCAAGGATGCTCCAGGCAAGCGCGTCCAGCAGTAGCTCGTTCTTGGTCTCGCATTCCCAAATCGTCAGCACCCTCCATCCAAGCTCTTGCAGCTTGGCGACCGCAGCAGCGTCCCTGGCGGTGTTGGCCGCGAACTTGGCCTGCCAGAAGTCCGGCCTGGTGCTCGGCGTGCTCGCGTAAACGCAGTTCGGATGTCGGTGCCAAAAGCAGCCATGCACGAAGATCACTAGCCTGCGGCTCGTAAACACGATGTCTGGACGACCTGGAAGGTCTCGCGCTTGCAGACGGAACCGCAGCCCAACAGCGTGCAGATACCGGCGGACCCGCATCTCTGGCTGTGTGTCCCGTCCATGGATGGAGCCCATCATCCTGGAACGTACGGCGGGGGCTACAACGTCTACCACTGGGGTCCCTCTTGACGCAGGCCGGGCCCCGGTCCGAGGCCGGAGGCGTTCAGCCTGGTAGCATTCGGTAGGAGGGGCGACGCCCACCGCAGGCTCGCCCGAGAACGACAATAGATGACCATCCCCGTAATTGACCTCTTCGCAGGCCCCGGAGGCCTTGGCGAAGGATTCTCGCGTTCCAGTGCCGCCGATTTCAGGATCACTATCTCTATCGAGAAAGAGGGGATGGCCCACGAGACGCTGCGCCTGCGTGCCGCGCATCGCGAACTGCAGCGCAACCCGAAGACCACAGCGGTGGACTGGGAGTTATGGGACAGCCTAGTCGAGGGAAGCCCATGGAACACGCTCTTCAGTTCCCTCCTCTGCTGCGACAACACTCTGATCCGTGAGGCGTGCCAGCACGCGGAGCTCGAGGCCCATCAGCTCACCCTGGGACCTGACAACCGCTCCGAGGTCTCGAAGGAAGTTCTCAAGCGTCTTGAGCCGTACATGGTCAAGGGCAAGCTGCCGAACAACGCAGTGCTCATCGGTGGCCCCCCATGTCAAGCCTACTCGGTGGTCGGCCGGTCACGAAATAAGGGCACGAAGAAGTACGTCGCCGAGCAGGACCATCGCCATTTTCTGTACGAGGAATACCTCCATGTCATCGCCGAGTTCCGCCCGGCTGTGTTCGTCATGGAGAACGTCAAAGGCATCCTCTCCTCTCGCGTCGGTGACGGACGCATCTTCCAGCGCATCATGGCCGACCTGAAGCGCCCGGGCATGGCGGAGGGGTTCAAGGACCAGGTCGAGTACGTGCTGGTCCCACTGGGTGGAACCACTGGAGACGGAGGGCCGGAGCCAGCCGACTTCATTCTGAAGGCGGAGGAATATGGCATTCCTCAGGCGCGCCATCGCGTCATCATCGTCGGCATCCGGAAGGACGTGCACGCAAAGCTGGACGGCTTCAAGGGGCTAGAGCCTGCAGACCCGCCATGGGTACAAGACGTCCTGGGAGACCTCCCTGCCATCAGCCCCCAGATTTCCAGCAGAGGCAAGGGGTCGACATGGCTGGATGCGTTGTCGCTGCCGATCTTCGACAAGGCGGTGCGCGAATTGACGTTGCAGGGCACGGATGACAGCCTCGACATTGCGGAGCTGATGAGCAAGTGCCGTGAGGAGCTTCTGGCTCGGCAGCACGAGCCAGGGCCGGGAGCTGAGCGCATGCGGCTTCCCGAGAGTGACCGACGCAAGAAGCTGAAGGCCATGGCCGACTGGTACAGGGATCGTGACACTTCCCTGCTCACGAACCACGAAAGCCGGGCACACATGCCCTCCGACCTAGTGCGGTACATGTTCGTATCCGCATTCGGCAAGGTGACCGGGGAGAGCCCGCGTCTTGCCGATTTCCCCAAGTGCCTGCTGCCCGACCACAAGAACGTCGACCCCGACAACGTCAGCGAATCCATCTTCAAGGACCGGTTCCGCGTGCAGATAGGCAAGCGTCACAGCATGACGGTCACGAGTCATATCGCCAAGGACGGGCACGCCTTTATCCACTACAAGCCGAAGCAGTGCCGTAGCCTGTCGGTGCGCGAGGCCGCACGCCTGCAGACCTTCCCCGACACGTATGTGTTCCTGGGAAACAGGACGTCGCAGTACACGCAGGTCGGAAACGCGGTGCCGCCGAAGCTTGCGAACCAGATTGCCGACGTCGTCGCACGAGTCCTGTCGCAGGCAGGCCTCGACTGACGTCCCGCCTAGGCCGCCCAGCCCTCGTCAACGGCCTTGGTGGCCACCTGCAGTAGCTTCAAGGACTGGGGCCCCGTAGGGATCATTCGGGGCATTCGCGCCGCCACGCGCAGCACGTCCAACTCCGAAGGAGTCATCACCGTGCCCCCTTCTGCCCACCGCAGCAGCTGCTGCCAGTAGGGGGTCCCGCGGTTCAAAACGAGAGTCTGCGCCTCCACCTCGTTGGTGACCTTCTGTTCCTTCCGAGCAGTGCGACGGCCTGACGTTGCGGTCTCCGAGGACACTAAGTCCGCGTCCAGGTCGTTGAACACGCTGGTGTCGACATGCGCCTTGAGGTCCTCCCAACAACGCTCCCGCTTGCACCATTCGGTGACGTTTGCGATGCCGGACTTCGCGGCGGTCTCGACGATCCGCTGGTTCACCTGTGCTCCCACAGCAAGCAGCGTAGCCAGCAGCTCGTTGGACGGCGCTTGGCGCTGCCAAGTGCGCTCGAAGTCCAGAGCCTGCCCTGCCTTGCCGAGGTGGTGCTGCATCAGAGCGATGGAATAGGTGACGATCTGTGCCCGGTAGCCCTGTGAGTACCAGTCCGCTTTCTGGACGCTCCTTTCGAGAGCACGGAAGATGATGGTCCCGGCCACGGCGTGCCGGAACCAAGCATCGTTGAAGTCGATGCCCTCGTCCTTCCAGGACTCGCCGACAAACTCGGCGAACTGCATGAAGTTCTTCTGTGAGCCGAAGCAGACGATGTGCGGCTGGCCCCGGAAGGTCATGACCACCTTGGCCAAGTCGGTCTTGGTCATGACTTGGCCGCGCGGGTTCTGTAGGTCGAACTCCCGCTTCTTCGCCGGCGTCAGCCAAGCGCTGGCGTTCGCGTACTGGCCACGGGCTCGCTCGTAGAACCAGTGCGTCTGCGTCAGCACGCCCTCGGGTGCCGGGGCCCAGAGCCTGCGGGAGATGCCCTCAATGCGGACGTGGAACGGGTGGTTGGAGAAGAAGTCGGCGTCACTGACCTTGTTCTGGCTGTTGGCGTACTGGGAGATGCGGGGCACCATCTCGTCGACCAGTTCCGGCTTGATGACCGACAGCTTCATCTGGACGCGGATGCGATCCAGGTTGATTCCCTTGTCCTTCTTCATGACGTTGAAGATCGACGCCGTGGTCTGGCCACCGTTGACGATCTGCAGGTGCCGCAGCTTCTCGAGCCGGATGGCGCCATCCTGCTCGGCGAACTCAGCCTGGCTCGCGGTCGCCGATATGCCGTTGTTGTAGGCGAAGAACAGGTCGGGCTCGTCGAGGATGGTCTTGCGGATGCCCTTGTTCACCTTGCCTTTGGCCTGCAGGAACGTCCGCACGTTCTGCTCGAGCAGCCGACCGGACCAACGGTCGTAGATCGCCGCAAGCCAAGCACCGGGGATGACGGTCAGGTACGAGGCGCTGCCCTCCCCGCCCGAATTTGCGGCCAGGCACGGCAGTGACTCGCCGAACATCTCCACCAGGTCGATTTCGATTTCCTCCGGTTCGGCCGAGGCCATCAGTCGCTGGATGGCCTTGAGGTCCCATACGCGATAGGTCAGCTCGCGACCGTCGTCCTGCTGGGAGGGAATCTCCTTGACCGCAGCTGACAACACCTCGTCGGTGAGCAGATGGAAGCGCACTCGGCTGATGCCCGGCAACTGGTCAGCAAGTTGACGTGCAAAGCCCCAGGCAGGGTGGCTGACGTCGACGGTGTCGCGGAATGCAGCCTTCGGTGCCTGGAGCAAGAACTTCTCGACCCGTCGGAAGCACGGCTCCATTGCCGTCCTGGTAAGCGTCTGAACCTCTTCCCCGCCATCGAACTCGGCGACGAGCAGGTCCAGGGTCAGCCCCTCATCCGCGAACCCGTAGCCCTCGATGCGGATGCCACCGTTGGGACTCTTGAACGGTAGCGGCACGAATTCCTGGATGGAACCAGAATCGACCAGGGCCTCGGCGACAAGCTCCGTGAACGCTGCGACCGAGAAGTCCGCCGTGGCTGCCCCGCGCGCTGCCACCATTTGCATCAGCTCGCCGTGGAACTCTTCGTCCGTCATGTCTGAGCTCCACCCGTGCCCGTGACGGCGCCCGCCGGGACGGCAAAGGGCCGCATATCTGCAAGGCAGATCGAGTAGACGACGTCCTTGACGCCCGCGGGAACCTGCTCGGTCGTAAGCCGAGGAAACCCATCGCGCACCACGTAGTCGGCAACCGAAGTCACCGCGTACGACATCGCGCGATATTCCGGCAGGTCCACATAGCCCATGGTCAACAGCCTGTCCTCGAAGGACTCCGTCGCCGCGTGGCTCGCGGCGAGAAGGCGCCGCAGATCATCCACAAGGTCGGGCAGGGTCAGGCCATCGGCCTGACGGACAAGGCAGACAAGATGCACAAAGAGGGGCACATCACCCGACGTCAGCTGCTCGGCGGACGTGACGCGCACGGAAGGGTCCGAGCCGGCGGCAAACGTCTTCACCTCGACCAGTCGCCCGTCGAATACGAAGTCCTGCGGAAGACCCAAGGGCCCCTGCCAGCACTCGACTGCCGCAGTGCCGACCATCGACACCAAGTAGTCCCGAAGGAAAAGCAGTTCGCCGATGAGGCCACGGACCTCGCGCTCGTCAAGCAACTTCCCGGTTCCTTTGCTCAGGAACTTCTGCCATCGCAACAGCCTCGACACGAGAAGCTGCAACCCCGTGGCTTCATCGCTGCCGCCGTCGGCGGCAGACAGCAGGTCCAGGCAGAGGGCATGGAACATCTCCCAGTCGCCGGCAGGCTCGAGTACAAGCTGAAGCCTACGGTCCTCGGCAACGACCAAGAGCTCGACGCCCTTTACGGTCGGCAGTTCCACCGGGACATCCTCGACCCGATGAAGCGCGATGAGCAGCGCCAGCCTGCCGTCTGGTTTCCGCCCCCAGAACGCTTCAATCCGCGCTAAGCCCGGAACTCGAAGCACCGATAGGGTTCCGGGCGAGCCCGGAGGCAAGCCCTTCCAAGGGTTGTCACGCATCGGCCTGCTCCATCTCTTCGGCCGCCTCCTCGAGGTCTTCCTGGAAGTTGTTCTTCCACCAGGTCGTGTTGACCACGTACTCCACCTGCTGCTCGAAACGCTTCGTGCTCTTGAAGCTAATGCCCCATGCCAAGACGTCGGTCTCAGTGCGGCCACCATCCTTGTCGGAATCCACCAATTTCAGCAAATGGAGCATGAGCAATGGGCGGGACCGATGGACGCGGTAGACGATGTCGGGCACGTTCCTGCCCTTGTTGCCGGGAAATCCGAAGAACTCGTCACGAGCCTTCGTGACCTCGTCCTCTGATAGGCCAACCTTCTCCTGCCCCCGGGATGCCACTCGGGACGACGCGCCGTTGACGCGGAAATACAGCACCCCGTCGTCAGCCTCCTCCCAATCCGTGGAACGCTCCTGCAGCCTCACGGTCTTGGAACCGAAACTGCAAGTACCAGCGTCGGTCTTGGCCGGGCTGAACAGGCAGACGTCGAACTCCGGCATCTCATCGTCTTCTCGCGCGCGGATGTAGGCGTTCACGGGCGCGCCCTGAGTGGCGATGCACAAGTCGTCGTAGTTGCGAAAGCGCCCGACAAAGTCCCTTACCTGCGCTGCCTCGACTCCCGTCCAAATCCAACCCGCGTCAGTGTGCTGACGCTTGTCGCCGTACTGTCGGTCAAGCGCTTCGACGAACTGCTCGGCCAGTTTTCGGTTGTGATCCACGGCATCCCGTCGGAGTGAAGTCGTCTCAATCAGCTTCTCGGCAAGCGAAATGCTGTGACGCACGGGCTTGCCCGTCCTCATCTTGTTCCGGGCCGTGATGATGAGCGACTCTGGGTCCGACCGAACCCTCAGACCGAACTGCCGTGGCGTGCGATTGGTGCGCTCCATACGCTTGAACTCGTAGCGGAGCTCGTCGATGGCCTCGGAGATGTGCGAATACCAACCAATCGCGTCGCTCGTCATGTACACACGACATACATCGGCATAACCGTCTCTGTAGCCGAACCAGCGCCCCATTTGCAGCAGCGTGTCGTACATCATGGAACTGCGGAGGAAGTAGCTCACCGTGAGCCCTTCCAACGTGAATCCCCGAGAGAGTGCGAAGCCACCGACTGCAATGACGTGCAGGCCTGTTTCCTCGTTTCTCTTGTAGTCAAGGGTGTCTGCCGACTTACTGTTGATCTTCCGCACGTCGACCGGACCGACCGCCTCCCGCAGGCGAGCCTGCACGTCTGACCAGCTTTCAGGCACTGTCCCAGCAAACTGGTCGTCCCAAACTCGCCGAAGCTCGGCGAGGGCCGGGTCACGCAGCGCCTGAGCCTCGGGAAGAGCCGCGTGTCCCTGGCATGCCTCGAGATACCTGACCACCACGCTCTTCACCAGACCAGTCACCTGCGTCTGCACATCGTTGAACCGCGACACGTTGATGAGCATCGAGGAGTGATTGGTGCCATTTCCTCGACAGCAGCGCACCGCGCGTGCCAGCAAGAAGGCGCCGACGGCCTCTTTGAGGGAGGCAGGGAGGGTCGGCACCTTCCAGCTGATCTTGTGCTTCTCAGGAAGGGCGGCCTCATGGTCGTCGACCTCGATGAGGGAGTCGCCAAGGTCGCCATCGCTGCCGAACAAGCGGGCCGCGCTTACGTAGTTGGTAGGCGCATCCAGTGACACGATGAAGTCACGCGGGAACAGGTCTTCCCGGTCCATGGCATCCACCGACTCGGGGTCGATGAAGATGTTGGCGAACGGCGTCGCCGTGTAGCCGAGGTAGACGTTCTTGTCGAAAAGACCGAGGAGTTCGCGGAGGCGCGAATTGATGCTCGTCGGGCTGTCCGCGTTTGCCGATGTATTGACGGAAGCGTTGTCAGCTTCGTCGTCGATCAACAGCATCGGGGTGCCGGAAATGCGTCCCGACGGGTCCTTGTTCTTCCTCTTGAGCCATTCAACCAAGTTGGCGAGCACCTTGGCGTTCTTCTTCATCACAAGGACAAGGGGCTCCTTCAACGAATCAATCGGCATGGTCAGCTGCGCATGCATCACTCTGAAGTCATCAGCTCGGCTGGTGAGTGTGAAGGGCTTCCGGTCAAGCCCCAGCAGCCCCACCCCAACAACGGGGTCTTTCGCCTCCTTGTCGGAGTTGATGCCAACGAAACCCTCCTCGATTCGTTCCTGGGTCTGGGCACGCAGGTCTTCCTGGATGCCTGCAAGCACGACGATGAACTTGTAGCCGTAGTCGGCAGCCTTACAGATAACGCCTGAGTAGTTCGCCGTCTTGCCAGACTGGACATGCCCTACGACGAGGCCGCGACGCGACCACGGTTTGGCCACAAGCGGGTCTCCCAGCAAACCCACGATCTTGTCGGTGTCCGTGTCCAAGACGCCCAGTACGGTGTCGACGAAGCCCTTCTGGCTCAGCCATCTGCGGTAGCGCGGGTAGTAGAAGTGCTTCTCGACCTCGGCGCGACGAAGCGGCAGCCAGCGCTTGAACTCGCGGTCGAGTTCGATGGAAGAGGCGTCGTTGACGCGGACAAACAACTTGGTCTCGATGCGTTTCGCGCAGAGTTCGAGTTGGTCACCAGAAGTCTGCGCCTTGAGGTCCGGGCTCAGAGTCAGCAGCGCTGCAAGCACCGTCCTGACGGACTCGGGCGTGCGCTCAGGCATTGTGGCCAGGACACCTATCGCGTTGTTCTCGAGGTCATTCAAGGTCATAGTTGTTCTCCCTTCATGTTCTGCCGTGCAGCGCGTCGCGCGCCACCTTGTCGAGTTCCTTGGGCCAAGCAGCAAACGGCTCGATGTCGCGGAGGAGGTCCGTCAAGCCCCTCTGGTCTATGCCTGGGTTTGCCGCGGCGATAAGACGGGCAAGAGTCACCAACGCGCCCACGTCGCAGGTAGCGGGCTCTAGTGCGCGCGGATTCGTTGCGTAGTCACTGAAGAAGATCGCCGCAGGGAAGGCCTCGCCCACCATGCGCAGCACAGCGTCGAGTCGGGGCCGGGTATCGTTGTCCAGGTCCGCACGAAGGTCGGCGACGAGGGGATGCTCGTGGTTGACCTCATATCTGACGGCGTCGTTGAACACGCGCCTCTGCCAAACGGCGGCAGTCGGCCCGGCCGACACCGGCGTGCCCCTGTGCGTATATGGCCGCTTGGCCGAGGACCGGATGCGCTCGACGATCTGTTTCATCCGCGCACGGACGGCGGCTGGAGGCCGCGCACGCGACTTCCTGACGTCGATGGCCCAGCTCGCATCTTGGGTGTTCGGGATGTCGACCTTGACCCGCGCAAGCTTGGTCAACTCTTCTTGCGCCGCCAAGCGGAACCACGTTCCCCAGACGATGAGCCTGCGGTTTCGGTAGACATAGAACCCCTGATTCCGGAGGTAGCCCTCAGTGCCGGCCAGGCGCTGGTACTCGGCTTGAGTCACCTTGGAATGATGCGGCAGCACGTAGGCTTGCAACCGCACGTCACCGGCCTTGGTAACTACGCGCTCCTCCTGAAGTAGCTGCGTCGCTGCGCTCTTTTCATTGAAGGGATCGAACGGCGGGACCTCCGCCATGTTCAGCCGCATGGCCAGCTTGGCGTACCCACGCTCCCCGCCAATGAAGCGATGGAAGATGCGGGCGACGTGCTCCCTGACCACGGCCATCTGTTCGTTGAGCTGCTGGTGGCCCCGCTCGTCGCGACCATCAAACTCGAGCCGGTCGATGTTCTCCCACATCACCAGAGTGCCTTGCGGACCCAGTTCGCTGAAGCACGGCATCAGCGCCAGTTCACCGCCGACCGGGCGCTGGAGGGTCCACTTGTCGGTCTCTGCGACGTAGTCGAGGTCCCACCTCGCCGCTGATTCGATGCCGTTGTGGCGGGTAAGAACGGTGAGGCGGCGGCACTGGGAGAACGATGCGGTCTTCAAGCCGAGACCGAAGCGCCCGAGGTCGTCCTTGCTTCGCGACTCAAGCGGATTCCGCGTGCCTGGCCGCATCGCCTCCCGAAGAACGGAGGGCGACATGCCTTCGCCGTCGTCGATGATTCCGATCCACGCCCCTGTGTCGTGCCAACCGAAGCGCACATCGACAGCGCTCGCTCGGGCAGTGATGCTGTTGTCGATGATGTCCGCTACCGCCGACTCCAGCGAGTAGCCGATGTCACGCATCGCCTCGATCATGGCCGAGGCCCTCGGTGGAAGCTCCTCTACTTCCGGGTCTGCTGCGGTCGCCGCTTCTTCGAGCCGCCCGCTGTCGATAACCATCCAGCCTCCCTTGCCTGCCAGCTCATAGGGTTAGGTTCTTGTACGCGCACCAGCAGGTGTAACAGGATCGTACTGAAGAATTGAGAGGGCGAATCTGTATGGCGTTCATGGGGGCGAATAGGACGCCAAGCTTCCGGCTGGCTCATGCCAGCGCCGAGCCCGAGCACCCTGGCCCCGCTCAACGACTGGGGTCAGGGTGCTTGGGCGGCCAGCGATTGATGCATGCACCAAGGACCAGGAAAGGTCGCCGTCCTGCAGGCCTGCGGCGAATTCAAGGGCATCCAGGGCCGAGGCGAGGCTCCACACTTTCAGGACACCATCACCTCGCCTCGGCGGCCGCTCGCCAGCGGCCTCATCGCTCGGGCGCAGCAGCCGGAATAGCCGGCGGGCCAGGGTGTCGCCGTGCCAATGCAGGGGTGTTCGCGATGGGCGCCAGCGGGGCCTGCCGTGGGTCCCTCGGGCGTGCTCAATGTCCCAGCAGGCAGCACAAACCGCAGCGATGGCCAGACCCGCGAGACGCCATCGAATACACCGCTAGCGGCACTTTCCCTGCCCTTGGTCAAGCCATGTATGGGCACCGCGCGCGTGGCACCGCAACGCCGCGAGGACGAACAAGCCGCGCAACCGAGACGCCGCGCCTCAGAACACCCTGCCGATGGATCGCCGAGCTGGCCCCTTGCGGCGCAGAGTCGAACGCCGGTGGAACTCCGCCAGGAGTTCGGCCGGTGGCTCGACGGGCAGCGCGGGAATCGACTCACAGGGACCAAAAGACAATGCTTCGCTGAGGCCAAGGCCGGGCATGCCGAGTACCGCAGGCGATACGCCCGCGGGGTCTTTGCGGGCATCCAGCGAGCGGAGTGCTGCGCTCAAGGGGAGCCTCAGGTGGTCGCTGCGTTGAGCGGTGCGACACCGCGACGGGAGGGGTGCAAGGGGCCCTGGACGCACACCACGGGATCAACGCATAGGGGCCAACGAGGCCCTCAAACCAGAGTGCGGGACCTGTGCGAGGGGCTCCGACAGGCCTCGCAGATGCGCGCTTAAGGCAGGTTCTCGGCCGATCCAGGTCGCTGCAGGCGGGGCGCCGCGCTTGCAGATTTGGCGGGTGCGCGGGAGTGATGCGAGCTCCACGATGGCGGGACACAGGGCCTCAGAGGATGGTTGTACGTAGGCGTCGAACGTATACGCAGATGCGTAGGGTGGTGGAGCTGTCCGACGGCGAGGTGCCGTAGGGTGGTCGGGCTCTCCGACATCTAGGAGAGTCATGCAGCCCCGCGGAACCCTCCGACGGCGTAAGCGCCAGGTCTTCGCGGTTGTCCGACTTAGCAGCCTCGCCAGTTCGCATGCAAACAATCGGGTGCGCGACGACCGCGCTTCGGAAGGATTGTCGTCCAGCTTTAACGCGCACATGGCACGGTCGCCATTCCACGACATTCGCTTCTGGCGTCACGCTAAGGTGTTCCGTTGAGCACCGCGAAGCGCACGTTGCCGAAACCTCTTGTGTTGCCGCGGCGTGCATCCTCCACGCGGTCCAACTGCGACCTCGGTTGTGCTCCCTCTGCCAACACTACGGCGCAGCATGCGCGGACAACCCCTGACGTGCTCGGCCTGATGCCAGGGCGTCGTCGTAGAGGAACTGGCGCCAGCGCATCTTCATTGACACCAAGAGGCGCCAAGGTCACGCACTCCGGCAGCCTCGGCGCTGGGTAATCCGTGAGCTACCGGGGCTTCGCCCTGCGGTGACACGCGAGGTGAGACGCTTGGCGACAGCCCGCGGTGATGCCGACTTGGCGAAGACTGATGTCTATGCATGATCCGTCGGTGCATAGGAATCGGAGCAGGGCACGCAGGCCGAGGTGACGAGTACGTCGTCATCGGAGGCTCCTACTACTGACGCAGCCAATCATGAGGCCTTCTCCGCGCTATACGGGTTGCAGGCAACAACCCTTGGAGAGCCAATTGGACATCAGCGAACTTCAATCTAACTTCAACCTGGCCACCGCCGCATATAGCGAGGCCGCGGAGGAGTGGTATCGGCAACTTCGGGCGCTTACGGATGCCGTCTGCGCGCGCAACAATTTGGACATTTATGCCCTGGCCGTAGGGGGCATTGAACCCTTCTTCACCCCAGCTGAAGAGGCGGAGTGGGACGCAGCTTGCACTTCAAAGCTGGATGCGCTTCGAGTTCGCTTTGCTGCAAAGGCCGCGCTCCTCAAAGCGCAAGAACAAGCAGGGTAGGCGCGCCACCGGCGGTGATTTGCATGCCTTGAACAGTGAGCTATACAAGGTGCAGGCCGACCATGTGCCAAGCCTGCATCACTCTGAGGTCAGTCCACTCTTGCGGCGTCTCCTCCGAGACGCCGCCTTTTTTGGCGCGGCTAGTTCGCCGTCGCTGGAAGCGCTCGACTCACTCGATGAGTTGCACGTACGAACTGTCGATCCGCTCGAACTGGTTAGGCCCGATCCAGGCGCGACCACCCGCCGCCATCGCGCTGGCATAGCCCCAACTCGCCACACGCCTAGATACCGGTCCGTCAGCGACCATCCCCACCTGCCTAGCGATTTCACCGATGTCATCGGCGTGGTCAACCAGCCGTGTCAGCCATCGCTGCAGATGCCGCTTGGCGGCGAGCGCATCCGACTTGCTGCGGTTGCACGCCGGGTGGGCCAAGACGAAGTTGTGCGCCAAGTCCCTTGGGTAGTGTGCGAACGGTATGAAGTGGTCCACCTCGGCCGACGCTAGGCCCTGGCCACAGTAGAAACACTTGGGGCCGTCCAGCTTGCGCAGCTCTGCTCCCAACAATGCCAGCGACTGCCTGGATGTCTCGAACAGGAACTCCTCAAGATCGTCGGCCTCGCCCAGGATGCTCAGGTTCCTCCGGTTTCCCTTGATGTGCGCCAGCCAGTGAGACCGCGCGAGCTGATGCACGAGCGGTTGGAAGCGCCTCAGGCAAAAGGCGACACCGGGCTTGAGCAGCACCTTGCCCGGCGAACGTGTGTAGAGGAACTCGTCGGTGCTGCCGCCAAAGTTCTGGAGGTAGTTCAGGGGCTGGGCCGTAACGGTCTGCGCCACAGCGCTGAGCAGCTTGGCGTAGTCAGGGTGCTGCGCTGCGACCTGCGGGCTTGTAGCTCGGGCACTGGCTCGGAAGGTTGCGATTGCAGCTACGACCGCCGCCTGCGCGCCCAGGTTCTGGATCAGCACGCCTGGCTCGACATCGAGGCGCCCGGCGCCGTAGGGGGCCGCTTGGCGCCAGTAGAGCTGGATGAACCGCTCCGCGATCTGCCTTGTGGTCAGTTGGAGCTCTTCGCCGTTGTCGGCGCCCTGCTCTACGGCCAGGTCGGCCAACGCGATCAGAAGCGCGAACTTGTAGGTGGCGGTGAAGTCGCCCTCGGCAAACAGGCGCTGGAGTTTGGTCAGGAAGGCGAGTTGGGCCTCTGCACTGGGCGATGGGATCGGCACGGTTACCGCTGGCTCCAGTAGTCCGCCTTTTCGGGGATCACCCAACGGACCCCGCCCCGCGGGTCCGCCTGGTCGCCCTCATACCGAGGAATGAGGTGCATGTGCAGGTGCAGGACCGTCTGCCCAGCGGCGGCGCCGTCGTTGATGCCAATGTTGAAGCCGGCGGGTTGATGGCTGCGCATGACCGCTAGACGAGCTTGGTCGAGCAGCCCGAGCATTGCGTCGCGCTCTGCGGCGGTGGCGTCGAAGAACGATGCAACGTGCCGCTTGGGGATGATGAGCGAATGCCCAGGTGACACAGCGAAGGCATCGGCGATGAGGATCGCCAGATCGTTCTCCGCGACCACCCGCTCACGCGGAAGCTGGCAGAAGACGCACTGCACGCTCGTCACTGGGCGCGGCGACTCAGACAGCACGCTTTTCCTCCACCTGGACAACTTTGGACTGAGCATAGCGGGCGGGCTGAGGTGCTGCCAAAGAGGAATGCGCGGCTCACGACGTCAGGACGCAAAAAAGGGCCAGCCAGGCAGCCCCGGCAGGCCCAATGCTGTGTCGTCAAGGACGCCCAGCAACTGCTCTGTCTGCGCGCCGCAGCGCGACCAGTACGTCAGGCGGCCACCAGCTCGCGCCGCAGCATCTCGACGCTGCTCATGCGGCTCGTTCGCTCCGCCTGATGGGCCTCTTGTTGCCGCCGCTGCGTCAATGACTTGGCCAACATCGTCTGCAGCTCCTCGCTTGCGGCAATGCGCCTCTGTGCTTCCTTGATCGCCGGCCCGAAGTCAGGGCTCATCCGGAGCTTCATCTCAAGGTAGGCATCGTGGCGCACCGGAAACACACGCCACCAGCTAACGATGCTGTCGGGGTCGTTCAGGTTGAGCTGCAAGATGGTCGCCTTGTGTCTACGCCGCCAACCGTATTGGCAATGGAAACACTGTACAAAATGCCAGCCCCAGTGGCAAGGCGCGTAGCTCGGCGACGGGCTCGGCTACGATCAGTTACGTTCGCACGCCAGCAGTACCAAACTGCTCGGTCATAGGCCACGGCGAAAGACAGGGAGGACCCGAATGCTCAAGCTCGTCAAAGCACAGGTGTGGAAGTACAAGTCCATCGAGGACTCCGGCCCCGTGGAAATCTCCGACGCCGTGACTGTCTTGGTTGGCAAGAACGAGTCAGGGAAAACCGCGTTCCTTGAGGCGTTGCATAAGAGCATGGCGCTGGAGGGCACGAAGTACAGTTACGTGGCTGACTATCCGCGCAAGGACCTTGTTCGATACCGCCCCCAACACGACGCTGGCAAGCACCAGAAGGTATTGGAGTTGACCTTTCGAATCGAAAAGGTGCTTGCCGACCGAATCAATCGTGAGGTGTTTGGAGGGGTTGAACTTGTGTCAGCGGGGACGACGTTCACACGCGACACGACCATCGCAAACGGCCACTCCCTAGGCGTCCATATCGACCAACAAGCCGCCGTTGCGGCCCTTCAGAAGCCACTCGCCGACCTTGAGCACAAGCAAGAGGTTTTCGACGGCGCCATGCGCCTCGAGGATGCGCTGGCGAAGATCGAGCAGCTCGACCTACCTGCTGATAACCGATTGGCAACCTTCGCCGCGCAGTGGAGGTCCCGAGCGATAAAGGCGACTGGGTGGGGTCTCGTCGACGGGCATGTCTGGAACGCATACCTCCGCCCAGCTCTTCCCAAGTTCCTCTACTTCGACGACTACAAGCTGCTGGAGGGCAAGATCAACCTGCAGTCTCTTCAGCAGCGCCAAGCCGCGGGAACGTTGACTGATTCCGACGAAACGGCGCAGGGGTTGTTGCAGCTAGCAGGCACGACGCTCGAAGAGTTGATGGGCGACGAGGGATACGAAACCGCGAAGGCCAAGCTTGAAGCCATAGGTTTGGACATTACCCGCAAGGTGTTCGACTTTTGGAAGCAGAACCAGGACCTGGACGTCGAGTTCGACCTCAAGGCCGACGCCAAAGACGCGGCGCCCTACAACAACGGCGTCAACTTGTACGTGCGCATCAAGAATAGGCGCCACGGCGTGACGGTCCCTTTTGACCAGCGCAGCAAGGGCTTCATTTGGTTCTTCAGCTTCTTGGTGTGGTTCGACGCGGTGCAGTCGCGCGCAGAGACAGAGGACGAGCTCATCCTGCTCCTCGACGAACCAGGGCTGAACTTGCACGCGCTTGCCCAGGCGGACTTCCTCGCGTACATCCGCGACCTGTCTGAGTCGCATCAAATCATCTACTCGACGCACTCGCCGTTCATGGTGGACGGAAGCCGCCTTGAAGAAGTGAGGGTCGTCGAAGACAAGGTGAAGGAGGGCACCAAGGTTTCTGGTGATCTTGCCGGCTCCTCAGACGAGGCAGTGTTCCCTCTTCAGGCCGCTCTCGGCTATTCCATCGCCCAGAACCTGTTCATCGCCAAGAAGAACGTCTTGGTAGAAGGCCCGGCAGACTTGCTCCTGCTTCAACACATGGGTGCCATGCTGGAAGCCCAAGGCAAGCAAGGCCTTGGAGATGCGATCTTGGTGCCTGTGGGTGGCCTCGACAAACTGGCTACGTTTGTGGCGCTACTGGGCTCCAACAAGCTCAAGTTGGTCGTCCTACACGACCGTGCCGGCTCGCCTCACCAAAAGCTGGAGGACTTGGTTCGCCAGAAGCTCATCGAGCGAAAGCGGGTGCTGGACTTCTCCATGTTCATCGAACCTGCTCCCAGCGAGGCGGACATAGAAGACCTGCTTCCGGTCGACGCCTACGTCGCCGCGTTCAACAGCGCCTACGCGAAGGAGCTGAAGGGCGCCGTGCTGGCCGCTGGCGACCTCGGGCCGCAACCTCGCATCATCGAGCGCATCAACCACTGGTTGAAGGCAAAGGGAATCACGCTGCTGAAGGATGGTGGGTTCAACCACTATCGCGTCATGCAGGCGATCCTTCCCGCGTTGACAGAGGCCTCGCTGCAGCAGGACGAACTGCTGCGATTTGAGCGCCTGTTCGACCGGGTGACTGCCGCCCTCTGATCGTCAAGCATTGATGCCCGCTGCCGAGCCGCATCTGAGGAGGTGGCTTCGTGCTCAGTGGAAGTCGCGGCTCGTCGTCTCCAACTCGCAACGATGCGCGCCGCCGCCTTGAGGACGAGCTGATCGACAAGGAGTGGGCGCGAGCGCTCTCCAACGTGACCACGCTCCTCGGCCAGAACCCTGACGGCGCCCATCTCCTTCTGCCCCAGTCATCAACATCCTGAACACCATGGTCGAACCCACGGGCTACGTCCACGCGCTGATGAGCGTCCTTCGAGCGCTTGGCAGCCCTATCTTTCGCGCGGTCAAGAAGGTTCGCGCGATGGCGAAAGCCGGGGCAAATCCAGGCAAGTTCCAGCCTGTCGATCAACAGCTTTCCGAAGCCTCACATCGAAGCCTGACCGCCTCAAGTGAGGACGGGCGCGGTTTGAAGGGCCTTCCGGCGGTGGTCCTAGCCAAGATGGCTCGAGCGGAGGTTCTGCGCACGCCAAACGCCCTCGAGTGGATGCGGCTCCGCGAAGTAAAGGCAGACCTGGGTATTGCAGCGGACGCCCTTTTTGTAGGGCACGATGTCCCAGATGAGGTGCGCAGACGCCTCGTCGATTCGTTCATGCGACTTGCGTCCGCAACGACGGCCGAAGCCGAGCCCGTCGTCGCTGCGGCATGCGAGTCTCTCGCTGTCGCAAGGCGAGCTGAAGTGCGCGATCCCGCACTGGGCGCGATGATTCTCTCAGTCCATCAGCGTGAAGGCGCCACGCTGGAGCGAATCGAGCATTGGATCGCCTCGCTGACGACGGCGGACGGGCCCGCCGCGCCGCTGGAGCTGAACGAGGCAGAGACCGAATCCTGGCGCGAGTCCTTTGTAGCAGCTTCAGAGGACTTGCTTCACTGGCCAACAACTTTCAAAGACGGCTCGCGCATCGAACAGCCGGAGTTGCAGGTACTCCTGGAAGTCGTCGCGTCAACGGATCGACATGCAGCGGCCCTACTGGGCGGCCCCGGCACCGGGAAGTCGGCGTTGCTTGCTCAGCTTGGCAAGCGAGTTCAGGACATGCCCGACACCTCACTACTGGCAATCAAGGGCGACCTGCTCGACTCCGACATCACCACCGAGGAAGACCTTCAAAGGGCCATGAACCTTCCGGGCCTTCCTAGTCGGATGGTCGATGCCCTTGCGCGCAATGGCAGGGTCGTTGTTCTGCTCGATCAGCTTGACGCCCTTGCAGGACACCTCGACCTAAAAACCGGTCGTCTCAGCGTGCTGCTGAACCTTGTGAAGGCCTGCAGCAGCATCGAGAACGTGACGGTCATCGTGTCGTGCAGAACGTTTGAGTTCTCCCACGATGTGCGACTGTCGAGGATTGAGGCCGAGGGCGTTGAGCTGGAGCTCCCCACATGGCCGGACGTGCTCGCGGTGCTTGAGCGCCATGGGGTCCACGCGGAAGCCTGGGCGAAAGATGTTCAGGACGTGGTGCGCGTACCGCAGCAGCTGAAGACCTTTCTTGACTTGCACTCGGAGGGTGGCACTGAGCCCTTCGACAGTTACACGCGGATGCTGGATCAACTCTGGGATCGTCGCGTCACTGACGCGCCGGGCGGCGGCGCCATGGCAACCACTGCCTATCAAGCAGCCGAGGCCATGGCCAGCAGGGAAGCGCTGTGGATCGCCAAAGCTCGCTTCGACGACCACCCTGCGGAGCTTCAAGCCCTCGTATCGGCCGGGATTCTTGCGGAGGCTCGAGGGTCCATCGGATTCGCCCATCAGACAGTCTTCGAGCATGTTCTTGCTCGTGGCTTTGCGTGCGTAGAAGGCAGCCTCTCCAAGTACGTCCTGGCAAAAAAGGAGTCGCTCTTCGTTCGCCCAAAGGTCTGGGCTGCGATGACCTATCTTCGAGAGGTCGAGCCCGACACCTACGCTGCTGAAGTGCGGGCGATCTGGGAAGCCGCTGACCTGCCCAACCACCTGCGCTTCCTGCTCGTCGAGTTCCTCGGCTCGCAGCTTCATCCCACGGACGCTGAGGAGGCGCTCCTCCGACAGGCGTGGGCCCAACCGCGCCTTGCCCCACTGGTTCTGAAGGCGGTGAGAGGCAGTGCCGGCTGGTTCGCGCGCCTTGCGGACTCACTCATCCGCCAGAGCATGCTGGACGGGCGGCTACGCGACCTGTGTACGCCCTTGCTTGAATCGCCCCGGTTTTCGCGGAGGCTCCAACTCTAGAGAATGGAGCCATGAGGAAGT
>Ga0066453_1000411_pt1 | contig 19263 bp, 19 predicted proteins | sample LakWasMe79_HOW10_2_FD_59563 | JGI IMG/M metagenome (GOLD analysis project Ga0066453, IMG submission 59563) | Freshwater sediment methanotrophic microbial communities from Lake Washington under simulated oxygen tension - Sediment Metagenome 79_HOW10 | ecosystem: Environmental > Aquatic >...
GCGCAGACTGGCGCTGTCATACAGCGCTTCCTCACAGGCCAGGTCAGCGAGGTTGAACCAGTGTTGGATGAAGTGGATGCGCAGCATGCGCTCAAGACCAATAGGTGGGCGACCGTTGCCCGCCTTGGGGTAGTGGGGTTCAATGACTTCACACAATGCAGACCATGGAACAATGGCCTCCATGGTCTTCAGAAACTCATCACGCCGGGTAGGCTTGCGGTAGTTCTCAAACGTCTGGTCGGCTGCCATGGCAAGGGTTTGTTGTTTCATCGGCCTGTAACGTTTGAACCCATCGGGGCGTGGACCTTAATCATCAAATCCTTAAGTCGTAGGTTACTTCTCACCGTAGCAACCGATGCCACCCAAAACTGGGGTCTGGGCTGTCGGATCAATTACCTTGCGCCTCAAGGCCAGGAGGCTGATGGAGGGACCCCGTCGATGCGCCACTCGGTTACCCTGTTCAAGAACTGAGTGTTACTTGTGCGCGCAACTTTTCGAGTTCACGTCTAACCCTCTTCAGCAGTGATAGCTCGCCCCTTATTCTCAAAGAGAATTTCGGGTTTCGCCATTGACTGTAGGCCGTCAAAAGCTCCGGGCTTTCGATATCTTCCCAACCATAGTCTTGGCATTTAAAGAAAGCCATCAGCTTTTCAATTGAAGTAAGGTTTTCCCGCTGCGTCAAGGGTGATAGCAGCGGTACAAAAATCTCCTTGTACAACTCCAAGCAGAACAGTAGGTCATTAGGCTCCGACCGACTCTCGAATCTGCTTTGAAACAGTAGTGCTTGCCACTTCTTGATGGCACTCTGCTTGACGTTGCCAAGAGCGACTTCTTCTCGTCCTCCAGAACCTGGGATTTCGAAATAGAAGTATGTTTGTCCTGACTTTTGAAGTCTGGCGCGAAAGAAAGGAATGCGTGCTTGCTTACTTTCCATCGTTTTCACCTCAGGTAGGCAAGCACAATTTCGACGCGAAAATGGCCCAATTCTTCGCTCAGTATCTTCATCGCATCCTCGGTATCAAGTCCGAAACCAATCAGATCGGCCAGACGTCTCTTGGCGTACGAGTGCCGTAGCCCATGGAAGCCGTTTGAAAAACCGAGAGCCTTTTTACTCGCGGATATGAATGATTGTGATAGTGCTTGACCACCACCGATGTCGTAAACCGATTCATAGAAGATCCCCCGATCTTTGCATTTGACCGGTGCGGCAAGTCGACGCATCTCAAGTCGCTCAGCGAGCGCTATTGGGATGGCGACATTTCTGCACAGACCACCTTTGCCTTCGACGGTATAGCGCCTGAAATCCTCGAGCGCGGAGAATCGGCCCTCATCCCACGTTCTGTGGGGCGATGGAGCCAATTCTTCGCCGCGTCGAAGCGTTAGTGTTTCGTGCGCTCGCAGCCCGGCGGCGAAGCACAACTCGGTGGCGAAGCGATTCTTGGGTGTTTGAAATTTGAGAACGCGATCCACTTCTACAAACGAATAGGAACGCGATTTCAGAATAATCGGAACTTCACTTTCGACCCGACTGAGCTTGACACTGAACGTTACATCCAGCGCACGCTTGGAGGAGTCGATGTAGCGTTGATCGTGTTCTTCCTCAGCGAGTACAAACAAGAATTCCTGCATGTGCTCAATATGAAATGGCCCTGAAGCTGGCAACCGATTCGCTGACAGAAACTCAAGGAACCGCAGCACGTGTGCCTTGTACTTGTTGGCAGTATTAAGGCTTCGGATCACGTCCAAGTGTTCGTCCTTGGCTTGCTCTTTGCTAATTCCAAATGCTGTTTTCTTTACGATAAGGGCATTCGCGATGCGTTGCTTCTTTGAATGTTTAGGTTTGCTTTTCATAAAAGTTTCAGTGTGTTGTGACGGCCGATGAATCTCGAAAGCGTGGATTTGTTGACCTTCACACCGTGCTTCCGATCAAGCTCTTTGCATATGCCTTCCAGTGATAATTTCTTCACGCCCGCCTTCTTGGCGCGCGCGTTATCTAGCAGGTGGCTGGCAACCGAGTAGTACAACTTGTCGAGTTTTGAAATGCGCTTTCTCTTCCGATACACGTTGGCGTGCAGGGAATCTGAAGTTGATTCGATATCTGTCATAGGTCCTCCTTTGAGTTGAATGAGTGAACGAGGGTGAGCGATAGATAAAAGCGCGAAGGCGCCTGCAGTGCAGCCCGCGGGGCACTGACTTGGATGTCGCTTGGGTTGGGACGTAGTCCCAAAGATTTGATGCAGTTGTCGCTGAGTGAATTAATCAGCTACACGGCATTGCATGTAAGAACCTCACGCCAACTAAGAGGCCGGCTTGAGACTCCGATAGGTCAGACCGGCGTCCAATGGACGCAGTCGTATTGATTTTGAAAATATGTGGGAACGCTGAAGCAAGTACAGCCCCCAGCCACAAAAGATCAGGCGATCCTTTGGTCGGGGGTGTATGAGTAGCAACACTTGTGAGAAGTGCCTAATCGTCCTAAGCAAGGCGATCAGGAATTCTTGTGATCCGAAAGTGCACAGCCAAATAAGCTATGCCTCTAGAGATCGACACGTTGAGATCGCAAAGAGCGATACATTGACTGGTTCAATGAACCAAGTTTCACAGCCTAAGGCCATGGGTGTTATGACATGCCGCTTCTACCAGATTCTGGGAGCGACGAACTGCGACAAGTCGCAGATACTGCAAGAAATATATCACGAAGCATTTTCGCGTGCAAGCGATTCCAGCAATGCTGGTATCACAGCCACCGCGCATCCGACAAAAGGTTTTGTTCTTCTACTTATTTCATTGCAGGTTTTGTTGCGTTTAGTGGCCACTGCGAAGCGACTTGATAGGCCGGAATCTGAATGCTGGTGCGGGTTTAGGATACGTTCTATCAACCTGACATAGCGGTTCAGGGTTGGTGATCTTCGCCGTTGGTTGAGACAAATGGTTGAATAGTGGCAGGTCTATGGCGGTTTGGAACAATCAACGACGATCACTGCAATCTTGTGGCGTAGCGTGTGCGGCACGGTTGTCTCCAACCTGGTTCTTAGCTCTTGCGGCGATTTAGGTTTTCGCCCTCCATCCACGGGACCTGCTTTGATGCCCTTCGAGAACCAAAAGACCAAGTAGATACCATACCCATCAGAAGCAGCTTCGCGGCCGTATCGGGCTATCAGTTGTTCGGGAATGGCTTTCCAGAGATCTGAGTGCGACTCGCGTTTGATTTCCACTGGAATGTGGAAGCGGCCGGCCATAACCTTGATATCGGCGCGCTTTGCATCTGCGTACCGCCCCTCCGCTTCCGCTTGGATGCTCAAGGGATTGAGCTTGCCTTTGAGATCAGATAGCAGCGCGTCCCGGCAATCGTCTTCCACCTTGGGCGAAGTGCCGGCCCAGTATTGACGGTAGTCGTTGGTACTGCCATCTCGGATTTCCCGTGCCAGGATTTCCAGGTGGTCTACGGTCAACGCCCAAAGATCTGCCGCATTGGACGGAGACAGGTTGGCAAGTGTCTGGCACGCTTCTCTGGCGGACACTGGCTGGAAAAGCGCCTTGCGTCGGGTGATGTTTTGGTCGGCCAATGCCCTGTCCAAGCTGTCGTGCCATTGGTTCAGCGCGGTGTTTTCACGCAAGCGGACAAGCGCAGTAGTTGCACAAGTGTCCGGATTGCTCGCGAGGCTCGAGATCAATTTCTCGACATGCTGTCCCATTTCCATAGACGTGGTGACCCAATAGGCCTCGTTGGAACGCCCCGACCAGTGTGGTTGCGCCAATGGGCCTAGCAGCTCGACCAAGAAGGTTGTCGTTGGGACATCCTGTTCAGAGGCAAGGCTTCGTCCGGTACGCATATCGCTCAGAAGCGCATAGAGGTGGCTCGCACGCAGCTGACTCTTGCCAACGAATGACTGCACCTGCGCCAGGTACTCCTGTGGGGCGATCAGCAATCCAGCAGTAAGCCAGTAGACATGCTGTCCAACATCCATGCCCAAACGGGAAAGCCTCGAAGTGATGAGCGCCAGTTGCGTTGGACGGGCCAGGTGGATCAGCATCCCGGCAATCAGGATACGGCAACTTGGAAGTTGCGGCTTGCTCGCCTTGTGTGGGAAGTTGTCGATCAGTGAAGGTAGCGTGACTTGGGCGATTCTGGAAAATGTCAGGTCATAGACCAGCGCATTTAGACCATCTACATGTTCCTTCTTTGCGGCAATCAGGGCACCAACGAGTGCCCTGATCACGCTGGACACGCGGTCAGGATGGCGCTCCAAGAGGAGCTTGAACCAATCCGGAACATCTCCAAACAGGTTGGTTAACTGAAATGCGGCGACAGCTTCCAGAACTGTTGATGGAAGACTGAGTGCGGACTCTGGGTCTTCCGTGAACCGCAGGGCCATGGCAGCCAGACAGGGCATTGCCAGGTTGTAGCGACGTCCTTCAGTGGTGAGCTTGATGATGTCAGCCGCAGTTGGTACGTCCGCACGGAATACTGAGTGACGGATTCCATGAAGGGCCAGCCGTACCCATTCTGGATCGCCATTAAGCAATTCAATAAGTCGCTCCTGTGGTGTCTCCTTGTGGGAATCCTTGAAGAGATTGAGGTACACATCTGCTACCCTGGCTAACGTGCCCAGGTGCGCCGGGCCTTGCTCGAAACTTGGCAAGGTCTCCCGGAAATAGGCCAACTTCCGGAGTTGCTCATCGCTTGTATGCCGTTTGTATTTAAGTTCCTGGTCAATGTATTCCTGCTGTGGTGCAGGCGGCGGATACGGACACTGCAGTTGCGAATCGACCCAGGCCCGATCTTCTGGGTGGGTTTGCATCCATCGCTCCAGGAGTTCAATCGCAGCACTTGGTCCGAATCGTGTCTGTGCAAATTGACTGGCATCCCTTAGCAACTCACGCCGGAGTTCTTCGGCATGGATGTTCGAGGCGAGCGACACTAGCCAATCATTGGCGTCTGCAGGTTCGGATGCGTTGTAGAGCGAAGCGCGGATTCCCAGAAGTGACACCCGCACACTTTGTCCACTTAGGGCGTGGCGCTGCAGGCTGTTTTCAAACAGGTCCTTGTATTTGTCCGGATGAGTACTGAGCCATTGAGCGATGGACTGTTTGTGCTCTAGCTCCAAGGGGCTATAGAAATGTTGACTCAGGCCGAGCATCAACCACTTATGAAGGCGTTCGACATCGACGGTTTGGCCAAACAAATGAACCCCGCGCACGATTAACTGCCCGATCACTTGTGGGGCGCGTAGGGTGTCATGCGTGTTGGCAAGCTGATAACCGGAATCTGCAAGCGCATCCAGCAAGAGGGGGATGTTGGCGTCGGGAGTCTTCTCCCGGGCGAAGTCGTACCAAAACTTCCAATAGGCACCGAACAGTGAATCGGACTTCGGCTTGCGAAAGTAGTGCCAAATTGCTGTCGGCGCAATGTGATTGGGATACAAGGCTTTGAGCAAAGTCCCAAGAAGCTCATCCTCCAAATCTTCAATGGCACCACTATGCACGTCGCCCAAAATGCGCAGCAATGAATCCCATGTGCCATGGTCGGATGAAAAGGAAGCCAGAATGAAGAGCGCTGTCTTACGTGATCCCGACCAAAATCGGTTGTCACGAACAACGTCTCCCAAGGCTGTGGCCAGACTGGGCATGGATTGGCCGTGTACCAGCGCATCCAGCACACAGTCGATCAGTGCGAGGTGCGGCAAACTGCGATCGGGCGATTGCAGCAATTCCAGGAAGTCGGCCTCCATGTTTTGGGTTGCCAAAGCCCCAAATGGGTTTGTTGCCCAATTGCCTCGCCGAAAATGGATATCCCTGATGGCCTCGTCGCGCAGAGCGTTGAGGACTGAGAGCTTTTCTGCACGGCTAAACGCACGCACGTCTCCACTGATAACCACCCCCAATGGATCACGCTCAATAAGGTCCTGACGCAAATGGCTCTGCGCACAGACCGCCAGCCATGCATGCAGGCCGCGTAGTTCGGATACTACACCGGCATCATGTCCCAGCATGAGTGCCAATACACGGTTGGGTGGGAGTCCCTGATAGATGCGTGTAGCCAGGTAGCGGGCTGCGCAGTACTCTGCCACAGTGCGGTGCACTGGGACGAAGTCGCCTCGTCCATCACTTCGGAATAGCCTGGTCTGGGTCGCCAGCTGACAAGTGGTCAAGTCCGGTGCGTCGCCGCCGGTCAGCAATTCGGACAAGATGACAGCACGCTCTCGCGGTGTCTGGTCATGCTGCCAAGCGATGGCAGTGCTCGCCGAAAGCAGAAAGACTGCGCTCAAGTAGCCGACTGCATCAAGTAGTCTGTCGTCTGAAATGGCGCTGTTTCGATGGGCCGCGATATGGTCCGAATTGAATTCTCGCAACAGCTTCTTGCAGGCCAGGTCATACGTTTCGCCTTTGCTGGCAGGCCAGCCGTCCTCGGTCGCTTCGAGCAGCATGCGCAGCGACTGGGGGCTATCCAGCAATTGCCCTAGGTCATGGCTCTTGGCCTCTCGCATGAAGTCTCGAGCGCCCGCTCTATCGGTATTTCTCCAGTATGCAATCAGTGTGGTGATCTGGTTTTCATCCATTGGCACGAGGTGGAGCTCCAGAAAATGGTCTTCGCCGACCAATCGCTGCAATGCATTACTGTCGGCTCTCCCTCTCCAATCGGCCTCGCGGCAAGAAATCCGGAATTTGGGTGTTCCGAGCTCGCTCAGTTTCTTGCGAATCTGGCTGACTGCGGTAGAGCCAGAGGCATCCCCCGCTGACACCTCGTCAAGCCCGTCGATAAAGATCGGCGATCGGTGCTCCGTCGGCACCCCTAGATCCAAAAAATCTCGGGCGGTTGTGTAATGGCCGCCTTCGACCCTGGCCAAGTGTTTGAATACATCCGATTTCCCGGCTCCTGGGTCTCCCAAAAGGACCCAGCCTAGCGTATCGCTGAAGTGGCTCAAAGGCACGGGCTCTTCCAGGTTTTCACCGTCCTTGCATACCCGGGCCAGGCGCTCAAGTGGAACGCGATCAGTCTTGATATTGGAGTTGTCTTTCATGGCGCACGTGGAGCTAAGCCAGCCAATGTGCCAACGGGTACGACAGGAATTCTGTAAGAGCTACGCCGTTGGCACCAACCAGCAAGGTCGTGCAATTTGGATAGTGCCCCTTGAATGCTTCCAGTCCTGCCAGGCTACCAGTGGAAACACCCGATTTCACTTCAATGGCTGCTAGGCGAACGGCATCGGATATCACAAAGTCCACTTCATGCGGGCTCTCCCGCCAGTACCCGATTTCCTCAGTTGACTGGGCGGTGTTCCACAAATGCGCGCCAATCGCGCTCTCAACCAGGCGGCCCCAATGGCTGCGGTCAGCCTTGGCTTCGGCAAACGTGTAGGGCATGGCGCTGGACATCAACGCGGTGTTGAGTACGTTGAACTTCGGTGCCGATGCCCGTTTGCGCGCGGCACCAACGTGGTACTTTTGCAATCCGGTCAACAATCCGGCATTCCCCAATAGGTTCAAGTAGCCAGCCAAGGTTGTCTCGTTGCCTGCGTCCTGCAATTGACCTTTCACCTTTCCCAAGGCAAGTATCTGACCGGAATAGCTGGCCCCCAGCTCAAAGAGTTGTTTGAGCAAGGCGGGCTTGTCGACCCGGGTCATTTGCAGAATGTCAGTATCGATGCTGGGTTGAACCAGACTAGCCTGCACGTAGTTTCGCCACCGTTGCTCATCTCGAATGAGCGAGGCGCTGCCGGGATAGCCACCGAAGTAGATGTACTCGTCCAGCGTGAAGTCAAATGCCTCATGCATCTCCAGGTACGACCAGTGGGCTGCGCGAATGAGTTCGTACCGTCCGGCCAAGCTTTCGGTCAGGCCCTTTTGCATCAGCAATGGGGAGCTGCCCAGCAGAACGACGTGCATTTGCAGTCCACTGGCTCGGTCTGCGTCCCATAGACCTTTTACCGTGTTCGACCAGCGCGGGATCTTTTGAATCTCATCCAGCACAAAAGCAAATGGTGTTTCAGGACGGTGGTTCTTGAACGCTTGGCAAGCGCGTCGAGCCGCTTCCCAGTTGCGGACCAGCCAGGCGGAATCCCGCGATGAGATGTCAAGGTCGCTGGTGGTTGGTGCGAAGGACGCGTCCAACTGGGAATTCTGATCACCGGGCTGATCAACAGCGATGAAGGAACTGCCACACGTCTCCAGTGCCTGGCGAACCAAGGTGGTTTTGCCAACTTGACGGGGGCCGGCCACAATCGTGATGAACCGGGGTTGCTCCAGCAAGCGTTCCCGGAGGGTATGAACCTGATCTCGATGGAATCTCATATATTGTATTGAGTAATATTACTCATATTATCTTTGATTGCGGATTTTCTTTCAAGTCGTGGTGTTTCTGAGGCTGAGACCGGAACAGTTAATCTTCGAGAGCGAGAACAGTCTGTTCCTCAATTTGTTGCGTTTAAGCGCCGTTGCGAAGCGCAAGAATCGGCTGGAAACGAAAGCTGGACGCGAGTTTTCGTTGAATTGGATGACCCTGACATAGCGGGGGTTGAGGAGAGGCAAGGTGGAGGGCAAAGTCAAAATCAACCGATTCCGCCTGCGGAGATTTCTGAATGCCCAGCCGCAAACAGCCCAAGAGGGTGGAAAGCTGTGCGCAAATGCGCGCGCATGACAAAGGTGTCTACGGGCCAACGCTTCACTGAATTGGTATCCGAATCCGGACGGCTTCACTCACGCTTGCCCGACGACACCTCGTGTAGAGCTTCTTGCCATTCGACGAGCGCCATATGAATCAGCCTGGCCATGGCGTTCAGTGCATCGTTGTACTTAGCCATAGAAACAACGTCTTGTAATCCTGAAATGAGTGCGCGATGGCGAGTGCGATGGAAACGACAGCGATGCGGTATTCACGAACATTGAGGGCGCGACGGCGTTCGACGTCACATTTGAAGCTGTTGTACGGATCAGGCTTGTGGGCTTTGGACATAAGGGACTCCAAATTGGGTTGTTGATAGAACAAGTCTCGCGGCATTGCAGTGACAAAAAAAGGGGGGGAAATGTCAGTCCCCCAATCTGTGAAACCCGCTGCCCGCACTGTCTCGCATTTTCCAGGTGTTGAATAACTGATGCAGTTCACTTATTCATTGCAGAGGTCGGATGGCGCCGCAAAGCACTGTGGGGACTTTTTCGGAGCATGCGCAGCTCCGAAGCAAGAGCCACGTCCCTGTGATGAGTGTCGGTATCGTCCTCATGCTTTGGCGTGGCCGCGAAATCGGAAAACAAAACCGCAGCCTGCACGAGCGCCCCACGGGTAAGACCAGGTACAGGAAGTAACCCCGGAAGTATTGGGCTGGAATTCGAAATAGACCTCATGCCTCGTCCGAGGGAGGCCTGTCTGATCGGCAAAGTGTCAGCGCACTGTATTGGCCGCCTTGCACCGCTGGATGTCACAAGTGGTCGGGAGCGTTGCCCGGTATTCCACGCCAGCAGGTCGGACGCCTCCTCCCCGTATGGAGCAGCTTTCTCCTTTGCCGTTGTCATAGTAGGACGTCACGTCAACACAGCGCCTTGAATGCGACATCACACCAAACAGATGCCCCATTTCATGGGATATCACCATTTGGAGTGTCTGTGCCGAATCAGCTGCAGGATTGCGTGCCTTGAGCAATTGAAAAGCCGCGGGCCCTAAATTGAGGGTCTTGTTTCCCAGGTTTGCCAGCCCAAAGTTATGCCTACTTTCATCGTCGCTCCATTGAACCAGTACGCCGTTGTCCGGCAGACGGGTGCCGGGTGAGAACCGGTCAACTTTCGCAATGACTCCGCATTCAGACCAAGCCTGTGCCGCGAGTCGGACATGGCCCAGCACCCGTGATTCGTCAAACCACGATGGAGCTCCAATGTGTTTGTAGAGGAACAGCATGGAACCGCTGACAGCAGGCCTGTCAAGGCTGTCTCCCCAAGTGGCAATCTCACCAGGCAAACACTGCTGCATCTCCTGCTCTCGCAGGCTATCAACCGCCAGACATGGTGTCGATGCCAACGCTAGGGGCAAGACCAAGCAAGCAGGTAGTCGCGTTCTTCCCCAAGTAAGAGGGGTCATGTGCCTAGCCTATTCAGAATGGATCCTCGGCTTTTCTACCGATAGACAGTGGTGAAACCACATGAGAAGTCATGATGGAGCACGCAATCCGCAAGACGACTAGCCAACTTGTCGCCTCCTGCTGAGGAGGGCTCAATCGGTGATGCAGAAGAATAGTCTTCCTCGTCCGTAAGAATTGTCCTCAAATCAAGCACCGCAACACCCAGTGCCGCGGCCTCGCGCGTGATCACGTCATTGAATAACGACAAGGCAGTTCTGAGCTCAGCTGTCAGACCAGGAACCTTGTCATATATTGTGCAGACGAGTAGTGGTTTGCCCAAGCCCCTCAGATCCTTGAGCAAGTGAGAAAACGTATGCTCAAAGGCGAATTGCAGACCGTGCAGGACGTGCAAAGACGCAAGAATCGAAGTGCTCGGGCTGTCCAGCACCGGGATTGCCTCCAGCGCATCATTGCCACCAATGCTCAATGCAATATGGGTCGTACAAAGCGGCAGTCGCTTGATCTGATCCGGAACATTCAATGCCACGCTGCCATCCTTGGCAACCAGGCTGGTTCGCCACGCCGGTGGCAGGTACTTGCCGAGGTGATCCAAGACCGAACAGCCCGGTTGTACATAGGCTTGGTTATCAAAGATCGAGTCGCCCAGAAGAGATAGGTGCATAGGATCAAAGTCTATGGTGTGGGCCGTCGGAAGTGGTAGCGCCTTTCATGGCTGGGCAAATTGACGGATGAAGGGGCCAAACGAGCGCCGGAGTTCACTCACCAAACTGCGCTGCCATGACCTATCCCAAAATGGCATGGCCCTTGTGAGGCGCATGGTTGACTACCTGCCGGTCCCCGCACCCAATTTGTATTGGCCAAAGGTACCCTCTATGAGATGGCCGCTGTCAATCAATCTCGTGATTGTTGCGCCAATGGATCCCTTCGGAAGGCCGATTTCCGCAGCAATGGCTGATCGATTGATTTTTACGAAGTCGTTGGGATTCAATACATCCAGCAATTTGGTCAATACTTTGGCTGCGTTGCCGCTTGGAGACTTTGGTTGCGCTGGTTTTGCTTTCGCCTTTGAACGCAGCTTCTTGGTTCGGCGTTTGATGACAACGTCAGTCGCGTCCACTTCCTGCACCAATGCGAGGTCACCAGAGGTGCTTTCCGGGGATGCAGTCAGGGACGGCATGGCCAATATGGACAGAGCAGACCCGGCCGACAGATCTGATGCGGCACTGTAGATTTTCTGAAACTCGGCTTCGACCTGGCCAACAGCCCGAGACAGACGGGCTACGGTCTTCCAGTCATCAAACAGACTGTCATTGCCCATGTCAAAGGGGTTCTCCAGCATTGCCAGTTTGACCTGTTCAGCGTAACTCTGCACCGCCTCTTTCAGAGCTGTGTCAGCCGCATAGATGGCGGCTCCGGCAGATTGGATGGCAGCGAGGGTTTGGGAGGGTAATGCCACGGATGGGTCCTTAATATCGATACCTCGATTGATACACCGAGGCAGTTCCAACAGAAGAGGTTAGCGCGTGACCCCAGCAATGAGATCTTGCACCTTTTGTAATGATTGAGACCCGCAACCGACTTGCATTGCGGCGAGCGGTTTGCTGATTTTATAGAAGTTGCTGGTTCTGGCGTATCTTGATGCCAGAGCCGGTACTCACGCATCAATCGTCCGAACCAGTTTCCGTAAACTGTTCCAGCATGGTCGGAACATAGGTAGAGATCAGCCAGGTAGAAATCGCCTCAGAGACCATTTCCTCCCGATCGCCTGCTTCTTCGCTTTCACGTGCGACCTGCTCCGCTGACGTAATGACACTGACGAACATCTGAAGCACAGCCTGGATCCCGCCAATCTCAAGGGCGGCATCACCCAGTTGCTTCAAGGCGTCCCAGGCTTTTGCGTCGATTTCTGATTGCATGTGATTGGATTTCAGTGAAAGGAAGTTGTGGCGTGCGGGATGTGCCGGAGTGCGCTACGAGATCTTAAAGATGGTTCAAGCGCATCCTGAATGCGCGATGGATCATGCCAAATGACGACACTGAATTCGCCGCAGATGAACTCTCAGTAGCAATTGCGCTGTTTAAAAGGGCTCGTCGGGGTCCGCTGACGGACCTGAAGGGCCGGACCCGTTTCCATCCGAAGTGTTTTCCGCCTGGTGCGCAGTGCCCAGCGCCTTTTCCAGGGCTTTTTCCACTGCATCAATGCGGGTCTGACAGACCTTGTAGGCCGCAACTGACTCGGTGACGATGGTTAGCAAGTCATCAATATTGGGCTCCGTCTGATCGCGCAGTGTTTGCGCATGCTGTTGCAGTGTGCCGTATGCTTCTTTGAAGGTCGTGTGTTTCATGGTTGTGGGTCTTTCAATCTGGCGGCGCGCTGACCGTCCGTGAATTGGATCTGAACCTCGCTCTCGTTGGAGAATGCACTGGTCACAGGCAATCCTTTGGAATTGCGCACAATGGCGAAACCGCGGCGCAGCGTCTTCTCTGGCCCTTGGCCGGTGATCTCTCGCAGCAATCCCTGGCTTCGCTCTTTGGCGTCGCGCAGTGTTCTGGTCGATTCCGCTTCGGTGTCGTCCAGTAACAGCCTTGCGCTCTCACGCGCAGTACGGATACTGGCCGAGGTGCTTTGAGCAATGGAGTTCCATTGGGCTTCGCTTTGCAATTTGGACGAACGCAGGGCCTGCCGGGACTCCGTGCGGATTTCTGTCATCAACGCGGGGACCTCGCGTCTGGCCATGCCGAGCTGTTGCGAAGCGAAATGGCGCACCTCTGTCATGACTCGCTGCGAGGTGTCGGAAGCACTGCGAACACTGTAGGCGGCCTCCAGCTTGAGCCCTGAAAAAACCTCGGAAGACGCCTGTCTGCCGTGGGCAATTGCCTGGCGTGCTCCGGCCTCCAATGCGGTGTAGGTTTGGGTGGATGCTCTGCGGGCTTGTTCCAGCATGCGCTGTGATCGCCGCAGGGTCTGGTCAAACATGCTCTGGGCCTCCCTGGCTCGCTGAACAATCACCTGCTCAATCCCGGCAATGACTTTGGATGGCGTGTCGAATCGGATATTGGCGACTTCATCGAGCACCGTGTTGTCGCGCTCATGGCCGATCCCAGTAAGGACAGGGATTGCGAGTTCGCAAACACTGCGTACCAGGGCATAGTCGTTGAGCCACGCCATATCGTTGACCGCGCCGCCGCCGCGAATGATGACCACTGCGTCAGGCAACCAGGTGTGGTTCAGGCGGATTTGTTCCAGGGCGGACAGCATGGCCATCCGGATCTGCTGGGCGGCACCATCCCCTTGGAACAGGCTGAATGCATACGTGAATTGACAAACACCATGACTTTCCAGCCGACTGGCCTCTGCCTGGAAGTCCCCAAGACCCGCGCCGCCCTCCGGGGCGATGACCAGCACACGGGTGTAGTCCCAGGGCCTGGGCAAATTGCGGTTGAGGGCAAAGAGCCCTTCCTGTTGGAGACGCTCGCGAATTTCTCGTTTGCGGGCTTCCAGGTCACCCAGGGTGTATTCAGAGTCGATGGCATCCACTTCCAGGCTAAACCCGTACTGAGCCTTGAAGACGGGACGTGCACGCACCATCAACTTGATGCCCGGAGCCAGTTGGGCACCGGTGGCGTTCTGGAACTCTGGAAGAATGCGATTGGCCGTAGTCGCCCAGATCACGGCATTGGCTTTCGCAGTGATGGCCCCCTTGGTATCCCGTTCCGAGACCTCCAGGTACACGTGACCGTTGCGAACGCGTGTATCCACCACTTCGACAATGGTCCACACACCTGCCTTGAAGGTGTCAGCGACTGCTTGTGCCACACCAGACAGCAGTTTGGAAAGGGGAATGCCCTTTGACTTGGACAAGGCAATCTCGGCGGAGCTATCGATCCCGGATGGAACAACCGCGACGGCCGTCTCAACGGATACGCCGGCGGGAAGCCATTGGCGGAAAGGGGCGATGTCCCGTCCATCTGGCACATACCACTGTCGACGCAGTGGGTCCCAACGAGCACCGAGTCCCTTGATTGCGTCCTTGTCCGCGTAGCTTGATATCAGGTAGGTGCCATTCATGCCGGGTGCTCAGCAGAAGGGGCCGATGGCCCATTTCGCCAATCCTGGACATCCGAGAACAGTTTCTTGCATCCGTTGCATTGGAGTTGCTGTGTGGGCTTCATCTGCCCGCCGTCGTTGCGCTCAATCACATAGCGGTAACTGGTGGCGCCACAGACGTGGCAGATGTTGGTGGGTTTGGGGGAATCACTCGGCATGAATGGCAATTTATACCGCAGACTCGGTCCCTTTTCGCGCTGGAGCGATCAGAATCACGTCACGGTGAATCCCACTCCGTTAGTGATCAACATGAGTGGGCCGACACTAGCCGCGTCACAACTAGCTGCAAGCACTGCGTTATGACGCGAGGAAGCGCGCCAAGCAATCCTGCTTCGTGACGTATCGGCAAGGTCAGTCGTAGTTCAACACTGTTGGGTAAGACCGCGATTCCCGCTCCCACAAGTGAACCCGGAATAGAAAGCCGGAGTGTGAAGGGACCTAAGAGCCGCACAAATGCAGGTCAAAACCCCGAAAGCGGAGTGTGAAGTGCAGTGAAAGATTATTCCGGGCAATTCATGGAGGCAATTCTGCGTGTTCCATGCAAGGCCAATTCAGCTCCAGGGGGTTGCCGAATTCAGCGCCTCCCGTAGTCTGTGTGCATGACTACACCAAAACCCCCAAGCATTCCCCCTGTCACCGACCAGGAGTCGCGCTGCACCAACCCGGTGACGGCAGGATGTACTCCACCAATACTCCAATTGCCGTGCCCGGATGAGCAGCATCCCAAACCACCGGTTTTGATCCGATACGCCAATTCTGCACAGGGTGCACTGGCCCAACGCAACCTTGGGGCATTGCGCCGATTCCTATTGGACGCGCGAGATCCGCTGGAGCAGCGCCGTCGACAGAGCGATCTGTTTGTCCAAAGCACTGCATGTCTGAGCCTGGAGCGCAGTAGCAAGCGGGTCGTCCAAGCAGCCTTGTTGGCTTGGCCAGTTTCATTTTGTATGTCGGGTCCGTTGAGAGTGAGGAGCTACATTCAGTTCGGTCTTCCAGAATCTGCTGGACTCAAGGCCGAACTGGCGCGAGCGTGGGCGGCGACCTTTGACCTGGCCGAGTCGGATGTGGAGATCCATGGTCTCGTTGATGCCCGTCAACTGGCCGGGATCGACCCATTGGCCCTCCAGTCCTTTACGGGCAAGGAGGTCAACCGGTGGTCGAGACTGCAGCCGAACGAAGTAGCTTCGGATCCGGTGCCGCTACAGCTGGGCCACTGCAAGGATGGTCATGCCGACGACAGCGGCGGGGCACGAGGGGCAGCAGAGATGGTCTCAGTCGGACGCAACTTGCCGGCCACGTTTCTGCTTCTGGCATTCGTGCGATGGGAACCGCGGGAGGTTCCACCTGCCGTTACCGACAACCTGGCGCATAGCACTGCCCGACTTCAAAACCTCCTACAGGCACTGTTCACCCACTCAAATCCCGGTTGGACGGAATCAGCAAGCGTGACATCTCCCTCGGTGATTCGCTCCGAGGTTCGACTGGGCAAACCCCAGCACTTGCACGAAGCCATGACCCAGGCGCAATCGATGCAAATGGCCTGGATGGCCGAGCGGGCACGAAAGACCGACTGCTGCTTCGATCTGGAGCACCGCCAGGTCGGCAGTTTGATGGCTTGGTCGGCTACCTTGACGGATATCTTGGATGAGGTCATTGCAAAGCTGGACTACTCCTATGACGGATTTTGGAGGCCGCAATGCCATGTGCAGTACATCACAGAGCAGGTGAGTCTGGCCCAGGCCACAGGACAGATGTGCACCGAATCACCGAACCCTCTCACCCATTGAAATCATAGGAGATCACCATGAGCGCTTTGCAAGGCATTGATGTATTCAACATCGTGATGGGACTGGGCATCGTCGTGTTGTTTCTGGCAATCCGGGATATCGATCGCAGCAACGAGGTCTTGCGCAATCGGAACCTGTGCGAGCGCAAGCGCGACAAGGAATTGCTTCCTGAATTTGACTATCTGAATGAGGGCCAATTGGTTCAGGAGAATGGCCATCGAGAGCTCGGGCACGAGGCAGCGCACTCTGTGTGATGCTCACAATGCAAAAGCCCCGCGAATGTCGCAGGGCTTTTGCGGTTGCCACATTGCTAGGGCGCTTTGCGTTACGGGGCGGTAACGCTTCCAGGCTTACAAGCCCGGGAATTGGATAGAAGAGTTGTCACCGGTTGCGATAGTGTCCACCTTTCACGAGGAACCTTTGTGGTCAACCTGACCCGCAAAGTTGCTTTCCTCTTGAGGCCACTATAGTAAAAATTGGTCCCAATGCAAAGGCGCTGGATGGCCTGTTTGGCCCCGCAATTCATGGCGTCACCTTGGCGCCATCCTCTGCATACTCGATCTTTTATGTGACCGAGATCCCCCGGAATCCTGCGGCGGCTTGTTGGTGGGGGCAGCTCATCAAGGCGTGCGGTGCACGGAACCTGGCGATGAGCCCTGGCTTCGGCTGGTCAAGTACCGTTCCATGTAGATCTCGCTCGGACGGCAGCATGCTCTGTGCAGTTACAGTTCACCGTCGCATCTATGAGCGCTCACTGTTGGAGCTTTTCCATGAAACTACTGACCGGCCAGGCTTCCTGGAAGCAATGGATCAAAGCGGAGGAGGGCAGGTTTGCGGATGCCCAGCACCCGCTGCCGGATCGTTTCCCTTGCTATGGCTACATGGAGTTGGAGAGTTGGGGCCAGGAGACCCTGCGACCGGTCTATCTGTACCAGCACGATGTGGATGCCATGGCTGTCGAACTCATGGCGGCCGCACAGAGGCCTTAGTCATCCTTCGCTTTCTATCCCGTGCATCTGCAGGCGCTCACGTCTTCGATCCAAACCGGTCAGCAACTGGCTCCTTCTGCTTCTGGCCGTTGCACCGCTGTCAACTCAGGCACAGCCAGCGATGGACTCGCGCGGTTACATTGCCAACCTCGGACCGAACCTGTGAACGGAATCACCATGAAGAACTTCGACTTTTACAACCCAACCCACATCGTCTTTGGCAAGGATCGCATCGGTGATCTGGCCAAGCTGGTTCCCACTACGGCCAAGGTATTGATCCTGGTCGGTGGCTCCAGTGCGGAGAAAACCGGAACGCTCGCGCAAGTACGTGCAGCCCTGGGCGAGCGGATCCATGTGACTTTCACCGGGATCGAGCCCAACCCTTCGTTCGAGACATGCATGAAGGCCGTCCAGATGATTCGCGAGCAGGGGTTCGACTTCCTGCTGGCCGTTGGTGGTGGCTCCGTCATCGACGCAACGAAGTTCATTGCCGCAGCAGTACCCTTTGAAGGCGACGCCTGGGACATCATGCTCAAGCGAGGCAGAAATGCCCAATCGGCGCTGCCCTTTGGCGTCGTGTTGACCCTGCCTGCAACCGGTTCGGAGATGAACAGCGGGGGCGTCATCACCCGCAAGGACATCGGTGCCAAACTGCCGTTTGGCAGCTCCTTGCTGTACCCCAAGTTCTCCATCCTGGATCCGACCAAAACCTACACCTTGCCGGTCAAGCAACTGGCCAACGGGGTGGTGGATGCCTTTGTCCACACGGTGGAGCAGTACCTCACCTATCCCGCCAACGCCCCAGTCCAGGACCGCTTTGCCGAAGGCTTGCTGCAGACCCTGGTTGAAGTGGGTCCGAAGATTGTCGCGGCCACTGAACCCAACTACGACGACCGGGCCAACCTTATGTGGACAGCCACGCTGGCATTGAACGGATTGATTGGGACGGGTGTTCCCCAGGACTGGTCGACCCACATGATTGGTCACGAACTGACCGCCAAGTACGACATCGACCATGCCCGCACCCTGGCCATTGTGCTGCCGGCCATGCTCCATGAACGCCGGGTGCAAAAGCGCGAGAAGCTGCTGCAGTACGGCCAGAGGGTGTGGGGCATTCAGAATGGAAGCGATGAAGAGCGCATCACCGCTGCCCTTGACGCCACCCGCAATTTCTTCGAGAGCCTGGGGATACCGACCCGCCTGAGCGCCTACGGTGTGGGTGCGGATGCAATCGATGCCTTGATCGAGCAACTTCAGGCCCATGGCATGACGAAACTGGGTGAGTACGGGGACATCACCCCGGAAGTCAGCCGCCGGGTTTTGGTCGCCGCGCTCTGAATCCCAATAAAAAAGGGCTCTGACGGATCAGAGCCCTTTGAAGCAAGCGACCAGGTCGCTGGAAGAAATTACTTCTTCGCTGCAGGCTTGGCAGCCTTCTTCGCAGGGGCCTTGGCCTTTGGGGCCGCGGGTGCGGCTGCAACCGGCGCAGCTTTCAGCGCAGCGCGTTGATCGCGCAGTGCGGCGATCTCAGCAGCGATCTGGTTCTTGCGCGCGGTCAGCTTGGCCAGCTTTTCGCCAATCTTGGCGATGGCTTTAGCGGTCTTGGAGACAACTGCCTTCTTCGCAGGGGCCTTGACGACCGGCTTCACAGCAGGCTTTGTCGCCTTTGCGGGAGCAGTTACTTTCTTGGTGGTCTTTGCAGCCTTGGGGGCCGCCTTTTTCGCAGTTGCCATTTTTGGATTTCCTTGTTGTTGAACTGACCACTCATTGATGGCCAGGGCCTCGATTGTCTCAAATCGACAAGCTGACCTGAGCAGGCTCATTGAGTTGGCTTCAGGTGGGGCGCGGTGCGGGACTCCGGGATTGGCAAATCTATCGCCGGACGCATGCTCGAAAGCACTCTGCCTTTGTTGCGTTTATCCGCTATCGCGAAGCGCCAAATTCGTCTGAAACCCAAGCTGGGTGCGGCCTTCTAGAAAAAAGGTCACCCTGACATAGCGGGGTCCGAAGGCTCAATCCAAGTCGTGTCGCAGTAACTCTGTCGTAACGTGCACGCCCCAAATTTAGTCCGCCACATAGATTCGTAACAGCAAGGTTGCGAGCAACTGGAGCTGGGGTTGCTGATTTGGAGGTCTTCCGTAAAGTGGTTTTCAAAGGAGCCCATTTTTATGAAAAACCGACAATCCCTCTACCGTCAAATCGAGGACCTCTGGCAAAACGCGGTCAGCTGGACCACGTCAGCCCTCGTCCTCTGGACCCTGATTCAGATCTGCTGCCTGACCCTGGGCGATGTGGTCGTGCACCTGGCCGTA
>Ga0066453_1000417_pt1 | contig 19097 bp, 12 predicted proteins | sample LakWasMe79_HOW10_2_FD_59563 | JGI IMG/M metagenome (GOLD analysis project Ga0066453, IMG submission 59563) | Freshwater sediment methanotrophic microbial communities from Lake Washington under simulated oxygen tension - Sediment Metagenome 79_HOW10 | ecosystem: Environmental > Aquatic >...
TATTCTCTTTTAATAATTGAGTTCACAATTGCCGTTCTTCTTGCAATCCCAAAAACCCGCTTTCTAGGTCTGATGGCTTCTTTGACTATAATGGCAATGTTTACAGTTTATGTTATCGTAGTACTTAATTATTCCTCCTTTGTACCATGCTCCTGCGGAGGAATTTTGGAACAAATGGGGTGGAAAGAGCATTTGGTTTTCAATGCCTCCTTTACAGTACTCGCAGGAGTAGCCTCCCTTATTCTTTCAGCAGACAAAAAGAAAACATTAATAAAATCAGTTGCAATTTCTTTTGCAGGCGCCGCTTTAATTATCACTTTATATCTGGCTTCAGAAAATGCCATGCATCGCGAAAACCCGTTTATCCGCCGTTTTATTCAGGGCGCTGCAACCAAAATAGCCGAAACCGGACTAAACAGCAATTCACAATATTTTGCAGGCACTGATGGCAATACTATATACCTTGGCGATACTCAGGCTCCTTTGCACATTACCACCTATGACAGCACTTTAAAAACAAAACACCAATATAAAATTCAATTGGAGCGGGAAAACTTCCCTTTTCGTTCCGTTCAGGTGCGCATAGCTCCTCCCTATTTTTATTTAATGGATGGAACGGTGCCGGTAATTTACAGAGGCAGTATTACAGATTGGAAAGCACAACTCCTGATGCACAGCAACAATTACTACTTTTCAAAAGCCGAAATTATAGCTCCGGACAAAATTGCGTTCCGCGCTCAGGAACTGAAAACAGGAAACAACATACTGGGAACTTTTAATTTCTCTGATACCCTGCAGGTCAAGTACTCACCTGCCCTGCTGCAGAAACAAATTGACGGCTTCTTTGATACCGACGGTATGATGCAGTATGATAATAAAATTCAAAAGTTCGTCTATCTCTACTATTATAGAAACCAGTTCATAGTGGCAGACAAAGACCTGCATCTTATCAATCGTGGTAAAACAATTGATACAACGGCACATGCCAATCTCAAAGTAGTGCTCATAAAAGAGACGGGACAAAGAAAAATCGCTTCACCTCCGGCAACGGTTAATCAGATTTCGGTTCTGTCAGGCAATTTGCTCTTTGTCTGCTCAAAACTTATCGGACGCTATGAGCCTAAAAAAATGTGGAAAGAAGCTTCAATCATTGACATATATGACATAGAACGGAAAACCTATTTATCAAGCATCTATATCTATGATGTCAACGGAGCAAAAGTACAGTCCATGCTGATATCCGGAAATAGTCTGTATGCCCTCATTGGACATCAGCTGCACAAATACCGTTTATCCAAAGATTTTTTCAAGGTTCCGGATACAGCAAAGCAAAAAACAAAACAACATAAAAAAATTACCGGCCGGTAACAGGAGCGAGACTGAAAACCTGTAAAAAAGAGTAAGTCAAATTTGTAATTTAATTTTTTTTACCATGAAAACAATTGTAAAAGTGATTCTGCCTGCAGTGGCATTCACATTGGCAAGTGCGGCAGCTGTCAGCACTAATGAAGCAAAAATCAAGGAGTCTAAAAAAACGGTATTAATTACAGGATTTATTCAGAATCCTTCTCCGTCAAGCTGTCTTTCTGTACAGGTAAACTGTACAACAATAAACACAGGACAAGCTTGTATGTCAAGTGAGGCGACTCCTAGACAGGTCTGGAAAAAAAATGATGCCAATGCCTGTGTCGACAACTTATACAAAATAATTTAGTCAGCACACCAATTGTAATATGCAGTTTCCTGAAATGGAAACTGCATATTATTTTCAAACCACGATCAACAATCAACCACCAACAACCAACAACCAACAACCAACAACCAACAACCAACAACCAACCATCAACCATCAACCATTAACGACCCGTCATCCACTCTGCCTTACCCTCATCCTTCAAATAATGCCCCAGCCATTCCTGCATTTTATGAGTCAAATCCTCTTGATTCTTGGGATTATAAAAAATATGCCCTTCATTGGGATACACCAGCATAACATGTTCCTTTTGCAGTCGCCTGAGTGCTGCATAAAAAGCAGCCGCCTGTCTGGGCTGTACATTATTATCTTGTTTGCCTGCCCAGGTTAATAAAGGAGTAACAATCGTTTTGGCATTGCACAAAGGCGAATTTCTATAATAGGCCTCTTGATTGTCAAAAAAAGGAAAACCCATGCGGTACTGCTGATTTTCATACCGCCAGCCGTCAATATCTTTGTAAACAGTATTAAAGTTAAAATAGTGCCCCACAGTATCCGCCACCCCGGCACCGCTTATCGCTGTGGCAAATAAATTCGTCTGGGTAATAATAAAATTGGTTTCATAGCCTCCAAATGAATGTCCCATCAATGCAAGCTTTCCGGGATCAGCGACTCCGTTTTCCACTGTGGCATTAACGGCCTTGGTCACACAATCCACAGCCGAAAACCCTGTATTGCCTTTCTCAAAAGCAATATCAGCCAGCAGCACTGCATAACCCTGAGTAGTCAGGTTCGTTATATTAAAACCCAAAGTATTATGCAGTGTCGGATTCACATAGCGGTTGAGATCCTGCGATACGGTTTCATAAATATAAACCACCATCGGCCAGCGTTTGGAGGCATCATAACCGGCTGGATAAAACAAAGCACCGTTCAGCAAACTACCTCTGCTGTCGGTATAATGAATCATTTCCGACTTCCCCCATTGGTACAGCTCATGCTGCGGATTGCTTTGCTTCAAAACGGTGGCAGACTTATCAATACCTTTCCTGTACATCAGGCACGGCGGACGGTCGAAACGCTGGCTGATATAAATAAAACCATCGCTTTCTTTCGCTTTTTGCAGTTTAGTGATAGCACTGGTATCCATGGCAAGAGTTGTCCCTCCTTTTTTAGGATGCAGTATATAATAGCCGCTGGCACCGCCATGCAAATCATTTGTACTTAGCAGTACATTTTTAGAAAGGTCATACCGATACATTCCGATACCCGAATAATTAGTTCCCTGCTCGTCTGCAACAGCCGAAGCATCAAAACGAAAGCGCAATTGCTTTTCTTTCCCGTTCGTGAGCCGTTTTCGCTTCAGTCCATCGGCTGAAATCGCCCAAATATCATGAGAATCATAATACAACGCCCATTTATTATCAGTACTCCATCCGGGCTGTCCCCATACATTCAACTGGTTTCCGGGATCAGTGGTGCTGTTATCCCAGGATGTATCCAGTCCCTTAGTGACATTGGTATGGGATTTCAGTTGAATATTATAAACCCACCAATTATTTTCTTTATAGTAGTTAATATAACGTCCGTCAGGCGAAATACCCATATGATCCATAAATCCCGATTGTTCCTTCAAAAACAATTCCCTCTTACCGCTTTCAAGGGAAACCAAATAATAATCCATATCGGCAATCCATTTGTACTGCGGTTCATACTGTAAAGGTGCCGCGGTAAGGGCATACTCCTGGTCACCGTTCAGCATCACCCACGGTTGCTCTTCGGTGCTGATTTGACGCACAATAGCACGTTCGGGATACCATACCGCAAGATATTGCGGATGAAGTACAGAAGCCTTCAGCATCCGTCTGGGATACATCATTTTGTCTTTCGCATTCCAGATTTCCACCGCACCTGCAACTGTCGTCGTGTCTCTGGCAGTAGCTGGCGTAATCCCGAAAAACAGCTTTTTCCCGTCCCTTGATACCGTCAGTTCCACATTTTGGTCGGGTGAAATTTTCATCGAGGCCGGAAAAGTGGCATCAGAAGTTTTTAAAACATGCAGTTTCCGCGAAGCAATATCATAACAGTACAATTCCTCTTGCCCTTCATTGGTGGTACCAAAAAAAGAAACAATTTTACCTTTATGCTGCCATTGGAGAGTCTTAAAAGTTTGTCTTTTGGGCGGAACAATACAGCGTCTGCTGTAAGCCCCTTCCAAGGTCAGATACCCTGTCATTTCTTCATCATTTTCTCTGGCTGCAAAAACCAGCATAGTATTGGCATCATCCTGGTTATATTCGGTGACATTGTCAATACGGTCTATAACCTGACCATATTTCCGAACCACGAGCTGGTTGCCTTTCTCCAAAGTGACAAGCGTATGACCGTCTGCCGAAAAATCATAGCGTTCTACATCAGGAATCTGGATTTCTTTTCCGGTAGTCAGGTCAGTCAAAACCAGCTCTTCTTTCTTCATATAAGCAAACAACTCTTCAGCATTAAATCGTCCCTCACGTACTCCCGGAAAGGTATAGCGCTTTCTTGATTGTGTATTGACAACAAACAAAGTGTCAGTATCATTCTCATAAGAGATACGGTAACTTGCCCAGTTGCCCTTAACCGAAAGCTGCTCCCCTCCCATTGTTCCCCAAAGATTATAATCAGCCTCCGTAAGCGTCTTCTTGGCCTGCACCTGCCCCAGTACGGGACAGGCTGTCAGCCAAATTAGGAATACAACCGCAAAGCCGTATCCGATTGATAGAAAAGAACACCGCATCAGTAACCCGGATTTTGGGTAAGCTTCGGATTCGCCAGCAGCTCCGTTTCAGGTATCGGCCATAAAGCATCTGTACCGTTCCATCCCGGTTTTACCGTAGGCAATACAGTATCAAGCATCCCGTTTCGCTTTAAGTCAAAAAAACGGTGTCCGTATTCAGTAAATAACTCAAACCGTCTTTCCTGTAAAACGGCAGCAACGATTTCCTCAGATGTGACAGCATCCGTGTCGGCCAGTCCTGCCGTGTGACGCAGTTTGTTCAAATCTTCCTTGGCTCCAATCAGTTCACCTTGTCTCGCCCGTGCTTCTGCCCGGATCAGGTATTGCTCAGCCAGTCTGAAAACAATCGAATATTCCATAGAAGTACCCGTATTCCCGTTTTGCTTGTACTTATAGGCATGATACCAGGTATCCGTACCATCGGTTACAGTGGCAATCCAATGCGTTTTTCTAAGGTCATTGTTGTCAAACGATTGTACCAGTTCCGCACTCAAACCCACATAAGGCGGTGGTCCGCTCTCAAATACAAAAACCGAAGCTTCATCTGTATTGTTTCCCTCCTGCTTCGGTGCAAACTGCCAGATGGTAGCAGTACAATCCTTTAGAAATATTTTATCAATATCATTTTCCCAGACATAATCAGTATTATTGAGCACTGCCGAAGCGGCATTCGAGGCTTCAGCCCAATCACCATCATAAAGATAAACCCTTGACAATAAAGCAAGCGCAACAGAACGGTTAGGCTTCACTCTGTCGGCACTGCTGTAGTTTTCAGACAGCATCGTGATGGCCTGATTCAAATCGGCAATAGCAAAATCATAAACCATGGCCACAGGCATACGCTCAACTGCAGTATTGAGCTGGTAATCCGTGCTGATAACATAGGGTACAGCACCATATAGATTTGTAAGGTAAAAATGCACCAATGCCCGTACAAATAATGCCTCTCCTGTCAACTGTTTCTTATCGTCCTGCGAAAGTGCTTTCGAGTTCTGACAGCCTGCAATAACAGCATTGGCACAATAGATAATATGGTAACTTTCATTCCACAATTGCGCAACACCCGCCGTATTGGCCTGCAGGGTGTTATTAAACAAAAACGAGCTGTTATCATCACTGCTACCGTAATAAACCAACTCATCGCCGTACATCCCCAAACTCACAGCCGTACCCGTTGTCAATCCGGTCAGCATACCGCTGTCCCTGAGTTTAGAATAAATATCCGCCATCGCAGCATTGGCTGTAGTCCGGTCCTCAAAAACAAGATCCCCTGTCAGCTGGGAGTCCGGGACATCCACATTCACAAAATTGTCACATCCCGCAAAGGGAATAAATGCCATAAACAGCACTATATATTTTATATAATTTTTCATAATTGAAATATTTGGTTAAACAGCCTCTGGACAAAACCCCGAGGTATTAATAAATTAAAAAATGACCTCAGCTAACCGCCCTTATATTTTTAAACCAAAAAATCACGATAAGGATTTGCGCGCTGGCAGGCGGGAGTGACCCCGGAGTCGAGTGTGAAACACGAGCGGCTGGGGTCACGATAAGGAAAAGCCGTTCGATGATTTTTGGTGTAAAAATATTCTAGGCTTGATTTTTTGTTTCTTTTGCATCAAGGCAAAAGAAAAGAACTCTTCAAAGAAAAACTTAAAAACTCAGTTTCACCCCCACCGCATTCACTTTCAACGGCGGCAGATAACCACTGAACTTAAACTCCGGATCACCATTATCATAATGGGTAAAAGTCAGCAGATTCTGCCCCTGCCAATACAGCTGGCAGCGCAAACGCCCGCTAAGCTTCAACGGCAGATCATAAGTCAGCGAAATATTCTTAAGCCGTATATACGAAGCATCCTGCACCGCCCCGTCACTGGAACCATAACGGTAATATGCAGTAATAACCGCACCGTTTGAACCAGCAGTATACGGTTGCTGTGCCGTTGGATTGCCCACACTGGTCAATTGATTGACCATCGTCCCCGGTACGCCGGGCATGGCACCAAAAGCCTCCTGCTTCACAAACTGAAACAGAAAATCCAATGCCACCCCTTTATACTGAAACTGATTCTCCAAACCTCCAAAGTAGCGGGGAGTCAAATCAACCAAAGTCTGTCTGTCTTCAATCGAAGTAATCTGCCCGTCACTGTTGGCATCTTCAAACTGATAAACCCCTGTCGTTGGTTCCATGCCCGTATAATGGTATACTTTTCTGATGCTGGTTGGCTCACCCACTACGTAAGTATTGGCATAAGTCGAACTTTCAAGTCCTGGATACGATAGCAGCTCGTTACGGTTAAACGAAATATTAAAATTCGTTGACCATTCAAAGTTGTTGTGCCTCACGTTAACAGTCCGTAGTGTAAATTCAAGTCCGCTGTTTTGCACTGTGGCATCGAGATTAGAATACAGCGAATTAAATCCTGTTGTACCCGGCAGCGGAATCCCCACCAATTGATTGGACGAACGGTTGAAATAGTAAGCAGAAGTCAGAAAAATGCGGTCTTGCAGGAATCCCGTTTCCAGTGCTGCTTCAAACTTTCGGTTGCTTTCCCAGCCAAACTCAGGGTTAAACAAACGGCTCGGTTGCAGCCCTGTAATCCCTTGGTAATAATTTCCCGATGAAACATAAGTATCTAGAAACTGGTAATCCCCTATCTGGTCGTTACCTGTCGTACCATAACTGGCTCTCAGTTTTCCAAAACTCAATACGGTATTGTCTTTCAGAAAAGCCTCGTTCGAAAACAGCCACGCCGCCCCCACGGCACCAAAAACTGCAAACTGCTTCCCGGGACCAAAACAGCTGGAACCGTCACGACGGGCGGTAATGTTCAGAATATAGCGCGTGTCCCAATTATAGTTCAGGCGGGCAAAAAGAGCTTGGTATTTATAAACCGTTTCATCACTCAGGTTAACAGTCTTGATGGAAGCCGAAGCCAGATCATCGATCAGACTGTTGCTGGCAAACCCGAAACCATTCTGAAACAGCCTTTCCGTGCGTTGGTTTTGCAGAGTGGCACCTCCCAGTGCGGTAAAGTTGCCTTTCCCGATGGCAGTGCTGTAGTTGATCTGTGGCTCCACAATCCACGAACTGCGGTTGGTGGCATTCAAACTGAGTCCCGAAAACTCACTGCCCAGACCGTAGGCCGGATTGTACATCGTAGAGGGCTGGGTACGGCTCTCATTGCTTTGCAGATCTGTAAAACCAAAACTCGTCTTAAATTCCAGATTAGGTAGAAAATGATAGGACAGCACAGCATTGGCAACAAGATCGTTGATACGGGAATCAAATTCCGACTCCAGTCCCGCCAGCGGATTATTCCACGTACCGTTCTCCCAGTTCAGATTGCCGTCTGCATCATACAGCTCAGGTGCATTGGGCACCAAAGTCCTCGATACTGCTGTGATATCAACAGCGGGTTGGTTATTGTTTTGCGAAGTATAGCTGCCCGAAAAAGTCATTTTAAAGCGTTCGTCTTCCGATGTATGGTTCATGCTGAAATGAGCCGACCCTTTGGTGTATTTAAAATCACCAGGAAAAACAGTCGTCTCCGTGCGGTAAGTACCGCTCAGCAGGTATTGGGTCTGCGCACTGCCTCCGGTTACCGAAGCCTGCATATTATAAATGGCAGCGGTTCCCCCTGTGAGTTCCTTCTGCCAGTCGGTATTGCGTTCTTTACTCCACGTACCATTTACATCGTAGGCATAGCTGGGATAAGTGCTCACCCCGTCATTGGCAAAGGCCTGCTCGCGCATGGCAAGATACTGCCCGGTATTCATCAGTTTGGGCGTCATAGTAACACTCCCGAAACTGCTCGACGAATTTATGGTAAAACGGGTATCCCCTGCTTTACCCTTTTTAGTGGTAAGCAGCACTACCCCATTGGCACCGCGCGAACCGTAGATAGCAGTCGCATCGGCATCTTTAAGCACCTCAATACTCTCAATGTCCGCCGGGTTAATAGAATTCAGCGGACTCGTCATAGTCGGCGCAGTCCCTGAGGTACTGATAGAACCGATAGTTTCAGACGAATAAGGCACCCCGTCAATAATATACAGTGGCTGATTTCCGTCAGCACGCAGACTGTTCGTTCCTCTTATTTTAATGCTGAAAGAACCGCCCGGAACACCGCTGTCCTGCACTATCGAGACCCCTGCCATCCTGCCCTGCATCGTGGCAAGCACATTGGTGACAGGTTGTTTCTCGATATCTGCACCGGTTATTTTGGCAATGCTTCCCGTGCGTTCACTTTCCTTTACGGAATAGTAGCCTGCATTAATTTTTACTTCCCGCAGAGAAGTCGCATCAGGCTGTAAGGTGATATCGATTGTAGTGCGTCCCTGCACTGGGACATTTTCAGTTCGGTAACCTACATAAGTAAAAATCAAAATAGCCTCTGGGGAAGCAAAAAGGGTGTAATGGCCATTGTAATCAGAGACCGTAAACACATTGGGTTTATTCAATATCGAAATGTTGACACCGGGCAGACTGCCGTTCCCATCGGTCACAGTCCCCTGTATTTGAATCTGTTGGGCTAAAACTTCGCTTTTCCGAAGAAAATCATGAGCTTGAACAGGCGAAAAAGACAGCATCGCTCCCATAAAAAACAGGAAACAAAAAGCCCTTCCACCCATGGATAATGAAAAATTATTCATAATATTGGGTTGGTTAAATGAAACATTGGTTTTGTTAGCTACGATCCTCTATACTAGTTTGGCGACGAAGTAGAGGATCTTTTTTATTGCGTCATTGCGAGGAACGAAGCAATCTCACGTTACTATTATTCAATCATAGGCATATTTTTTAAAATTTTTAATTCACAAAGTCATTGCGAGGAGTTGCGAGGAACGAAGCAAAGCAATCTCATCCCTATTTCACAATCCAAATCCACAATCTTTGTCATCCCGAGGAACGAGGGAACTCCGCAAGTAACTCCACAATCCAAATCAGCACAGTCATTGCGAGGAACGAAGCAATCTCGCCCCTATTTTGCAATCTAAATCACACAATCTTTGTCATCCTGAGGAACGAGGGAACTCCGCAAGTAACTCCACAATCCACTCCCCACAATATTGTCATCCCGAGGAACGAGGGAACTCCGCAAGTAACTCCACAATCCAAGTCATTGCGAGGAACGAAGCAATCTCACCCCTATTTCGCAATCCAAATCACACAATATTGTCATCCCGAGGAACGAGGGATCTCCGCAAGCAACTCCATAATCTAAATCAAAAAAAACAAACCTGCACCGAAACACTAATTCAAAATAAAGAATCAGTACAGGCATTAATAAAGAGATTATTACGTTTTACACCATAGACACTATTTTAATTGATTTTTGAAATTGCCATTGACATTGCCATTGCATTTGCCATAGACTTTTACAATTGCCATTGATTTTTGCCATTGATATTGCCATTGCCATTGCGAGACTATGAAAAAAAAAAGAAAAACACCGCTAAGAATAAAAGCTAAGCTATACCTGAATAATGGCCATAAAAAAAGGCATGGAACTCAGCTTACTGCTCTTGAGGTACTGGTATACCATTGCAACAATAAGTGAGCCCACGCCATAGGACGTGAGCATCTTACTTATCATCTCGTTGCAAAAATTACCAGTTTTCAAGAGCGAGATTCAAAGCGAATGCTTCAAATATTTTTATGTGAAGAATCGCAAAAATATTCAAAATAACAATTTAAACCAATGTTTAAACTAATTAATTGAATAAGACAAATATAACAAATAATTTTTAAATGTTATAAGTTCTTATAACATTTTTTAATAAAAAATTTCCGCATTTTGTAAAATGAGCAAAGAAAAAGATATAAGATTAGTTCAATTTGGATCCCACGTTCGTGGGATTAGAAAAGGATTAGGTCTTAGTCAAGATTACGTCGCAACTAACAGTAATTTAACTAAAAGCAACGTTAGTGAAATTGAAAGAGGTAATCGCAATTTAGCTTTTACAACACTTTTAGAATTAGCTAAAGGACTCGGTATCCACCCTAAAAAATTATTAGAATATAATATAGATTCTAATAGAGAATAAGTAGTCCTTCGAAGCATCTTTTAAATATATTTCCTAATTGATAGAATGCCAAATTCTAAAATCATATATTTTTAAATTTGTAGTAATACTTTTAAAATTATATATTTAATACTTAATCGAAATATTTTAGTGATTATGGAATGGTATGAAATAATAGGGCTAATTGTTTTATGGTTTATAGGGCTTTATTTAAAAGGAAGATTTTATGAATGGATGAAATATAGGCATTTTAATGATAGCTGGAAAAATAGGACTAAAAAATAAAACAATAACAGTTTAATAGATTATTTGTAAGATAAAATCTGACATCAGTCAGACCTATCTACCTAAATTGAATATCATAACTCTTATTTTATGATACCTATAAACGAGTTATGCAACATTTTAAACACGAATCTGGTAAATGAGTATTAATATTAGAATTCCAACAAGAGAAGAAATTTTGAATTCTGGAATATTAGTAAACGTTGCTCCTTTTCCTGTGAGTTGGAGCAAAAGACAACTAAATGAATTTGCTAATAGATCTGGAGTATATGTTCACCATTCGAATGAAGAAATTATCTACATAGGAAAAACTACAAATGGAGTTTGGGCAACTTTTGGAGAAAGATTTAGGAGAGAATTTCAAGAAAAAGCCTCTGGAAATAGTAATTTATTTAGAATGTTAAAGGACCTAAATCAAGAAATAAAATCTGTGATGTTTGATTTAGACGAATTAGATGCAATGATAGAAACTGGTGACCATTTTATGGAAAGAGAAAGAAAAGCTTTGATAATGGAACAGGTTCTAATAGCCATTTTTAATCCAAGTGGAAACCTAATATAAAAACGTTGCATAACAGCTACTACAACGGATTTGGGCAATAGGCTTAATGGTATGATGGTCTTGTATTTGGATGATTTGGCAAATCCGAAATAAGTCTTAATTTAATCCCAAACCGGCTGTAGTCGCGGGACGTAGGCGATAATTTATTCGACGCCATGAAATATGAGAGAATTACGTTATGAAGTTTACCAATGATCTAAATAAAGAATTAAGTCTTATTGTCGCGGAATTAAACCAAGAAGCTTCAAAACTACTAATAAATAAGGAAACTGACTATCGAGTAGTTGCTTTGAGTGGTCTTAGCAACTATACACATGTACTTTTTGACCGTTTAATATCAAATCAAAATGCACCAATTGAGTACATAGCTATTTCAGCGAGAAATCTTTTCGAGTGTTATTTGTTAGTCGCTTATGTCATTGATGATCCTTTTAAAGCAAAAGAATTTATTAGTCAAAAAGCCTATGAAGAATTAGAAATCAATGAAGGTTTTTTATCCTTGACAACTACAACCACGTCCGAAACAAGTATAAAAATGATTCATGACAGAATGGAATACATTAAAAAGCTTATGAAGAGCGCTGAACTCACACCATCAAGACATTGGACTGTGAGCCACTTAGCACTACAAACAAATAACAAAATAGAATACGATGCTTTCTTTAAACTATATTCAAAATATGTTCACCCATCTTCGTGGATTGTGAATAGTCATAATTATGAATATAATAATCCGGTTTTTAAAAATATTTTTTTCTCGCAAGGACAAATCTTTACTAAACGTATTGTAAAGCTTATTTATAAATATCAAGGTAAGTAAACCATCGCCTAACGGCGGTTTGCCACAATAGCTACAAATCCATAAATAACAACTTTCGATTTTCCGCTGGAAAATCTTATCCTCTCCCATCAAAGTTTGCCGACTTCGTGCAATAGCCCTTTCCAAACTAGAAATAGGCAATTGAACGTGATATTCTAGCGATATTATTGTACCCGATAGCGCGGATTTGTAATCCGTGCCCACAAAATATATCAAAAATCTAAAACACCCGAAGCTTTAGCTGAACTGACGAAGTAAATCCAATACTACAACACCAGCTCTTCAAAATTCCTTGACCTCAATTTTTTTTTAGGTATTCCCCTTTCGTACTTCCTCTTTAGAATTTCTCCCAAATTGCATAGCACAATTCCAAGATTACATATTGAATAGAAATTTCTGCACCTGTTTTGAGCTAACTAAAAAATTCAAAATATGGAGTGGTATCAAATTATAAATCTAAACGTCGTATCGTTTATAGGTCTTTGTTTGAGAGGAAAGCTATACGACTTTAGAAAAAATTATCATCGTAATAATAGTTGGAAGAGTCAAAAAAAATCTAGATCACTTATTAAGCTAAAGGCTCAAACTTGTAGAACACCTATTTACTTAAAAATCTAAATAGAAAAATAAAAAAAGCGACCCTTTTGAGGCCGCTTTGAATGTTTTCACAACGGAATAATCCTTATTGTGAATTGCTTCAAAATTGTACTACAATGATACAACAAAAGTTTTATTATTTGTATGAGGTTTTCCGTAAACTACTTAATTTTCTTTTTATTAAATTTAGGGATTAGTTTACAATTAGGAGGCAATTATCAAATATATAGTTATAAAATGAAGAAAATACTAGGGTTGGATTTGGGGACAAATAGCATTGGCTGGGCACTAACAAATAATGACTTTGACAATAAAACTGGAAACATTGAGGGATTAGGAACCAGAATAATCCCAATGAGTCAAGATGTTCTCAGCAAATTTGATAGTGGTATTTCTATTTCACAAACTGCACAAAGAACTGAATATCGCGGAAAAAGAAGACTTGTACAACGCTTTTTATTAAGAAGAGAGCGACTTCATAGAGTGTTGAATATACTTGGTTTTCTACCAAAGCATTATTCTGAAGCAATTGATTTTGACAAAAAGTTTGGGCAATTCAAACCTGAAAGAGAAGAAAAATTATCTTTTTATAAAAATGAAAATGGTAAAAACCAATTTTTATTTTTGGATAGTCATCAAAAAATGCTTGCCGAATTTCAATTAATAAATCCTGAATTAAAACAAGTTCCTTATGATTGGACAATTTATTATTTGAGAAAAAAAGCATTAACCGAAAAAATTTCCAAAGAAGAATTGGCTTGGATTATTTTAAATTTCAATCAAAAAAGAGGATATTATCAATTGCGTGGGGAAGAAGAAGCCAAAACTGATAAAATATCTGAAATATTATCTCTCAAAGTTGTTAAAGTAGAAGTAGGAGAAAAAGATTTAAGAAACAAGTCTAATCGTGATAGATATTGGTATAATGTACATTTAGAAAACCATTTAATTTACAAAGTAACTTCTTTTAAATCCTTGGAAGAATGGGTTGGTTGTACAAAAGAGTTTTTAATTACTTCTGAAATAAATGAAGATGGCACTATTAAAAAAGATAAAATTGAAGGCAAACCCAAAGTGCGACTATCTATTTTACCTTCTTTTGAAGAAATTGACAAAATGTCTAAAGCAGAACAAAATAAAATCTATGCTAAAATAAAAATTAAGACTGAAAAGCTTATAGATGATAGCAATAAAACCGTTGGTTCATTCATTTATGATACTTTACTTAAAAATCCAAATCAAAAAATTAACGGCAAATTAATTAGAACCATTGAAAGAAAGTTTTATAAAGAGGAACTAGCAAAAATTCTAAAAGTCCAAATTGTGTTCCATAATGAAATTTTTGGAGACAGAAATCTTTATAAAATATGTATCAATGAATTGTACAGACAAAATGATTCCCATAAAAACAACATCAAAGATAAAGGATTTGATTATTTGTTTTTGGAAGATATTATCTTTTATCACCGTCCTCTTAAAAGTAAAACGTCATTAATTAGTGATTGCAGTTTAGAATTAAGCCCAATTAAAGATAAAAAAGGTGTTTTGGTAAAAGACACCAATGGAAAACAAGTTTTAAAACCTTTGAAATGCATTGCAAAATCAAATCCTATTTTTCAGGAATTCAGATTATTACAATTTGTAAAAAACCTTAAAATCTACAAAAAAGAAACTGCAAATGATGTTGATGTTACCAATGAATATATAAAAAACGAAGAGGATTTAGCAGAATTGTTTGATTGGTTAAATGACAAAGCTGAAATCAGCCAAAAACAATTTTTGGCGTATCCAAAATTCAAACTAAAAGAAGATAAATTCAGATGGAATTTTGTAGAAGACAAAATCTATCCTTGCAACGAAACAAGGAATCAATTTTTGAATGCCATTGCAAAAATTGATGTAGATAGATCTTTTTTTGACAACAAAAACACGCAAGATTTATGGCATATTTTATATTCGGTTACAGATAAAACCGAATTATTTTCAATAAATAACGAAACTGGAATACAGTCTGGAGCACTTTCTACATTTGCTAAACGACATAATTTGTCTAATGAATTTGTATTGAATTTTTCTAAAATAAAACCTTATAAAAAAGATTATGGTTCTTATTCTGAAAAAGCAATAAAGAAGTTATTGACTTTAATGCGTTTTGGTGGCAATTGGAGTGAAAAAAATATAGACACGAAAACATTAGCTAGAATTGACAAAATTCAAACAGGCGAATTCGATGAAAATATGAGAACTCGTGTTCGAGAGAAAGCAATTCATTTAAATACAATTTCTGATTTTAGAGATTTGCCTTTATGGTTAGCTTCCTACATTATTTACGACAGACACAGCGAAGCTAGTGATGTTTCGAAATGGAAAACTCCCGCGGATATTGAAGATTTTCTTAAATACGAATTTAAGCAACATTCATTCCGTAATCCAATTGTAGAGCAAGTTATAACAGAAACGTTGCGAGTGGTTAAAGATATTTGGCAACATTATGGAGAAGGAAAAGAAAACTTTTTCGACGAAATTCACATTGAATTAGGTCGTGAAATGAAGAATAATTCTAATGATAGAAAAAGAATAACAGAAAATATCAATCAAAATGAAAACACAAATTTACGCATCAAAGCCATATTAACAGAGTTAAAAAACGATGGTATAAATGATGTTCGTCCCCATTCACCAAGCCAGCAAGAGATTCTGAAAATATATGAAGAAGGAGTTTACTCCAACGAAAAAGATAAAGTTAAGTTAGAAGAAGTTGATAAAATTAGAAAAAATACAAAACCAACAACTTCTGAAATTATCAAGTACAAATTATGGTTAGAACAAGGCTATTGTTCTCCATACACTGGAAAACCAATACCCTTGAGCAAACTATTTACTACTCAATATCAAATCGAACACATCATCCCACAATCAAGATTATTTGACGACTCGCTATCAAATAAAGTCATTTGCGAATCTGAGGTCAATGATTTAAAGGGAAATAAGACGGCATTAGAATTTATCTTAAATAATGAAGATAGAATTGTAACCTTAACTGGCGGGAACACAGTAAAAATTTTCACTAAAGAAACTTATAGCCAACACATCACTAGTTATTACAGCAAAAATAAAAACAAGCAAAAAAGATTATTAAGTGACGAAATTCCAGAAAAGTTTATCGAAAGACAATTAAATGATACTAAATACATTAGTAAAATTGTAAAGAATCTTTTAAGTAAAATCGTTAGAGAAGAAGATGAACAAGAAGTAACTTCAAAACATATTGTTTCCTTGAATGGGTCTATAACTTCAAGAATGAAACAAGATTGGGGATTGAATGATGTTTGGAACAACATAATTACACCACGTTTTGAACGATTGAATACCATTACAAATTCGAGCGATTTTGGCAAAATAGAACTCAAGGTTGATGAATTTGGAAACAAAGGCAAACAAGTTTTCCAAACCACTGTTCCAGATTCCATTGCAAAAGGTTTTTCTAAAAAAAGAATAGACCATCGTCATCACGCTTTGGATGCCTTGGTAATTTCTTGCGTAACAAAAGAACATATTAATTACTTAAACTCAATCAATTCCGAAAGAACTAATTATTCGTTAGTTTCTAAACTACGGAGAGTTGAAGAAATTGTTATAAATGAAAAAACACAAAAAATTGCGAAAGAATTCCACAAACCTTGGAATAATTTCACGAAAAATGCTGAAGATGTATTAAATCAAACCATTATTAGCTTTAAACAAAACACTAGAGTTATCAACAAAACGGTAAACAAGTACACAAGCTATAAAGATGAAAAAGGAAATTTAAACATTGGAACAAATGGATTGATTGAAAAGAAAATTATTACTCAAACACAAGGAGACAATTGGTCGATTAGAAAACCAATACACGCAGAAACCGTAAGCGGAAAAGTGTTTTTAAAGCGAATTAAACAAAGTGATATTACTATTGCAAATGCTATCGAACAAGTGGATTTGATTGTTGATAAAGAAGTTAAAAAACAACTGTCAGCAAAAATCAAACAATATCCCAACAATAAAGAAGGTTTGAAAAAGAATCTCAAATCTTTTCCTATAATGATAGATGGAAAAGCTATTGATAAAGTTCAAATTTATGAAACTGTTGGAGGCGAAAATGGAGCGACTGCCACACGAAAAACACTTGATAGTACTTTTGATGAAAAGAAAATAGAAAAAATAACCGATACAGGAATACAAAAAATTCTTTTAAATCATCTGAAACAAGAAATGTATCAAAATGCTATTGATGAAAATGGTAAAATAGTTCCTGCGCATGAAGTTGCCTTTTCTGAAAATGGTCTAGATGAATTGAATAAAAACATTGCAGTATTAAATAATGGCAAAAATCACCAACCAATTAAAAAAGTTAGAGTTTTTGAGGAAAGTAATAAATTCCCTTTAGGAGAATCTGGAAACAAAACCAGTAAATTTGTTGAAACGGCAAAAGGGACGAACTTATATTTTGCAATATATAAAAATGATTTAAATAATAAAAAATTTATTACAGTACCGTTAAACATTGCAATTCAAAACCTTAAAGATGGTTTACCTCCAATTCCAGATAAATATTTAGATGACAAAACTAAAGTAGAATATCAATTAAATCAATTTTTATCACCTAATGACCTCGTGTATATTCCGACAAATGATGAATTAGAAAATTCAAATTATATAGATTTGAACAACCTCAGCAAAGATCAAGTACATCGTTTATATAATGTTAATGATTTTTCAGGTTATACTATTTATTTTACTCCAAATCAATTTGCGAAAAACATAGCTCCAAAAGAGTTAGATACAAGTTTTGATTCTAAACTATCTAAATCATTAGAAGGAATAACAATTAAAGAAAACTTTTGGAAGCTAGAAGTTGACAGACTTGGAAAAATTAAAAAAATAATTCGATGATAAAACGTACACTTTTCTTCGGTAATCCTACTTATTTGAGTACAAAAAATGAGCAAATAGTAATCTCTTACCCTGACAAAGAGCAAGAAACTAAGACCGCTGCTATTGAAGATATTGGGGTTATCGTACTAGAAAACCAACAAATTACCATTACCAATGGCTTACTGGAGAAGTTGACCAATAACAATGTAGCATTAATCAATTGTGACCAGTACCATCTGCCTATTGGTTTATTAATGCCACTTAATGGACATACTGAACAAACGGAGCGTTTTAAAAACCAAATTAACGCTTCTGCCCCACTCAAAAAGAATTTGTGGCAACAAACCATAAGTGCCAAAATTATGAACCAAGCAGGACTACTCAAAGAAAAAGGAGTCCCGTGCAGAAAAATGGAACTTTGGGCAAAAGAGGTTACTTCGGGAGATGCTCTTAATCACGAATCCAGAGCAGCAGTTTTTTATTGGCAAAATCTCATCACAGTAGAAAATTTCACTAGAGGCCAAAAAGGAATTCCGCCCAATAACTTATTAAATTATGGCTACGCCATTTTGAGAGCGATTACCGCTAGAGCTATTGTCAGTTCTGGAATGTTACCTACTTTAGGAATTTTTCATCGCAACAAATACAATGCCTATTGCCTGGCCGATGATATTATGGAGCCCTATCGTCCCTATGTCGATTCGATTGTCTGCCACATTATGAAAATCGAAAATTCTTACAACGAGCTTACTATAGAAATTAAAAAAAAATTATTAAGTATCGCCACTATTGATGTGCTTATAGACGGAAAAAAAAGCCCGTTAATGGTGGCAATGAGTAGAACCACACATTCCTTACACGAATGTTTTGAAGGAACTGCAAGGAAAATTTTATACCCTGTTTATGTATGACGAACATTACACCCGTTTAAACCAATATAGAAGTTTGTGGATATTAGTCTTTTTTGATCTGCCCACCGAAACGCGCAAAGAGCGCAAAATTGCCAGTGGATTTCGCAAGAAATTATTAGACGATGGCTTTTCTATGTTTCAATTTTCAATCTACATGCGCTTTTGTATCAGTAGAGAAAACTCCGAAGTACATACTAAACGAATAAAAAACAATCTACCAGAACACGGCAAAATTGGCGTGATGCAAATAACCGATAAACAATTTGGAATGATGGAACTTTTTTATGGCAAAAAACCAGTAGAAGCTGAAAAACCATCTCAACAATTGGAATTGTTTTAATCTCTAGGATTAAAAAAGCGCATAACTACCTGAACATCAATGTCTAAAAATCATTTCTTTTTTATTTCAAAACAAACTCATAACTACCAACATATCAAACGATTACATCGTGATATGTTGGGAATTATAAGCTAAAATACAATTTTGAAAGCAATTCACAACT
>Ga0066453_1000457_pt1 | contig 17986 bp, 18 predicted proteins | sample LakWasMe79_HOW10_2_FD_59563 | JGI IMG/M metagenome (GOLD analysis project Ga0066453, IMG submission 59563) | Freshwater sediment methanotrophic microbial communities from Lake Washington under simulated oxygen tension - Sediment Metagenome 79_HOW10 | ecosystem: Environmental > Aquatic >...
GCGTGCTCGCCATTCTTCGAAACGGAGCGCGCCGTTGTGGTCCGCTCACGTCCAACGTTAAACCTTATGACACGTCGATTCCTTGCTGCCGTTGCAGCCATGCTGGGTTTCATCTCTTCTTCGGCTACGCCACAGGAGCGCGGCTGGGACGTTTTGAAGGGAAACGATTCTGGGCAGCTGTTGGTGATTCGGCATCTTTCTGCTCTTCCTTCCTGGGCTGGCAGGGCTGCGTTTCCGAAGCTTGTTGCCGTTACATGGCGGTTGGAAAATGCTGGCCAAATGCCAACAAAAGCCGAGTCCAAGCAAACTTATGAGTTCGAAGATCTACTGTCTGCGGCGGTTGAGACGCAGAGAGTTGGGCTTCTCACAACGGTCGTGACTGGCAACGGGGTGGTTGAATGGCAGTATTACGCTACGAGCCATGAGAGCTTCATGGCAACTCTCAACAAGGCGTTGTCGTCTCTCCCAAAGTACCCCGTATCCATTGCTTTGCAAGAAGATCCAACATGGTCCGCATACAGTCGTTTCACCGCCAAGAAGTAAGGTTTAACTGGTCGCCCAAGTTGGCTGCCTTCGGCCCCACTTGGCTCCAACGTTAAAACTCATGCTCAGTAATGGCGCTATTGCCCTAATCGGCACCTACCAGCGGTACGTTTCACCGCATAAAGGCTTTTGTTGCGCATACCGAGTACACACGGGCAGATCATCGTGCTCAGAATTCGCGCGTCGGGCAATTCGGAGAGTTGGCCTTTTTGAAGGGCTTTTGCTTTTGCGCCTGCGTTTTGCAGCGTGTACTATTTCTGCCGCAGCGTTGAGTGAAAACAAGAAAACTGAGGAGGTCAAGAATGAAGCGTGCCCACTTTTTTCCAAGGAAAGTGCGACCTGTATGGGAAACGGCTGTGTCGGGGCTTGCCCTTGGCCCTGAAGTAGCGGAACGAGTTTTAACTGGTTGCTCCATCGGATCGCCTGCGGCTCCCGCTGAGCGCCAACGTTAGACGGCATGCGAGCGCAGATGCTGCGGCGACTACCCAGAGATTTGCCCCTATTCGGAGCCCTGCTGCTAGGACTTTGTCTTACAGCCTATGGTTACACGGCTATGTACACGGAGTTTGCATTCGGACGCCCAAGCTCGACTGCATCCTTAGGCTTCCTGTTCGTCCCAATATGGGGCGTTCTCGCGGCGATAGTCGGCTTGGTTTTGGGTTTCATCGTCCGAGCAGTTTGGCGCCGTGCGAAGGGTCCTACAGAAGCCGAGAGAAATACGTGGGCCTTACTAGTAACGTTGGCCTTCGCGGTTGTCGGATCGGCCGGTGCTGCAGCGCTAAATGTTGTTCAGCACGAGCAAGAAGCAAGACCTCGAATTCGCATCGACTCCGGGCTGCTAGTGCGAGAGTTCCGACCGGACTCGGAGAAACTCGTTCGTGCGTCAACTACCCTTTATGACTCTGATCACAAGACCGTGGGGGTCTCTTGGGGCGGCAACAAATCCGAACTGCTATTCGCAGACGACCGTGTTGTGTTGCGCGACAGCGTAAGCGGTAAGAGCGCCCAATTTGCAACCCCGGCGCTGGACTACATTACGCGCGTGGACGCGGTGCCAGTATCGGCCACGTCAGGCCCTGGACTCCTTGCCGTCGTGATCTCCGGTCGAGCGACCGGTCGCCGCGCCGTCGTCGCTGTGGTCGATGAGAACTACAAAGTCGTCTTCGAAGAGCAGGTCCAAAGGTTCTGGGAACTCAAGGACTCGCCACTTGAGATCCGCGGTCGTCCGGCGACCTCGAACGAATACTTTGTCGTGGGGCCACGTTGCATTGAATCGCTCATACTTAGGCAAAAAAATGCCGCCTAACAGCGCGTTGTTGACCGACGCCTTCAGCTCGCTACACTGCGCATACGGCGCGTCAAAACGCGGACGTTAAAACTCATGGGTATTCTTCAGTCACTCCCTAGTGAGAGCATGTTTGCGCTCGGATTGTCGGTTCAAGCTGTTTGTGCTTTGGGCGTATTTCTCATCGCCCGTTGGAAAGCGCTGCTATTGTTCACTGCGCTTGTGCCTCTCTTTTGGATTATTCCGTTTGGCCTCGCGTCGGCGCACTTCCTTCCGGCCCTTGACGGGGTACTTGTTCTACCCATTGGCTTTCTTGTATTTGTTTTCATCCGTAGAGTTCGTTCAATTGAGGAAGGCAATGGAAGTTAACTTCACTTTGTATGTGTTGGCCTTCCGTACTTCGGACGGCGAACGTTTTAACTGGTCGGCCCAGCGGCGACGGCCTTCGGCCGCGCTTGGCCTCGGACGTTAATACTGCATCTTGAGTGACCGCTTTGGAGCGGCGCAAAAGTCCGCTATCAGCCCACAAGAGACTGGACAAAACAGGATTCGATTTCGCAGGTCCAATGACCGCTCATGATTTTTCGGTCAGGTCTATGACTGCAATCGAGAACAAATTTCTACTACCGCACTTGGCCAACAGCGGGTCTACAAATGTTGAATCGACCTGCCAGTTAGCCGACATAGAAATCGTGCTTTCAGCCCGTTTGAACGACTCCTAACTGGAAGGCCAATTCAGTTTAGGAGCACCCGCTGATGGCCAGATGCGGAAGTAGAAACTTGTTCTCAATTGCAGTCATAGCCCTGACAGCCTGCAAAACTGTGCACCCGCTTCCATCCAAAGCGGTCACAGGGGCCGCTTCGATTGAACTATGGATGCGACTTTCAACATCCTATCGCATGCTCTTGTTGCGCTAGTTGCGCTGAGCGGCTTCCTGTTGCACCCAGGCTTTCATCCAAGGTCAAGGGCTGACCGACATCGCTCTTGCAGAGCCGGGGTGACCTGCTCCCCATAAACCGTACCAGTTATTTTTCCAAGGAGTCCATCAACCCGGAGAATGATGGACATGAGAACAAGCAAATTCAGCGAAGAGCAAATCATTGGTTTCCTGCGCCATGCCGAAGCCGGTATGGCGATCAAGGAGATCGGACGCAAACACGGCTTCAGTGACGCCTCGTTTTACAAGTGGCGCTCCAAGTACGGCGGTATGGACGCCTCTGAGGCCAAACGGCTGCGGGAACTGGAACTGGAGAACGGCAAACTCAAGCGACTGCTGGCCGAAGCCCACCTGGACATCCATGCCCTTAAAAACGTCTTTGGCACAAAGCGATAGCCCCACAAGTCAAACGCGAGGCCATTGGACGCATGGTGAACGAGCACCACATGTCTGAACGCCACGCCTGCGCCCTTGTGGGGCTAAGCCGAGACACCTACCGCCATGTGGGTCACACCAGTGCACTCAACGTCGAACTGCGCGACCAAATCATCCAAACCGCGCACACCCGCAGGCGCTGGGGCTACCGCATGATCCACGACGTACTGCGCCCGCAGTACCCAGACATCAACCACAAGCGCGTGTACCGCCTCTACACCGCTGAGGGCCTGTCCATCAGGAAACGCAAGAAGACCAAACGCATTGGTGTGCGCGTGCCGCTGGTGGCTGCACTGGCGGTGAACCAGACTTGGAGCATGGACTTTGTGAGCGATGCCATCGCCCGCCCAGGTGCAATCTCGCGGCGCATCAAGTGCCTCACCGTGGCGGACGACTTCAGTCATGAATGCGTGGACATCACGGCAGACTTCGGCATTGGCGGCGCCTACGTCACCCGGCTGCTGGACCGGGCCGCCACGTTTCGGGGCTACCCCAAGGAGGTCAGAACCGATAACGGACCGGAATTCACATGTCGGGCATTTATGACATGGACACAAAAGTACGGCATTAAACATATCCTGATCGAGCCCGGTAGCCCGACCCAGAACGCGTACATCGAAAGCTTCAACGGCACTTTCCGCGATGAGTGTCTGGATGAGAACTGGTTTGAGTCGTTGGAGCAGACCCGCCAGATCATTGCCACCTGGAGAATCGATTACAACGAAATCAGACCGCACAGCAGTTGCGGGCGCATGCCGCCTGCGACGTTCGCCGCATTGAATCGCCAGTTAACTGGCGATTCAATGCAAAGCAGCAAGACCGATGCAGGGATCAGTTAATCTTGCAAACCACGGACTTCTGGAATTTAGATTGGTACGGGGATTGGGGGCAGGTCAGGGGAAGCTGACCGAAGGGCGATGTGAAATTAGCTCAGACCGAGATTCATACACGGCACAGCAATCTGTATCGATTGCCCAACAAGAAATCGTTCATAGTCGCGCGGGAAGTTGAAGACGAGTGTTTTCAACCAAGCCAAGAATTCTTTTCGACTTCCGCTGCGCGGCGATATCTCGGCGACGTCATTGGGTGCGTAGGGTTGTATAAGCCTTACCCTCACATCAAACGGGCACGACATGGCGTTCAAGTCGAATGTGGGTGTCCCGAGAGACTTGCGATCCACCGATTTCAGAAACGAAATGAAATCCATGTCCTTCAAGACCATCGGGATGCCGATGTCTTTTCGGAAGTAATGAATAGTCTCCATAAATTCAACCGACTTCTCCAGGGGAGCGGCACACCGAAGGCGATTCGAAGATGCCCACGATTTGGCGTTCTCCGCCAACAAATAATGGCCGCCGCCATAGACCACTGTCACAGTCGGCGGTTCATCACGTTGCTCAAACTTCATGCGAAACACCTCATTGCCGATTGGGCTAGCGGAGCTACGTGGATAAGCGGGCTTATCGCCAACATGCTCAAACTTGCACTCGCTTTTGACGATTGCAGAACGCGAGTCCGTCACGTCCAGAGGGTAAACCGATCGCGACTCTGGTGAAAAGTTGAAATGTCTGCACTATTCCTGCAGAACCGCCTTGCAGGCTGGGCAGTCTGTACTTGGATACAAACCGCTCGATGGACCTCGTGGATGCGTCCTGGTCATTTTCGCGCCATTGATCGGGATTGAGAAGCCGAGCACGCGGCCCCGAATCCTTGGACGTAAACATAAGCGCCACACGAAGTCTGCCCCCCGTCTTGGCGAACAGTTGCTGTGGCGGATATTCTGGGCTACCACGCTCGGCCGTCGCTGGTGTCAGGCATGATAGGTAAGAGTCTTCGCCTACCAGTTGGGGACCTTCTTGGGCGAAGCACCATCCACTCAACAGTAGCCCTAGCGCGAATAGAGTCGCATGCCAACTGGAACACTTAGCCATCGGTCAGTCCCCCAGATTGCAATTTTGTAAATCGGACTAACATCAAGACTCGCCAATGTATTTGGCTGCCGACTACTTATGAATTGTCGAAAAAGGATTAATGCCTGCCGCCCCGATCGATTGAGCAGAAGCCTCGCGTGCCAACTCTATTGCTTCCGCTATGGGTCTATCTGGAATTGAGTCTACTTTATGACTGGCAATTGAAGTTGAAGGCATATCCTTAGTGAAGCTTCCATTGCCATAGGAATATTGAGATTCCCCCAACTGATTTGAAATATTCAAAGAAATCGACTCACCCCAACCAAATGCAGTTCCCTGTGGCAGAGTTGGTTTTGGATTTATTTCAATACTCACGAGTCCCCTATTGTTAGAGATGAGCTCTTCCCTTAATGGGCCATTTCTCAAGACATGTATATCTGCTACTGGCAGGATTAAATTTGATTGATTAAAAACAATCATCTCTGTCGCGTCACCGCGGATGTTCATCGACTCCGCCGGCGATTTATTGTTAATAACATCAACAGTGTTTTCCTCGAAGAAAATCCATATGACTCCAATTAATATAATCAAAAAAAAGACGTTCCAGGCGTGACGTTTCACCATGGTCTTAATTGGAGCAAGTCGCCGATAGCATTCCACTGTTAATTGCACCAGCCTCGGCTTTAACCTTCAATAGATAATATGCATCTTGCGTTGTGTTAACTTTGCATGGTAATTTATTACATATATCAGCCCCAAAATCCTTTTCATTCCAAGACTTCATACTAATAGCTGCAACAACAGGTGAACCGCCGCTATCAGCGACCACGACCTTGGGGCATCGCGCACTTCGGTACCACTGAAATACTGCAAGAGACCTATTTGATGGATACGTAATGGCAAGATCCTGTGTAGCTCCAAATCCAGCGCTGGATGATTGCGAGATTAAAGATCCATTTCCGCTCCAATAGTAATCAGACCCTAAAGCCACCTGATCCTTCGTGAAACTCACGCGATTGCCGACGTGCACCGTTCCAGGAGGTCTGCAATAAGCCTTTATCGACACTTGCGAGGTGAGTGGTCTCTCAGACGTTATTGAAAATATTGTCCACATTCCCTGAGATGGAATAGAAACAGGCGTAGCGGACGCGAAAGCCGAGGACATTTCACGGGCGCTCCACGAGCGCGTGCGAACCAACGCAACACCGATATCCGGGCTTGCTTGCACATCCACATGCTCACAAGTTGCTTGATCGTAGAGCCACTGAAACACTACAGTTGATCGGTGATCGACTCGTGGATGCATAGTAGCTTCATCCTTATTACATCCCCAGCAATTTTCATTCGGCCGCACTAATGAACCGGCTCCGTCAAAATATGAAAAATCGGTATTTGTTGCATTTGAATTGGAAGAGGCTACGGGAAAGTGAATATAGCTATCCGCAGCCACAGATTCTTTGTATTGAAAATCAAAATGAATTATGTTGTATTCGGTGACATTGACAGTGCCGTTGGGGTTCACAGATTGCACGACCGCTACATGCCCCGCAGCCCCAACTTGCCTCCTTTGACTGTCCGACTTCCAATAAGCTATATCGCCGACTCTGGGGAGATTGTCATATGGAATCCCAACTGTTTTTGCTCCGTCCAACCATGTTGATGCGTTATGAAAACCCCCGCCTTTCCATGTGTTGGAAAAATCAGGTATGCCGTGATCTCTCAAATGTTGTGCTGCGAAAGACGTACATTCACAACCGTAAAAATTACTTTGATCTATGAACTGATCCCCCTCGGATGGACAGCGATTTCGAAATGCATAAGTGTCTACGGCACTAACCTGCGCATGCAAGTCACCAGAAAAAATAGCGCCAAATATTATCAATTTAATTAGTATTTTTGTCATATTAAATGCAGATGCGATATTCATAATAACAACCCTCATTTTGTTAGTTTTCAGCATTTTGAAATAGCTGGGTCGCATGCGGCTGGTGTTGGTGCTGGTGTTGGTGCTGGTGTTGGTGCTGGTGTTGGTGCTGGTGCTGGTGTCGGTGTTGGTGTTACAGCAGGTGTTTCCGGTGAAATACACTGTTTGCCCGTAGCATCAGGATATTGAGGTGAAATACAGCTTAGAGATGCGGCAGGCGTACCTGTTGATCCTCCGCCTCCACATGCACAGAGCGTAGCTATATAACAAAGTCCTACAATTTTTGTATATATTTTCATAGGGCACTCTTTTGGGGGAAATTTAATAATAAATCGGAACTTAAAACAATCATCTAGTGACGGTTTGTGCGGTGGTTATATAGACCAATATATTTTTGCAACCATGGAACTTCTTCCGTCGACGTACTGATACTCGATGGAGTGTTGAGTGAAAACCATTGCGCTATGGGTTGTCACAATTCCTTCTGCTTGGATTTTTCAGAGGATTGGGACAAGGGCACTGTTGCCGCCATTGGTGCAGCGGCTTTGAATGTCTTTCCGGCAGTTAGTTGAGTCAATTTGGCCCAGGTCTCGTCGTCCGCCATGCCTGACACGGTAAGCAGGTTTGCTTGCTGAAATTTCTTAATTGCATCCGTAGTGAGCTTGCCGGCAAGGCCGTCCGGGCTACCCACCTTGTAGCCCAGTGCCTGTAGCCGCTGCTGAAGTTCCAAGATGGACACAGGTTTGCGTGACTCAGCCTTTGGCTGCGGTGGAGCAGTGTTGAAAGTTGCCTCTTGCCCTGTTTGGGGCGTTGGGACGTTGGATGCGGCTCCAGTGACTTGTCCCGTTCCTCTGCCTATTGCGGCGAGAATTTTGCTGCCAATCTCCGCGCCAATCAGCTCTTCGTATTCAGCCTGTACTTTTTGGCTCCAGATGCCAGCATCAAACTCAAAGGTGCCACCGAATGTGCGCGCCATGTTGGTGTGGCATTCCAATATATCCATTGACCATTCATTCTTGACATTGGCCCTACCCGTGACTGCGCCGAGAAACACATTGCCGGTTTCTGTACGGGTGGTGCGTCCCATCATGGCAACGTCTGGTCGTGGATTGGCGCACAGTTTTCGCAACGCATCTCGACGCTCAGAACCGGTCATTTCCCCAACTTTCGCAGTTGGGCGGTCAATCGTGACGACATACCCACCCCGCGTTTCAAACAAGTCGGCAGCCTTGATTGCCGAACGGTCGCCGGCAACGATAGCGAGTGACTTAGCATTGGCCAGCGTTGCGCGTATTTCGGCTGTAAAAGTTTGCTGATCAACCGTCACAGTGATGACGGTGTCCCGTGAGCCGTTTGCGATGCTACCCACGCCCATAGCCGCCGGGGCAAGCGCAAGGGCCATACACCCGGTAAGAAAAGGCGCCGCTAAAGCGCAAAGAATTAGCTTTACCGAGAAATCCCGTGGCTCAACTGGTTCAACTTTCAGCACGCGCATTGTTCATCTCCGGTAGCTCGGGCTGAAATCCGCCCGTGACTACCAATGAGATGCGCGTGGGTTTAAAACCTCAGGGCACAGCGTCAATTACCTGATGCGATATTCCGCCTTGAAGCCAATGGCGCGTCCCTGTGCATCCTGGTAACTTTGCGGAATCAGCCCCGCGCCCCCGGCGTCCAGTGACCGCAGGCTGAGTGCCTGGTGTCGGTCAAACAGGTTGCGGATAAATCCGGACAGCACCAGATTCTTGATGCCCCGGTACGACAGGCTGTAGTCAAAGTTGACGGTTTCACCATTGCGGCACTGGTCAGGCGACCAACCACGGCTTTCGCAGTCGGCAGGTGTGTACTGCACCTCATCTGGCGAACTGCTGAGCGGGGTACTGCTGATGTATTTGAATGTCAGACCGTGTGTGAAATCACCGCTTTGCAAAGCAGCACCAACGGTCGCAAACATGTGCGGCAAGCCCGCTAGGCGGCTGTCATACCGCCCTGTAACCAGATTGAAGACCTGAAAATCCGTATATACGGTGGCTGTGCTACTCAGGTCCAGCGGGCCAAGCGCGGTCTGGGTCCGTCCGCGCACTGCCAGATCGACGCCGCTCAAAATGGTCTCGGCGCCGTTTTCAAAGCGTGCGGTCAGGTTTTGCAACTGCCCGTTGGTGACTCCGTATTGGGCGCGTTCTGCCGCGGTGAACGTGGAATCATTGGCCAGCGATCGTCTTTCTATTTGACCGGCGGTCAACTGGTTTTCGGCAAGCAACAGGTCCACAAAGCTCTTGAACCCAATCTCGTCGCGGCGGCGTATGGACCAGTAGTCCGCACTCATGGACCAGAGGGCCGAGGGCTGAAACACCAGCCCCAGATTGGCGGCCACTGACGTTTCGGGCTGCAGCGCAGGGTTGCCGCGCAACACGGTTGTGACGGAGGCATGGCATTCGTTGAACTCCACATTGTCGGCACGCACAGCCAGAATGAGCTTCTGCGGATCCGTGCCCGCCAATTTGTCTGCTCTGGCGCGCAGGTCTGCGGCTAGTGCGGTTGCAGGTGCGCAGCGCACGGGGTCCCGCAAATCGCCTGCAAAGTTGACGTCGGCGGAATTGGCGCTTTCAAGCAGGTTGGGCGCGCGAAAGCCCGTTTCCATCGTGGCGCGCACCGTGAAGCGGGGACTGGCTGCAAAGCGCAGGCCCACTTTGGGGGAAAAGTGGGCGTCGAACTGGCTGTATTTGTCTACCCGGCCGGCCAGATCGACTGTGGTGCTGTTTGTTACTGGCAGACTTAGCTCACCAAAAACAGCCGCGACATTGCGGGAGTCGTTGACGTCGCGCATGCCACCGCCCACGATATCGCCGTTCAACAACGAGTCGGTTGGTTGTATGCGGTGCGTCTCATGCCGCAGGTCCACCCCGGTCGCCAGCATGGCCTTGCCGCCTGTCATGTCGAAAGCGGGGCCGTTCAGGCGGGCGTCGGCAAAACTTTGGACCACGCGGCCGTCATAGCCGTAGGACGGGAACAAGGTGTTCAGGACCGCTGCACTGTTAGGCTGGCCTATCTTGTAACCCCGGCTAAAGAACAACGGGTCGGATTGCGAAGGGTCGTCATTGCCAATGACCTGCCGAAACCCGCTGGCGCTAAAAGCGCCCCGGTCTCGCTGCTCGGTTTGCCCGCCCATGGTGCCTAGCGCCGTTTCCCAGTCAAACGCATTCCAGGTTCCCCGCAAACCGGCCAACGCGCGGTATTGCAGAGTCTGCACGTTGGTTTCACCATATCCATCGGCAAACCGATACCGAAAATCCAGATCGTCCTGCCCCGTGGTGTTCAGCGGGTGCGCGGATGGCAGCCCACGGTAGGTGAATGTCTTGATTTCCCCCGTCGATGGCACTACCCATTGCACAGACCCCAACGCGGGACCATACGCCTGGAAGGGATAGGTGTAGTTAGTCTTGGTGCTGGACAACAGCAGTTCGCCGAATGCCCGCGTGTTTGCATCCAACTGCCACTGCACAGTGTTGAAAGCATTGACGCGATCTGCGGCGGCGATCAACTCGAAGCGTTTATACCGGTCGTAACGGCACAGGCCCCCAATAATCATGCTGGGGTCGCAGCCCGCAATGGGGCCGGTGTTGCCGCCAATGAGGTTGCCCGGGTAGCTGTAACTGGAATAGGACCCAAGATTGGGGAATTTGTCGATGTAAACGGGGTTAATGTAGGGCAGCGCATCCCGCCAGTTCACGCGGTCTCGCTGGTACAGCTCAATGCTGCTCATGGCGTTAAAGCCATCGTTGGCCATGTTGCCCGCCCCGAAGGTGATCGCAGCCCCCTTGCTGCCGAACTGCCCGCTGTGCACCGAGTGCTCTTGTTGCGCCTGTAGCTTGCTGCCCTCAAATCCGGGACGGGTGATGATGTTGATCACGCCGGCAATGGCCTCCGAGCCATAAATGGACGAGGCGCCACTGCGCAGCACTTCAATGCGTTCGACGGCTTCCAGCGGAAGCGTGTTAACGTTGACGACCACAATTGAATCGTGCATCAATGGGTAAGGTGCCACCCGTCGGAAGTTCAGGAGCAGCAAGGTTGCGTTGTTGCCTAGCGGTCCCAGGCTGGTGCCGTCGTAACCCGGCGCGGTGAATCCGCTGGTGCCCATTTCGGTCGACCCCGACTCGGTGGGGATCAACAAACTCAGCGCCTCCTTGAGGGTTTTTGCGCCGGTACGGGCGATTTCCTCACGGGTGATGATCTGCAGGGGAGAGGTCCCCTCTGTTTCTTGCCGCGCAATGTGGCTGCCGGTTACCTCAACGCGCTGCAACTCAGTATTTACAGTGACTTGCGCGCTTGCTGAAATGGTGGCGAAGGTTGCAAGCGCTACAGCGTTGAACTTAAAGACTCTCTTTGGCATGGGTCACTCCGATTCGTTTTTGGCATTTTGTGAGGCACGCGCCCAAGCCATTTGAGTCGATTTTGGTGCTGCTTCAATTGACACAGCGCAGATGCCGCTACAAACGAGGGTAAGTCCCAGTGCACCACCCGAGCGGGCGACCTCAAAACGTGTGATTTCAGCTATGCCGTGTTACATGACACGCAAAATTACAGCTCATTGACGCGGCCTAGCACTTGAACGTTGAAGCCGTATTTGCAATGCGAGACCTCCAGGAGACTATTCTTGTCAAGGATCCAGTCCCAAACAAAGCAATCGCCCCCCAGGTAACCGTGCGCCACTGCGTAGTTGCCCGGGGAAATCGAAGCCAACGCCTGCCGTGAGCGTTCTGAATCACTGACGGTAAAGTCCGCCGGGTCATTTTTGAATTGCGCCAGCGCCTCTTCGTACTGCCTTGAGATATCGGCTAGTGACGTGCTCCTTCTCGCGTCACCATACTGCCCTTCGCCGATTTCCCGATCCTGTGTCAAGGTCAATTCGTACCGATTTGGGGGTTCACTGCCCATGTCGACACGAACTTTCATCGTTGATGCAGAGATTTCAATGGTCTTCTTCCCATCTTGCGTGCGCCAAGTTCCAAGCCAATGGGTACTGAGCGGGGGCGATACTGGTTCAGCTTGCGGCACTTGCACTACCGGAGTCGCGGCGCAAGGAATGGTTTTGTCCGGTACGCCCATAGGAAGAAAACCAAACCCAAGGGTTCGCACGATGTCGAAACAATGCTCATCGCGGCCCGGTGATTTGAAAACCGCCGGCGCACCGACAGAGATTGATTCCCTCGTTTGCCCCAGCGCACTTAAGTGGTAGACACCTTGCGGGAGTGGCGTGCGTGGCCGGATGATCACCATTTCCGGCTTTCCGTCCACAGGCAATACGTGTGTAGCGATGGGGTCACCTCCGGACAATTGCCACGCGTTTTCTGGCTTCTCTTTCCTGTCGCCACCGCCCGGGTCCTGTGAAATCAGATTTCTGACGAAGACCTCACGGCTCAGCTTGAATCCACCATCGGTCTGCATGCTGAGGCGTTTGTCATGCACAAGAAACTTGACATCTGGCGGCAGGTCAATGCCGACGGTCGTCAACGGGTCGCGCAATTCAACCCAATCCCTACCCAGCAGGGCATAGACGCCGTAAGCCTCGGGATACTTGTCTGACTCACTCCTTGAGCAACCTGACAACACTGCGCAGAACACGCAGGACCAAAACACATACCAGCGCAGCATATTGACGGCGACACGCTATGCGGTTGCTGTGATGGGAGCCGATACCGAGGTCGGTACAGTGCGCCCAACAATAGCCTGATGAATCAGCGCCAGGTTGTCTTCGATCTTGGCGAAGATCAGATACAGGGCCATGATTAAAAAGAACAAAATGGCACCGCCAGCCAGGCTCAGCAAAAACAGCGCCTTCGCTTTGGCGGTTGCTACCCGAGCAGCTTCGGCGGCAATTTCACCTTGTACGCGGCGCTCTTCTGTCTGGAGAAAGTCTGATTTCTCTTTCTCAATGGCGGCCCAAGCTCGGGCGTGAAACGTCAGCATGGGCGAAACAACAGTGCCGATCAACCCGTCCTTCTTTAGCTGCGCAATTTCAGGGTTTTTCAGGAAGTCGCAGGCGAAACTAACCAAGGCCTTGGGCCAATTTGGGCCGCGAAAGCGATCCTCTGCCATTTGCTCTATCCATGCGCGCCGCTTCTTCCACTGCTCGTCCAACTCGGCTGTGGTCGCATTACCGGGAGCGATCCCCGCGAGTTTGCGAAATTCTTCAGAGCACACATACAGCGCAGTTGCCTGTTCTGCATAAATCTGGGTCGCAGTCGGTGCGGCCAATGCGGCGTTGTCAACCGGAGCACTGCCTCCCTTCTCCTGTTCTTTGCGACGCTTCTCTTCGTCAATCAGGAACTTCTTTAGATCTTCAAGGTTGACGGCACGTTGCGGCGCCGCCCTGGCAGGCGTTGGCGGTAGCGGCGTTTGAAAGTACTGATATGCCGCCATCGGCAACATGACCACGACGGCCAGCAACGCAAGGGTCATCAATCCAACTACCGCATATTTGAAAAATCGGAGATAGAGCTTGTCGAGCGTGGCTGCGTTGGGGTTGTGTTGAGGCATGGGTCTTCCTGAGTTTGAAGTGAGCTGCTTGGCTACAAATCCATTGCTGATCTGGCCTTGGTAGCCTGTTGTCTGACTGGCTCGGTTGGCCGCGGGGGCGCCTGGGGCGCGTTGTTGTTGGCGTTTTCGCGGGCCAGTCGCTCCGCCTTCGCACGCTCAAGGCTGGCGCGCTGCGTCGCTTGCTCGGCCAGCGTGCGCTGGCGTTGTGCCTCGGCCTGCGCAGCCTGGGTTTGTGCCTGGGCTCGCTCAACAGCGGCCCGGGCTTCCGCCTGCTCCCGCTGGATAGCAGCTTGTTTTTCAGCTTCGGCTGCAACACGTCGAGCGGCGGCCCCTTCGGGCAATATCTTGATAGAGGCTATTTGGGCGCTGCCACCGCAGGCAAAGGTAGTGCCCAGGCCCTGAAACCTGGTCTTTCCCTCGATTTTGATGACTGCCGTGCCAGCTTGACGATAGATGTGTTGCACCGAACCAGATGGGTTTGGTCCGCGCACTTTTACATATTCTTCAGTGCCATCGCCATACTCAATATTCAGGCCACAGATTGGCATATTCTCCTTTGGCCTCAACAAGATCGTAATTTGCGCAGTCTGTCCGACCTCAGTCTCCGGCGTTGCAGCGCGTATGCGCACCAAGTCATGAGCACTGACATTGAAGGGCAGAAAATTTGCAAACAACATGGCCCAGGTGGCTACGGTGATCGCACGTTTTTCAGCCGACTTGGGTGCGCTGCGACTTGTGAAGCGCCATCGAAAACCAACGCTTGCGCTCATTCTTTTCTCCCTGACCAGTGACAGCAATTGAATTTTGGTAACTGATAGATAAGATGCTGACTCAGTCAAAACATCAGGGCGGATGTTCGCCAAGTCAAGGCTGGGCATTCGACTGCGGTGGCGGCCAAGGTGCTGGGCATCCCCAAGGCCAGCCTGAGCAACTCAACTTCGAATTCGCAAACTGCCTAACGGCACCTTCAATTTTCACTTTTCGCCTGCCAATTCGAAACTCGCTATGGCAACTGCGCACGAAGCATCGCATTGCCAGTCATGATGATGAGTGCGTTGGTCTTGGCGTCGTACTTGATGGCTCTCGCGTCGTAGATGGCACCGGGACCAGTGCCAAGCACTGTCTCATTGATCCACTGTGTACCGACTACCTTTTCCACACGCCCGTTGTAGATTCTTCGGATCACGCTGTCAACGTGCGACACGATGTAAATGGCTCCATCCCGGCCAACGACTGGCGATGCAAAAAGTCCCCAGTAAATTCCCAATGAAACAGCTCCTACCGCACCGTCGGTGAGAATTCCGCGAGGGCCGGCAGGCGCGATCATCGTGACCGTCCCTGCCGGGGATACTTTGGAGAGGCCCGCGTTATTGGCAACTATCAAATCACCTGATTCGGTAATTCCCAACCCCAATGCGTAGCCACCAGTAACCGTTGCAAAATCGCTAATCACACCATCTGAATATTTTTTTATCACTGCGGTCTGTCCAACTGGACCAGTGAAAAATATGTCGCCCGCATCGCTGACGGTTGAAACCAATGGAAAGGGAAAATCGACTTGTGTAGCCAAGGTACGCTGCAAATTGCCAGTCGGGCCATAGAGTCTCAATTCTTTCTTGTATCGCGCCGCAGCAACAAAACTCCCATCAGAATTGACCTTAAGGACACTCGCACCGTCATTTGGTGATGCCGTCGGCACGGTGCTGAGTACGCCGGTTGCGTCTAGCTTTCGGACAATCACCTCATTCTGTGAAAACCAAATGTCACCCGAAGGTGACTGCACCATGTTGAACGGATTGCTAAGTTTGGCGCTGCTACCGGTGCCGTCTTGTGGCGCAAAGTAGTTGCGCTTGCCGGCCCAAAGACTCACAGTATTCGTCGTTGCGGAATACTTCTTGATATTGTTGTTTCCAATATCCGAAATTAGCAAATCTCCGTTTGGCAGAAACGCGACGCCTGAAGGGAAGTAGAACTTCGCCACATCTGGCTGGCCGTCAACGTCATCCGTTCCACCAGTACCTAGTGTGGCCATCAGCGTGCCGCCACGGTAAATCAACGCCCGGCGTTGGTTTGCATATGTCACGGCGATGCGACCATCGGTCGCGATGTCTATGCCATCTAAGGGCAGAAAAACATCAGCCCCAATGGGTAGCCCAAAGCCGAACGCTTGTGCGATATTTGGCCTGTCGACCAAGGTGCTTACCACTTCGTTCGAAATTACACGAATTCCATTTCCATCCCCCACAAAGAGTTTGCCGCTGCTCTTGTCGAACTTTAGTGAGCGTGGATTCCAGAAACGCGCTGTCTGCAACGCGCCGTCAGAAGTACCTATAGTGCCCATTTGACCAGCATACGTGCTCAGATTGCCAGCTGAGTCCATTTTCCGAATGACATGGTTGACCTCGTCAGCAATGTACGCATTACCTTGCGTATCCACAGTGACTTGACCCCCCGTTAGTCTGGCCGTGGCCCCGCTACCGTCGACAGCACCCTTTTGCCCCCAGGAGCCGACAACTGTTGAAATCTGCCCTTGTGGAGTGACCTTCTCGACAACTGCACTAGCACCGCTTGCGTACAAGGTTCCGTCAGAAAGAGCCACTATTCCCGCCGGGCAATCGCCGTTGAACTGGTCAGTCGTGCCTACGCTATATGCGGAATTGGAAGTTGGGTGCCCCACATTGAGATAGCTTGTCGTGCCTGCGAAAGTTGTCACCTGACCGGCAGGTGAAATCTTTCGGTATAGCGCATGCCTGCTCCAACCAGATGCACAACCGTCAGCAACAAAGATCGTGCCGTCTGCCGCGATCGAAAGCGAGCGCGGTCCATTGAAGCTGGCATCCAGCAACGCGCCGTCTTTGCTGCCGGGTGAATCCGCAGTGCCGACAATGAGCGACAGTGACTTAGCTGTCGAAGTCGGTACCACTGGTGCCGGTGTTGGTGTTGGCACAGGCGCTGGTGTTGCTACAGGTGCTGTAGTACCACCACCACCGCCCCCGCCGCATGCCGTCAGTCCCAGCACGAGGGCAACGGCGGCAACATTGAAAACACTTTGGCGTGAATTAGCGAGCAAGCGCATGTGCGTTTTCCCTATTCCCATCGTTGGGCTTGATGTTGTCTGAAATTTGTAGCCGAGTAAATTTCAGTCACAGTTGTTCGCGAGTGACAGCAAATTCAAAATATATGTAACTAACTCATAAGATGCCGATCCTGTAAAAACATCAGGATGGGGTACGTGATAATTTCCGTCGAACGGATGACCTATCCGACTCAGTCATGCTTTGCAGCCCATGAATCATCGTCCGTACAAAAGAAGACTATTGCTTCCAAGACGGCGACGATTGCGGGGATAAGAGTCCAGCAAAATAGGAGGTACAGAATCCCCCACCATTGGCCTAAATAGAACCTGTGTATTCCCAGTCCGCCAAGGAATAGAGCAAGAAATCCGGCGGCAACTTTGCTCTTCGTGCTTCCAATTTTTTGCATTGCTCCGCAATGCGGACACGCTCGCGCGCTTGCATGGATTTCCTTGCCGCAGCCGCGGCACCAAACCATTCCGGTTGTGTTCATATCAACCTGTTCCTAGCAGTCAAGGCTAAACAGCCTGCCTATCTTGCTACCGCTACAGACTTTGCGATCTTCTTGTCGGTGTTGTACTGGCTCAGGGCATATACCGACCAGATCGTGGCCGGAATCCATCCGATCAAGGTTATTTGCAGGATCAGACAGAAAATTCCAGAGATGGGTTTTCCGATGGTGAAGAACGTCAGGAAGGGAAGAATCAAAGAAAGAATGAGGCGCACACGACTCTCCTACAAATGGCCGTTTCCTTGGATAAGACGGTGATGGCGTACGGCAACCCATCACTGACTTGCGTTTCAGGCGCACAACCGAGTGTGGTTGTTGCACGTTTACTCTGGAGCTATTACGTGAGACGCAGATACGTCCAATTTCTCAGGATCTTTTTTTAAGGAGAAACCCTCGGGCACGCACTGATGTTCTAGAAAGCCTCACGGCCAGCGCAAACTGGCATCCCCGATCCACTGGGGCACCGGTGCAACGCGGCGTTCATTGGCATAGGTGGCGCCAACAGCCTGTTGCAAGACTGAGGCATTGAGCGACCGGGTGCCACGCAGCGCACCGGCCAGATGAAACGTAAAGACTCCGTGTCGGCGGGTGTTGACCAGCGTTGCACCGCGGGGGAGCCATTCTTCTGCGGCCAATTCATGACTCCGCGACGCAAAGGCAAGGCTTCTGCCATCCAGCCGTGCACTTGGTGATGTAAGTCGATCCTTGGGTGAGGTGGTGGTCGCTCGGGAGAGCGGTAGTCCCAAATCGGCCGGGCTGATGGCCCGTCCACTACCCGTCTTGCCGCGCGCCATGCCAGCGGCGTGACAGGTATCAAAAACCCCAAAAA
>Ga0066453_1000543_pt1 | contig 15601 bp, 14 predicted proteins | sample LakWasMe79_HOW10_2_FD_59563 | JGI IMG/M metagenome (GOLD analysis project Ga0066453, IMG submission 59563) | Freshwater sediment methanotrophic microbial communities from Lake Washington under simulated oxygen tension - Sediment Metagenome 79_HOW10 | ecosystem: Environmental > Aquatic >...
CTGCCGGAGACATAGATGTCGTCGCCCGGCTGCGCGCCGCTGCGCAGCAAGGCCTGGCCGCGCGGCGCCTCGCCCATCACCGTGATGCAGATGTTCAGCGGCCCGGCGGTGGTGTCGCCGCCCACCAGGCGAATGCCATGCGCGTCGGCGAGCGCGAACAGCCCGCGCGCAAAGCCGGCCAGAAAGGTCTCGTCCACACGCGGCAGGCTCAGCGCCAGCGTGAAGGCCCGCGGCGTGGCGCCACAGGCCGCCAGATCGCTCAGGTTCACCGCCAGCGCCTTGTGCCCCAGGCGCTCCGGCGCCACCGTAGAGAGGAAGTGCCGCCCCTCCACCAGCATGTCGGTGGAGACCAGCCACTGCATGCCCGGCGTCGGATTGATGACGGCACAGTCGTCGCCAATGCCCACCGGCACCATTTCATTATCTTCATCCGCCGCCGGCCGGCCCTGGCCCTGCTGAACAACAAAGAAGCGTTGGATCAGATCGAATTCACCCATGGGGGGATTGTGTCAGGGTGGGGGGGTGGCGACGGGATCGGGGGGCGGCAAGGCTGGTTGCCGTCATCCAATACTTTCCACCGAACGACTCCTCGCCGCCAAAGCGGTCATCCGGAGCACGCCTAAAGCTACAGCAGGATCCTAAGGAAATGCATGCGGCCAATGAGGTGGCGGCATGCCGTCAGACCACCCGCTCCCACGGCGCCGAAAGGCGTACGGCGCCATGGATGATCCCCACCATTGAATAGGTCTGGGGGAAGTTTCCCCAGAGTTCACCGGTCGCTGGTGCGAGATCCTCGCTGAGCAGGCCCAGGGAGTTGCGGCGCGCCAGCATCGCCTCGAACGCTTCGCGGGCCTGCGCATGACGTCCAATTCGCGCGAGTGCATCGATGCGCCAGAAGGAGCAGACGTTGAAGGCCGTCTCGGGCAGGCCGAAATCATCGCGGGCTTCATAACGCCGCATGAAGGGGCCGTCGCAAAGGCTCTGCTCCATCGCCTGTACGGTGCTGATGAAGCGCGGATCCTTCGGACTCAGGAATCCCACTTCGCCCATCAGGAGCACGCTGGCGTCCAGGTCGGTGCCATCGAAGCTCTCGACGAAAGCCTGCCGCTTCGCGTTCCAGGCGCGGTCGACGATCTTGGCGTGGATGACTTGAGCGCGCTCGCGCCACACGCGGGCCCGCGCCGGCTGGGACAGGCTATCTGCCACGTGGGAGAGGCGGTCGCATGCGGCCCAGCACATCAATGCCGAGGATGTGTGGATACGTGCCCGGGTTCGGAGCTCCCAAATGCCGGCGTCCGGCTGGTCGTGCAGGCGCCAGGCCTGCTCGCCCATCACCTCCAGGGCAGCGAAGTCGCTCGCGTCGCCGCGCCGGAACAGTCGGTGGTCGTGAAAGGCCTGTGCGGCGCCCAGCACCACGCTGCCATAGACGTCATGCTGGAAATGCTCCTGGGCCTGATTGCCGATGCGCACCGGCCCCATGCCGCGATAGCCGCTGACATCGGCCAGCACCGACTCGGGCAGGTCGGGCTCAAGGCCGATGCCATACAGGGGCTGCACATGCCCGTCCTTGGCACCGCGCACCACGTTGTAGAGCCAGTTCAGATAGCTCTCCATGGTGCCCACTTCAGACAGGCTGTTGAGCGCGCGCACGACAAAGAACGCATCGCGCAGCCAGCAGTAGCGGTAGTCCCAGTTCCGCCCGCTGTTGGGCGCTTCGGGAATGCTAGTGGTCATGGCAGCGACGATGGCGCCAGTTTCCTCGAACTGGCACAACTTGAGCGTGATGGCAGCGCGGATCACGGCGTCCTGCCATTCGAGCGGTACGGCCAGACGGTGCGTCCAGTGCCGCCAGTACAGCGAGGTTTGTTCCTCGAAGCTGCGCGCGGTTTCCTCGATGCCCTCATCGAGGGTTTCGTCCGGTCCCAGCAACAGGCCGACCGACTTGTGCAGCGCGAACCAGCTGCCATCGACCAGGTAGGTCAGGGGCACATTGGTGGTCAGGCGCAAGGTGATCTCGGGCAGCACGTAGCGAAGGTGGTGGCTGCCGCGGGTGATGACGGGCAGAGCCTTGCCCCAGTCGCCGCGCGGACGGACGTGCATGCGCACGCGAGGGTGCCCCGAGATCGGGCGCACCCTGCGGACAAGTTGTGCCGGTCGAAATGGCCGGTCGCGAGTGATGAAGCGCGGTGCGAAGTCCACCAGCTCGATGCCTTGGCCCTGCGCATCCCAAAGCCTTGTGCGGACGATCGCCGTGCCCGGGTCGTAGCACTGCTCGGCGCGAGCAAAGTCCTCGAGCTCCACGCTGAGCGCACCATCAGTGCCACAGCCATCCGCCGAGTGCATCAATGCGTCGAAGACCGGCGTGCTGTCGAAGCGAGGCATGCAGCACCAGACGATGCTGCCCCGCTCGTCGATCAGCGCGCTGACATTGCAATTGCCGATGAGCGCCAGATTCAGGGATGCCTGGCTCGCGGGGGCGGTTGTCCTTGTTTTCATAACGGCCTTCCAGGTTGGGGTGCGCGTTTCCGATACGCCGCGCCAATGTATATTGGGACAAATATATATACATTCATGTGCCGACAAGACGGGCGCATACCGCCGCAACGATGAAGACACTTCGACTACAGCTGAGATTCCTTTTGCCCCTGGTGCTGACGCTTGTGGCGGCAGCCTATGTCGCCGTGCCTCTGCTCGATCAGGTCACCTTGCGCTGGTTCTCACGCGACCTCAACAGCCGCGGCGTCCTGGTCGCCAATGCGCTGTCCGACTCGGTGGCGGAGGCGCTGCAGGCGGGCAAGCCGGAGCGGCTCGAGGCGCTGTTCGATCGGACCGTGCAGGATGAGCGCCTGTTTGCCGTCGCCGTCTGCGGCGTCGATGGTCGTGTGCTGCAGAGCACGCGCGCCTTTCCTGCCGACCTGACATGCGCCCGCAGCGTCGAACTCGCGAACCGCCCGGACCCTCGCGTCGATCTGACCGGCGGTGCCGTCCATGTCGGCGTGCACGAAGTGATGGGGCAAGCGCCAGTGCCTTCAGTCCCGGCCGCGGCCGCGTCGTCGGCGCCGGATGCTGCCGACGTCGCTGCGTCTGAGGCAGCGTCGATGCCAGCCTCCGAGTCGAGCGCAACGGCCGAGCCGCAAGCGCGCCCGGCGCCCATGCTGGTCGGGCGCTTGGTGCTGCTGCATGACCTGAGCTTCATCGAGAAGCGCAGCCAGGACACACGTCGATACCTGATCGGCTTCATCGCCAGCCTGGGTTTGCTGATTGCGCTCATCACGGTGGTGGTGGCCCAGCTGAGCTGGCGCGGCTGGGTCAATGGTGTGCGGGCCATCATGCGCGGCGAAGGGCTGGTGAGTCCGCTGCTGCCGCCGCCCGAGCTGGCACCCTTCGTCGATGATCTGCGCGCCAGTCTGAGGGACCTGGAGGACGAGTACCGGCGCATGCAGGGACCCGAGGTCGAATGGACCGGCGAGCGGTTGCGCATGTTGCTGCATACCCAGTTGCGTGGCGATCAGGTGATCGTGGTGTCGAATCGGGAACCCTATATCCATGAGCACGGCCCGTCCGGCATCGTCGTCAAGCGCCCGGCCAGCGGGCTGGTGACGGCGGTGGAGCCCGTGATGCGGGCCTGCTCCGGTACCTGGATCGCTCACGGCAGCGGCAGCGCCGATCGCGAAGTCGTCGACAGCGCGGACCGAGTCTCCGTGCCCCCCGGCCACCAGGACTACCAGCTGCGCCGCATCTGGCTGAGCCCGGAAGAGGAGCAAGGCTACTACTACGGCTTCGCCAATGAGGGCATGTGGCCTCTGTGCCATGTGGCGCATGTGAGGCCCGTCTTCCGCGAGTCGGACTGGGAGGCCTACAAGCGGGTCAACCAGCGCTTCGCCGATGCCGTCGTCGCAGAGGCGCGCAGCGAAGACCCGGTGGTGCTGGTCCAGGACTATCACTTCGCCCTCCTGCCCGCGATGATCCGTGCCCAGCTGCCGCAGGCCACCATCCTGACCTTCTGGCACATCCCCTGGCCCAATCCCGAGTCGTTCGGCATCTGCCCCTGGCGCCGCGAAATTCTGCAAGGCATGCTGGGCAGCACCATCCTCGGCTTTCACACGCGCTTCCACTGCAAGAACTTCATGGAGACGGTCGACCGGTTCCTGGAGGCGCGTATCGAGGACGAGCATTCGACGATCAGCTTCCACGACAAGGAAACCCTGGTCGAGAGCTACCCAATCTCCATCGACTGGCCGGATGCGGCTCAGGTGGCAGCGTGGCCGGCGATAGCGGAATGTCGCCGCCGCGTCGTCGAGCGATTGAGCTTGCCCTCAGGGCTCTGTCTGGCCGTCGGCATCGACCGGTTCGACTACACCAAGGGCATCCTGGAGCGGCTGAACGCCGTGGAACGCCTGCTGGAGAAGGCGCCGGAATGGATTGGCCGCTTCGTGTTCGTGCAAGTCGCTGCGCCCACGCGCACAGCACTCGACGAGTACCGCAGTTTCCAGGAGCGAGTCGAGCGCGTCACTGAACGCATCAACACGCGCTTTGCCCGCCCCGGCTATCAGCCTGTTCACCTGCTGGCACAGCATCATGAGCCGGACGCCGTGAACGAGCTGTTCCGTGCTGCGGACATCTGCATCGTCACGAGTCTGCACGACGGCATGAATCTGGTCTGCAAGGAGTTCGTCGCCGCGCGGGACGATCAGCAGGGCGTGCTCGTCCTGAGCCGCTTTGCCGGCGCGGCGCGCGAGATGACCGAGGCGCTGATCGTCAATCCGTATCACGTCGAGGAGACGGCCGATGCCCTGCTGCGCGCGGCGATGATGCCGGCCGCCGAACAGCGCGAGCGCATGGCCAGCCTGCGCAGCACCGTGCGGGAATTCAATGTGTTCCGGTGGGCTGGCCGCATGCTGGCCGACGCCGCCCGCTGGCGCCTGCGTGCACGGGTGGAAGCCCGGGTCCGCCGGCTCGGTGAAAGCTGAGCGGGGTTGCCCCGATGCTGCAAATACTCGGTCCGAGAGGACTGGCACAGCTGGCCGCCACGCTAGGCATGCGACCATTGCTCGCTTTCGACTTCGACGGCACGCTGGCGCCCATCGTGGCCAGGCCCGAGCAGGCGCGCATGACGCCGGGGGTCGCGACTCGGCTGAAGATGCTTGCCATGCAGTTGCCTGTTGCCATCGTGACCGGGCGCCAAGTCGCCGATGTGCGAACCAGGCTGGGCTTTGAGCCCAGGTACATCGTTGGTAGCCATGGGGCGGAAAGCGATCTAGGCATTGATGGGACTGACTGGGGCCCGGCGCTTCAGCATGCACGCGATTGGCTGAATACCTACCATGCCGAGTTGACGCGGCTTGGCGTTCGAGTCGAGGACAAGCGCAACTCGATCGCTTTGCACTACCGCCTGGCGCCAGATCGCGAACTCGCCAGTCGCAGGCTCGAGGAGCTCTTGCCTTTGCTGGGTCCTGAGCTGCACGCCTTTGGCGGCAAATTCGTCTGCAATATCGTGGCAGCCAAGGCGCCGAACAAGGCCGCCGCGGTGCATGCCTTGGTCCGCGATGCGGGAAGTGCCGCCGCGATCTTTGTCGGTGACGACGTGAACGATGAGCCGGTTTTTGCGAGTGCGCCAGCCAGCTGGGTAACGATCAAGGTCGGCAGGACCACCGCGCCCTCCAAGGCGCGCTTCTATCTGGACAGCCCCATTGAAATGGCCTCGCTTCTTGATCGGATGCTAGTACTCCTGGGCGAGCGAGGCCCATAGGATGCCGGCCCGCCATCAGGGCGGAGCCACAGCATCCAGGCGACGCAACTGGGCCTGGGCCAGCGCGGAGTACAGCGGCACGCTGAGCCAGCGCGACACCAGGCTAGCCCCAAGGGCCCCTGTCATGAGGCTCAGGACCATCGCGTGGCCGTCGACCATCTCCATCACGATGATGAAAGCCGTCAGAGGCGCCTGTGTCACGGCCGCCAGAAAGGCGGCCATGCCGATGGCGATCAAGGGCGCCGAGCCTTCGTGCAGGCCGCTAAGCAGGGCCATGTCGTGGCCGATGCCGGCGCCGATGGCCAGGGAGGGCGCGAAGATGCCGCCTGGCACACCGGACCAGACGGCCAGCCAGGTGGCGACGAGCCGGAGCGTCACGTAGAGCATGGGCATGTCCATGTGACCCTCGACAAGACGGCGGGTGTAGCCGTAACCGCTGCCGAATGTGGCCCCACTGCTCGCCAGGCCCAGCACCGCGATAGCCAGGCCGCATGCGGCGGCAAACCGCACCGGATGCTTGTGTTTGACGCGGCTGAAGAAGTCCTGACCGCCGACCATGCTGGTGTAGAGCAGACGTGAAAACAGGCCTCCGACTAGGCCGCAACCCAATACGACCAGAACGCCCGGCAGCAGGTAGCGCCAGCCCAACGTGCCGACGCGGATCTCGCCAAAGTAGCTGGCGTTGCCGTAGACCGACACCCCCATCAGGCCGGCAAGCACGATGGCCGCAACGAGCAGACCGCTGTTGCGCTGCTCGATCTTGCGGGTCAATTCCTCGATCGCGAACATCACCCCGGCCAAGGGCGCATTGAACGCGGCGGCGATGCCGGCGGCACCACCGGCCACCAGCAACCCATGCTGGTTGATGGCGGACCGCTCAGGCAGCCAGCGCCCCGCGTGCTGCATCACGCCGGCGGCAATCTGCACCGAAGGGCCTTCACGGCCTATCGCGAGGCCGCCCAGCAAACCGCCTGCAGTGAGGATGATCTTGGCGATGCTGAGCCGCAGCGACACGAACAGCGAGCTCCGTACCGGCTCGACCGCAGGCGACAGGGCGGCCATGACCTGCGGGATGCCCGAGCCCGATGCGCCCGGAGCAAATCGCCGCGTCAACCAGACCAGGCTGGCCGTGCATGCCGGCACCCAAAGAAGTGGCAGCCAGGGGTTCCATGCCTGCAAAGCAAAGAATCCGTTCAGCGCCTGTTCGCTGAGCCAGGTGAAGGCCACTACGGCAAGGCCGGCGCCGGTGGCATACGCCAGCACAACCGCCCGGCCCATCCATTGACGCCAATCGGCGACGTCGCGGTGAAGGGCCGAAATGAAGTCTGGTAGCTGCATGGTGTGGCAAGGCTTTCGGCTGGTCTCAGGCTACACGCGCGCAGCCCTTCACGAATCGCACCCTTCCGGAGGCCGAGCGCAAGGTCAACAATATTGGTACAAATACAATCAGTGTAAGCTTGCGCACCGGCGACCTTACAGCCGGGAATATTTTCCAAACGATTCATTGGAGACATCGTGCACCGTTCAGGTGGAGGCCGTGAGATTTGGTGAAGAGAAGCCGGTAGCTGCCGGCCATGACGAGGCCTCATGGCGCCAGAGTCGTCGCGCGGACAGCGTCTATTCAAAGTGATACAAGCGAATGTGTCGTGCAGTGACTCGAGCCTCTGTGCGACAGGCCTCCTGTAGTGGGAGTTCTAACGGGATTTGGACGCCTTCTCAGGCGTCCTTTTTTTTGCCGAATATGATCAATCCATGAAGCAGAAGGCTCGAACCCGATCCGGCAAACCCGAAGAGCAAGATGAGGCGGCGATCCGCGTGCTTCGCCAGTTCCGGCAGATCTTCAACGCGGTCAAGACCCATTTTCAGCAGGTCGAGAAGAAGGTCGGGCTGGGTGGCGCGCAGCTCTGGGCCCTTGGCGTCATACGTGACAATCCAGACATTGGCATGGGTGACTTGGGCAAGGCATTGAATATTCACCAATCGACGGCAAGCAATCTGGTGAAGTCCTTGGTCGAGCGTGAACTCGTGCTTGCGGCCAGGAATGGCAGTGATCGCCGCGCCGTGACCTTGAGGCTTCTACCCGGCGGCGCCAAGCTCCTCAAACGCAGCCCCGGTCCCTTTACCGGCGTGCTGCCCGAAGCACTCGCGGCCCTGGACGAGGAGTCGCTGGAGCGACTTGAAGTCGATCTCGCGCGATTGATCGACGTGCTACATGCCGATGAGCGCGGCGGAAGCATCCCGCTGGCCAACCTTTGAGTCGCTTCTTCCAGCTGTCATAGTCCTTTGACTGGATGCCGGCTTGCGCGCCGCACTGATACATTTGTCCCAATATAGTCATCTGTGGAGCAACCGTGCCCAGATTGGCTCGCCTCAGGTGGCGGGTCCTGGTGCGAGGCGAGTGATATGGGGCGTGTCGTCAGGAAGATCCTTGTTGCTGTTGGCGCCGGCCGCGGCTCAGAACCTGCGGTCAGCGATGCGCTCCAACTGGCGCATGAGCTGGGTGCGTCAATCATCTACCTGCATGTCGTGACCGCATTCGATCAGCCCATCATCGATGCCCCGGCGCGTGCATACCTCTCCCCGGAGCAATTGCAGTCTGGCCTGAATGCCATAGCTTCGCCGCTGTTCGCCGAGGTGATAGAGCGCTCACATGGTGCGGGCGTCGAGACGTCGTATGCAGTCACAGCAGGCATCTCGATTGCACAGGGCATCACCAAGTTTGCGCGGCAACAGGCATGCGATCTGATCGTGATTGGTGCCTGCAACTGCAGCAGTTGGCGTCGGCTGCTGGGCGGATGCACCGTCAACGCGCTGACCGCAGTCGCGGGCGAGCGCATATGGGTTTCATCGGGTGGCCAAGAATGAAGGGGTAGCCTGCGCATCCGTCTTTCTTCTTCAATGCTGCTTCGATCCGCACTACGCCGACTTGAATGGGAGGACCCGGCGGTGGTGCTGACCCGCAGGGCTGGCCGTACGGCGGCTCATCTTTTCAATGCAGCGCGACAAGACTCTGCACGCCGTCGCAGTTGCCCCCACCGGTGGTCGCTACACTTATCGCGGGTGCTGAACCGATGGGCGGAACAGCAGGTTTGTCGCGCTGGTCGGGCCGCCACGCGGAATCGACACGCCCATGCACCCGACCTCCGACCAGGCCATCCAGTACGTCGCCCTCACCATCTTCGCGCTGGCTCTGGGGCACACCTTCGCCGCCAAGCAGTTCGAACGCTTGTCGCACCGCTACCCCAGGCACGCTGGGCTGTTTCACCTGCTTGGCGAGATTGAGGTCGTCTTCGGCTTCTGGGCCATCGTCCTGATTCTGGCGATGGCATTGATGCAGGGTGGTCCGCAGGCACTCGCCTATGCGGAGTCGCGCAACTACACCGAGCCGCTGTTCGTCTTCGTCGTGATGGTGGTTGCCGCGTCCCGGCCGGTGCTGCGAACGGTGGTCTGGGCGGTGGACAGCCTTGCGCACCTGTTGCCTTTGCCGGCACGCGTAGCCAGCGCCTGGTTGGGCTTGGCTGCGGTGCCACTGCTGGGCTCGCTCATCACCGAGCCGGCTGCAATGACCATCGCGGCGCTGATGCTGGCCCAGCAGGTGTTCCGGCCTGAAGTGCCTGAGCGGCTCAAGTACCTGGCCCTCGGCGTGCTGTTCGTCAATGTCTCCATCGGTGGCACGCTCACCTCCTACGCGGCGCCGCCGGTGCTGATGGTCGCTTCGACCTGGCAATGGGACAGCGCCTTCATGTTCTCGCACTTCGGCTGGAAGGCGGCACTGGCGGTCCTTGCCAATGCCACGGTCGCGACCCTGCTACTGAGCAAGCATCTGCGCGCCGACGCAAAGGACGGCGCGACGCCGGAGGCCCCTGTGCCGCTGCCCGTGGTGCTGGTGCACCTGGCGTTGCTGGCGGGTGTCGTGCTGCTGGCCCACCACCCGGTCGCCTTTCTGGGCCTGTTCCTGATGTTCCTCGGCTTCACCCAGGCCTATGAGCGGCACCAGAGCCCGCTCATCCTCAAGGAGGCCCTGCTGGTGGCCTTCTTCCTGGCAGGCCTGGTGGTGCTTGGCGGCATGCAGGCCTGGTGGCTGCAGCCCATCGTCTCCAGCCTGGAACCGTTGGCCCTGTTCTTCGGCGCACTCGGCCTGACGGCCGTTACCGACAACGCGGCGCTGACCTACCTGGGCTCGCTCATCACGAGCATCTCCACCGAATCCAGGTACATGCTGGTGGGCGGTGCCATAGCCGGCGGCGGCCTGACGGTGATCGCCAATGCGCCGAACCCCGCAGGTGTGGCCCTGCTCAAGCGCGGTTTCGAGGACGAGTCCATCGGCGCCGGTGGCCTGCTGCTGGGTGCACTCGGCCCGACCGTGCTGGCCGCTGCGGCCTTCCTGCTGCTGTGAATGCGGTGGCGCAGCTAGTCGTTGTCCTGGCCGGGAGCTACTTGGTTGGATTGGCGTTGGTCGCGTGGTTCAGGCGTGTCCACGCATGACCTGCTGGGAATGGCAGCGCCCCATTCTGTCGAGCATGCAAGCCGTTGGCCGATACTGTCGGACAGCGGCGCACATGTCCATGGGCTGAAGGACGCACTTCAATGAATTCGCCGATCTCGATATGGCTGCAGTTCGGCTTGTGCACCGCCCTGATTGGCTATGCGGGACTGCGCCTTACCCGCTATGGCGACGCTCTTGCAGCGCTGACCGGCATGTCTCGCAACTGGATCGGCCTGGTTCTGATGGCGACCGTGACGTCCTTGCCCGAACTGGTCACCGGCGTGAGCTCAGTGACGATTGCCTCGGCACCTGACATCGCTATCGGCGACGTGCTCGGCAGTTGCGTGTTCAATCTGGCGATTGTTGCGGGCATCGATCTTTCTTATCGCAAAGGGTCCCTGTACGCGGTCGCCAGTGGCGGGCACGTCGTGTCCGCGGGTTTCGGGGTGCTGGCGCTGGCTGGCGTTGCGCTAACCATCCTGCTCGCACCTTTGGATGTGCTGCCCACCGTCGGCCATATCAGCATTGCCAGCTTGTTCATCGTGGCGCTTTATATGGTGGCAATGCGAACGCTGTACATCTCCGAACAGCGCCGTGGCAGTCAGGTGGCGTCTATTTCGACAGACGGGGCGTCGATCAGTTTGCGCCAGGCCGCGCTGGGCTATGCAATGGCGGCCATCGTGATTGTCGGCGCCGGCATCTGGCTGCCACAGATCGGCGTGGAGCTCGCACGTGCGATGGGTTGGTCGCATTCCTTGGTGGGAACCTTGTTCATTGCATTCGCGACATCCGTGCCAGAGCTGGCTACTACCTGGGGCGCAGTGCGCATTGGTGCGATCGACATGGCTCTGGGCAATCTGCTGGGCAGCAATCTGTTTGATGTGTTGATCCTGGCCGTTGACGACATGGCCTATTTGCGCGGGTCAATCTTTTCGACCGTGCAGCAGCTTCACGCCAGTTCCGCAATTGCCGCCTGCATGATGAGCGGCGCCATCGTGGTGGCGCTGACCTACCGCCCGGTATCGCGCATCTGGAACACTGTGAACTGGACCAGCCTGTTTCTGTTGAGCCTGTACTTCATTACCGTCGCGGTTCAGTATCTGCAGCCGAATTGAGCACGGTCGTGGTCGCGAGCACGGCTTGGCGCGCTGGTGCCGTGACGCAGGCATTCGGGCCGGTGATCGTGGAGAGGCCAGTTTGATCCCGACCGTCCGCTTCCAGAAGGTCACAATCCGACGGACACCCAAGATGCGCGTCGGACTCATAGAGAAAAGCGTGGTATTCATGCGCCTTGTCGACATGCTAGACCTCACGCACAAGCTTGCTTACAGGCTCATCGGCGCCGGTGGCCCGCTCCTTGGCGCGCACTGTCCGACCGGGCTGGCCGCTGCGGGCTTGCTACTGCTATGAGCGCGGTCGCGCAACTTGTCATCATTCTGGCCGGTGGCTACTTGGTCGGATTGGCGCTGGTCGCATGGTTCGCGCCTGAGGCGGCCAAGCGATTCCTGACAGCTTTCGCTTCGACTGCCTCCGCCCACTATCTCGAAATGTCCGCCCGCCTGCTCGTTGGCGGCGCCTTCGTGCTGCGATCACCCTTCATGCCGTTCACCGAAGCCTTCAGTCTGCTTGGCTGGGCTCTTGTGGTGACGACGGGCTGCCTGCTCGTACTGCCATGGGCATGGCACCGGCGCTTCGCGCAGAAGGTTGTCCCGCCCGCGCTGGACCGACTCGGATGGCTCGCCTTGCCGTCATTTGCGCTCGGGTGTTTTGTATTGGCTTGTGCCACTATTGGCAACGATGCCCGCTGGTAGCCTCACCGCATCTTGGGACACGGCAGTACGCCAGGATCCTCGAACGCTAGGTGGAAGAGTTGGGATTTAATCCGGCCGAATACGGCACGCACTCGATGCGGCGGACCAAGAATCTGCGTGCGGTGCAACTGCTCCTGGGGCATTCCAAGTTGGAGTCGACCGTGAGATATCACGGCATTGAAGTCGATGATGCCCTCGAAATTTCGGAGCAGACCGAGATCTGATCCATCCCCGCGGCAGCCAGGCACCTACGAGGCGACCGGCCTCGCGGATGCTTCGGCCAGGCGACAGGCCGCTATCTGCAAGTATTCTGAACTGCAGGTCCCGGCCAGTAGCTGGTGCCACCGACCCCAACGACTGATTTGCGCCAGACAGCGTGCGTACGCCAGTCGGCGGCCATCGGCTGCAACCGCTGCATCCCCGCCCTATCCCGCCCCCACCCCCTCACATACTCCTCGTCATCCATCACCACCCCCCTGATCACATCGTTGCCCGGCAGGATGCGTGTGAATTGAGAACCAATTTTCTGCAGCAGCCGGCCCGAGGCCTGGTTGCCCACGGTCACGGTGGCGACAAAACGGCGCACGCCTCGCGCCGTTAGCTGCGTCGTCGCGGCTGCGGCGGCTTCGCTGGCATAGCCCTGGCCCCAGTAGCGGCTGAAGAAGTAGAAACCGAAATTGCTGGCCTCCAGGCCGTCGGTGATCTCGGCGTCGACGCGCCCGAGGTAGTGGCCATCGGACTTGCGGCGCACCGCCCAGATGGGCCATGCAAACTGGGCTTCGGGATCCATGCGGCTGTGCTCGATGCGCTGCCAATGCGCACACAAGGCGTCCAGACTGGTCGGCTTGGCCATGGAGATCCAGCGGTACAAGGCCTCGTCGTCCTGCAGGGGCTGGAAGAACGCATCGGCATGGCGCGCACAGCGGCTCCAGCAGGAGCCGGGGCGTTTCGATGGCGGCCGCCAGTTGGGCGGCGATCTCGGGCTGCATGCAAGTAGCCTTGTTCCGTGGCCATCAACGGCTGCGCTGCCATGGTTGACGGGCAGGTCGAGGCTGGGAACAGACGGTCGGCGTCGCTCGAACGTACGACCGCTTCTGCCGTAGAAAGCCAATGTAGCGGCGCCAAGGCAGGGCGCCTCGTCCAGCCGTCGCAGGTGAACACACGCCCGCGCCTGTAAATTTCCGCACAGCGGCCTGAACAAGCTTTCGATGGCGCCGCATGCCGTCGATGCGTAACGTCGTGCGCTCTTTCATGAAGGCATGACATGCACAACTTTGAACTCATCAGCAACATCCTTTGCCCCTACACCCAGCGGGCGGCGATCCAGCTCGCCGAGAAGGGTCTGGAAGCCAGGCGAACCTACATCGACCTCGCAGACAAGCCGGACTGGTTCGTCCAACTGTCGCCGCTGGGCAAGGTGCCGGTGCTGCGCGTGGGCGACACGGCCGTGTTCGAGACCGCTGTCATTTGCGAGTACATCGAAGAGGCAACCGCCGACCGGGCTCCCATGTGGCCCGCTCACGCTCTGGATCGCGCTCGCCACCGCGCGTGGGCCGAGTTCGCCTCAACCGTTATCGGCGATGTGTTCGGCTTCTACATGGCGCCGGACGAGGCATCGTTCGAACGCAAACGAGCGGAGCTTGCCGGACGCTTCGCGCGGCTCGAGAGCCAGCTTTCCGGAGCGGGGCCGTATTTCGGCGGCGAGCGCTTCGGCCTGGTAGATGCCGCGTTCGCGCCGATCTTCCGGCTGCTGGAAACCTTCGACCAATTGGCGGATTTCCGCCTCCTTCAAGGGCTTCCGGCAACAGCCGCGTATCGTCTCATTCTGGCGGTGAGGCCAAGCGTGCGCACAGCCGTGGTCCCCGACTACGGACAGGTCTTCCTGCGCTATCTGGCCGGGCGTGGCTCCCACATGGCTCGACTCGCGGCTGCTGCCGAGACGACCTCATTCGAGGCCTGACATCAGCCGAGACGATCTCGCGATCTCCTCGGACAGCGCCGCGCTCGCGCGCCGCATGCGCGGCACGCGCGCGACGTCGTCGTGCATCAACAGCCACAGCGGCTGGGCCAGCTCGTCCAGCGGCGGACCGAGGCGGACGAGCTCCGGAATCGAACCGCCGACGAAGCAGGGCAGGACGGCGCAGCCAATCCCCGCGCGTGCGGCCTGCGCAGCGCCGAGCAGGGTGTTCGCGCGAAACCGCACCTCACCGGGAGCGACATTGCGCGCCAGCCAGCTTCCGGGCGCACTGCAGGCAAGACCAGCATCGAAGCCAACCCATGGCAGGCGGGTGGGCGGCACCGACACCCCTCTCGCCTCGGTTAACTGACGCGAGGCATAGACCGCCATCGCGACGCTACCGACCTCGCGCCCGCGCAAGGTCTCTTGCGGCGCCCGGGTCACGCGAAGCGCAATGTCGGCCTCGCGCCGGGCCAGCGAAACAACATCGTTGGATGTGTGAAGCTCGAGCTGCAATCCAGCGTGCGTTCTGCACACGGCGGCCAGTACGCCGGGCAGCAGGTACTCGGAGACTGCATCAGGCGCAGTGACACGCACGGGCCCGTCATGGCCATCGTCGCGCCCACACACGCGGCGTTCCAGGCAGGCGATCTCATCTCGAACGTGCAGCGCCAGCACCCTGACCTCTTCTCCCGCCTCCGTCGGCCGAAGGCCGCCCGGGGTGCGCTCGAACAATCGCGTTCCGAGGCGCCGCTCCATCAGCTGCAGACGGCGAGACAGCGTTGGATGGCTTACATGCAGCGCGGCCGCCGCGCCGGATAAGGTACCGCTCTCCGTGATGGCGAGTGCAATACGCAGGTCATCCCAGTCGAAAGCGGAGGTGCGATTCATAGTGACCATTGTCGCCGCGCGCGTCCAAGACTTGGCTCCCAATTCGTGAGTCGCGCTGGCACTCGGCTCGGCTCGGCTCGGCTCGGCTCAGTCAATGACCGTAGCCGCCCCGAGGCCTGGTTGCCCACGGTCACGGTGACGACAAGAAAACCGGCACACGCCTCGCGCCGTTAGCTGCGTCGCCGCGGCTGCGGCGGCCTCGCTGGCATAGCCCTGGCCTCAGTACCGACTGAAGAAGTGAAAAGAAAGTAGAAACCGAAATTGCCGGCCTGCAGGCCGTCGGTGATCTCGGCATCGACGCAGCCGAGGTAGTGCCCAGCGCGTTCCTGAGCGGCACGCCCGGCGCTTGCGCGACACTCAGCACCTCTCACCTTCCTCCTCCTATTCCCCGCTGTTCACGACCACGCCACTGGAACGTTTTGGATACACCCGCCGCCTCCGCCCCGCCCGCCACCCTGGCGACCCTGCCCAATGGCCTGCGCACCGTCACCATCCCCATGCCCTGGCGTGAGACGCTGAGTCTGAGCGTCTTCATCCGCACCGGCAGCCTGCACGAGAGCGCGCGGCTGAACGGTATCAGCCATGTGGTGGAGCATATGGCCTTCAAGGGCACGGGAAACCGCGACTGCCAGCGCATCAATCTCGACGCCGAGGCGCTGGGCGCCGAGGTCAATGCCCACACCGACAAGGACCACACCGCCTTTCAT
>Ga0066453_1000659_pt1 | contig 13664 bp, 11 predicted proteins | sample LakWasMe79_HOW10_2_FD_59563 | JGI IMG/M metagenome (GOLD analysis project Ga0066453, IMG submission 59563) | Freshwater sediment methanotrophic microbial communities from Lake Washington under simulated oxygen tension - Sediment Metagenome 79_HOW10 | ecosystem: Environmental > Aquatic >...
CTGGCGCTGGCCCGGCCTGCCGGGCGCACGCGGCCTGGCGCTGGCCGCGCTGCAGGCCGCACCACCGCTGAAGCGGGCGCTGGCAAGGCAGATGATGTTCGGAAGGCGCTGAGGCGCGGCCAAGGATGGTCCCTGCGGACCATCCGACGCCAGCCGAAGGGCTTGACGCGTCTGGCGCGGCAAGCGCGGTCGGCACGACTGAGGCGCGGGCGCCAGCGCAAACCCTGAGGCCGCCGGACCAGACTTGCTGGCACTCTTCGCCTCACTGACGAAGATCAGGGAGGCCATGTGTCGTTCACCAAGTCGCTTGCTTGGGCGCTATGCGCACGCGCCAGCACTGATGCGTATCAATGCTCCGCTCTGGCTCATCTGGTGAGCCACTAGGGCGGCAGCATGGACCGCATGACACCTGCCGTAGCCAGCACCCAGGATGCCCAGCTCTTCAAGTACTGGGGGAAGGCCAGTACAGGAGGTGAGGGTGCGCAATGGCACCAGCTTGTCTACCACTGCCTGGACGTGGCAGCGGTCGGGCAGATCTACCTGGAACGCTCGCCTGGCTTGCGGGCCTGGCTAAAGCAGCAACTGGCGTTGGACGACGATGCCGCCCTCATCAGCTGGTTGGTGTTTTGGCTCGCCCTCCACGATCTGGGCAAGTTCTCGCAGAGCTTCCAGGCCCAGCGCGCTGACGTGATGGCCGAGTTGCAGGGACTAGCGCCCGCCCACGCCCAGACTGGCATCCGGCACGACAGCCTGGGCATGCAATGCTGGAGCGAGGAAATCCTGCCACTGGCCGAGCGCGAGGCATGGTTTGGCACTGATCCAGACATCGATGCCGCGCTCGCTTGGTGGGCACGCGCGGTCACCGGCCACCACGGCCAGCCGCCTCTCAATCATGTCCCGCGTCTGTCGCTGTACTTCAGGCTGCAGGACGTCGAGGCGGCCAAGCAGTTTGCGAGTGCGGCCCGTGCCCTCTTGCTGAGCCCTTCGGCGGCAGCCATTCCCGAGCGTTGCGGCGCCGGCTTTGAAAGACTCAGCAAAGAACTCTCATGGTGGGTCGCCGGTTTGGGCGTGCTGGCAGACTGGATAGGCTCCAACGCCGAGGTGTTCCGCTATCGTGCCCATGCAGACCTCGGCTTGGCTGACTACTGGCCCATGGCACTGGCGCTGGCACGTCAGGCACTGGACGCGTCCGGCGCCCTGCCCTCGCCAAGTCCCTGCGGGCTCGAATTTCAAGGCCTGTTCCCGCACATCCAGCAGCCCTCACCGCTGCAAGCCTGGGCCATCGCAACACCACTCCAGACCGGCCCGCAGATACACCTGCTGGAGGACGTGACCGGAGCAGGCAAAACAGAAGCTGCGGTGATGCTGGCTTACCGGTTGATGACGGAGGCCGGCGCTGAAGGCTTCTTCATCGGCCTGCCCACCATGGCCACCGCCAATGCCATGTATGGCCGCATCGCCCAGGTCTACGCCCAGCTCTTCAGCGACCCACGCGCCAGCCTGGTGCTTGCCCATGGCGGGCGCAAGCTGGTGGAGGAGTTCGCAGCCTCGGTGATTGCCGCTGGCGAGGATGAGGGCGGCACGCCACTTGACGACGAAAGTGCCACGCGCCGCTGCCAGCGCTGGCTCGCTGACCACAACAAGCGCGCGCTACTCGCGCCGGCCGGCATCGGCACGGTGGACCAAGCCTTGCTGGCCGCCCTGCAAAGCAAACATCAATCGCTGCGCCTCCTGGGCTTGGCACGCAAGGTGTTGATCGTTGACGAGGTGCATGCCTGCGATCCCTATATGCAGCGCACGCTGGAGGCCCTGCTGGAATTCCACGCACGAGCCGGTGGCAGCGCCATCCTGCTGTCCGCCACGCTGCCGATGCGCATGAAGTCTGCGCTGTTGCGCGCCTTTGCCCGTGGCTGTCGTGCCTCGGCCGTGAACCCGCAGGCGCTGAACTATCCCTTGGCCAGTTCGTGGGCAGCGGTGGCACCAACCGCACTGATCGAAGCCCCTGTGGCCACGCGGCCTGACGTGCGGCGCAGCGTGCGCGTGCGCTACGAGTCGGATCGCGCTGCCGTGCTGCAAGGCATTGCACAGGCGCTGGCTGCTGGCTATTGCGTCGCCTGGATACGCAACACGGTGGCGGATGCACTCGATGCCCACGCCGAGATGGCCGCACTCTGGCCCGCCGAGCGCATCACCTTGTTCCATGCACGCTTTGCGCTTGGTGACCGGCTGGACATCGAGCAAGACGTGCTGGCCCGCTTTGGCCGCGACAGCACGCCCGCGCAGCGCAGCGGCCGTCTGCTGATCGCCACCCAGGTGGCCGAGCAATCCTTGGACGTGGACTTCGATCTCGTCGTCACTGACCTCGCTCCCATTGACCGGCTGATCCAACGCGCCGGCCGCTTGCGCCGCCATGTGCGCGACGCAGCTGGCCAGCGTCTTCTGGCACCGGGCGCCCAAGACCAACGCGGTGAGCCCTGGCTGTGGGTGTATGGGCCCGCCTGGGCCGAGGAACCGGAGGCCGATTGGTTCAAGAAAGCGTTTCCCAAGGTAGCGCGGGTCTACGAACACCATGGCCAGCTCTGGCTGACGGCCCGCGCGCTGCAAGGCGGTGTGCTGCGCATGCCAGACGACGCGCGGACCTTGATCGAGACCGTGTTCGGCGACGACGCCGAGTTGCCCCATGCGCTGCAATATGGTGCCAATCAGGCGGAGGGTAAGGCCTATGGTGACACCTCGCAGGCCGCGCAGAACAGCGTCAAGATCGCCAAAGGCTATGTGCGCGAAGGCCTGGAATGGGCGGCTGACAGCGTTGCACCATCCCGCTTGGGAGAAGACACCATCGAGGTGCTGCTCGGCCGCTGGAAAGGTGATGCGCTGATCCCCTGGTGCGAACGCGGCACCGCACACGATTGGGCTTACAGCACCGTCAAAGTCGCCAAACGCCTAATCGCCGCAGCGGTACCGCCCGCAACGCCAGCGCGGCAGGCTGCGTTGGACGCGCAAATGGCGCACTTGCCGGGAGGCGGGCAGTGGGTCGTACTGCTGATCATGGATGAGCAAGCACATGACTTCCAGGCCCGCGCCACGGGTGCCGCAAAGCCTGGTGCCTCAGCACGCGAAACCCTATGGATCTATGACAAGGCGGCCGGCTTGCGCGCGGCCAATGACGCAGAGGAGAACAAGGCATGAACCTGCTTGATGAAAACTGGCTGCCCGTGCGAATGCACGACGGCAGCCAACACTGGATCAGCCCCGATCAACTCTCGGACCCCACTATCTCGGCCTTCGACGCCTGCCGCGCCGACTTCAACGGCGCCCTGGCGCAGTTCGCGATTGGCTTGCTGCAAACCTGCACGCCGGCTGCCAGTGACAGCGAGTGGCGTGCCTTTCTGAAAGCCCCGCCGGATGCGGCAGCGCTGGCTAAGTGGTTTGCGCCGCATCGCGCGGCCTTTGAGTTCGACGGTGATGGCGCGCGCTTCATGCAGGACTTTGAGCTGCGCGCTGCTGATGCCGAGCCCAACGGCATTGCTGCGCTGCTGATCGAGACGCCGGGTGAAAACACCGTCAAGAACAACGGCGATCACTTCGTCAAACGTGGGCAGGTGCAGGGGCTCTGCCCCCACTGTGCAAGTTTGGCCTTGTTCACCTTGCAGACCAATGCGCCCTCGGGTGGCGCTGGACACCGCACAGGCCTGCGCGGTGGCGGCCCGCTGACCACCCTGCTGATTGCCACTGGCACGCCCGCCGCGCCGGCACCGCTATGGCAAACACTCTGGCTGAATGTTCGCGCCCAAGTCGCCTTTCTGGCGGATGGCGTGGAGCCCGGCATGGAGGCGCCACACCGCACCTTCCCCTGGTTGGCAGCACAGTCGGCGATCCAGAAGGAACAGGGGGACACCACCCCACTGCAAGTCCATCCCGCACATATGTTCTGGGCCATGCCACGGCGCATCCGCCTTGACCTCGACGCGGTGCACTCAGGCGCTTGCGACCTCTGTCATAGACCCTCAGAGCGGCTGATTCGGCAATATGTGACCCGCAACTATGGGTTCAACTACAAGGGCGCCTGGCTTCATCCGCTGTCGCCCTACTACGCCGGCAAGGAGGGCCTCTTGCCACTACACCCGCAGCCCGATGGTCTCGGCTACCGCCACTGGCTGGCCTGGGTGCTGGGCATGGAGAACGACAAACGCAAAGTGCAGGCCGCCTCGGTGGTGTCGCATTTCTTGCTACAGCCACGCGTCGAGCAAAAGACCGGCATCGCCCTGCGCCTGTGGGCCTTCGGCTATGACATGGACAACGCCAAAGCTCGCTGCTGGTACGACGCCACCGTGCCGCTCTACCACCTGGGTGACTGCGGGCCAGCTGAGCAAAAGGCATTGCGCGAGGAGGTGAGTGCCTGGCTAACTGGCGCCGAGATGGTTGCCAGCTATCTTCGCGTTGCGGTCAAAGATGCCTGGTTCAGCGCAGATGCACGCGGTGACTTCGGCTTTATCGACGCTGCGTTCTGGAGCCGCACCGAGCTCGGCTTCTACAGCCTGTTGAGAGAACGCATCCAGGGCCTGCGCGACGGCAGGGCTGCCGACACCATGGCCAGCGCCGAGAGCTGGCGCCGGCAGTTGCGCGTAGAGGCGCTGCGCCTCTTCGATGCCGAACTGGTAGGCAGCAGCCCCATCAGCCGACAGAACCCGGCCCGCATCGCGGCCGCCCACAAACAGCTCAGCAACAGCCTCGACGGCCCCAAGTTGCGCCAGGCGCTCGGCCTGCCACAGGCGATCAAGGCCACGGCCGCTGTTGCGTGAGCCAGCCCACCCACAAAGGAGGATGACCCCATGTCATATCAGCACCCCGACTACACGCTGGCACCGCCGGTGATGAGCGCCTATCTGAGCTGGTGGCACGCCCTCACCAGCGACCAGGCCAGCGGCACGGCGCGTGCTGACCGCGCCGAGCTGCGCCGCGCGCATGACCTCGGCGCGGTCGTGCTCACGCCTGCCTATCAACGCCTCTATCGCAAGCTGGCCGAGGTTCACCCCGGTCCACCATGGAAGCCGTGGCAGCTAGAGCGGCTGGCTGCCATCGCCGGCTTGGCGGTGCACATCAAGACCGAGAGCCGCCTGAACCTGCCCGAGGCGATGAGCCAGCGCGACAAGGGCAGCGACCGCAACGCCGTCAGTGAACTGCGCTTTGCCCGACTGCTGGATGCGCCCGATGTCGAAGCACTGTTCAGCGGACTGCGCCGCGTCATGCCGCTGATCGACAAGCAGCTGAGCCCCGCCGCGTTGGCCAACGACGTGTTCGGTTGGGGTGAGCACATCAAGAAGCAATGGGCCTATGCCTACGCCTGGCCCAAGGCGGCCTGAGCCCTAGCCATCGCCGCTCCCGGCCGCCAGCCATTTCACCCATCACATTCAGAGAGGACCTTATCCATGAGCCGCTTTGTTCAACTGCATCTGCTGACCAGCTACCCGCCCTCCAACCTCAACCGCGACGACACCGGCCGGCCCAAGACGGCGCTGGTCGGCGATGCCAACCGCTTGCGCATTTCTTCGCAGAGCCTGAAGCGCGCCTGGCGCTGTTCGGAGACCTTTGAATCGTCTCTTTCCGGGCATCTGGGCACGCGTACAAAGCTGATGGGAAAACAGGTGTTCGCGGCGTTGAAGGAAGGTGGCGTTTCGGAGAAGAGCGCGCGCGAATGGGCCAAGGAGATTGCCAAGCAATTCGGCAAGCTGAAGCCAGAGAAGAAAACAGAAAACGACGCTGACCTGGAAATTGAACAGCTGGCCCATTTCAGCCCCGAGGAAGAAGCGGCCGTCCAGGCACTCGTCGCCACCCTGGTGGCCCGCAAGGACGCGCCCACAGAAGCTGAGCTGAAACTCCTGAGCCAACCACGACATGCCGTGGACATCGCGATGTTCGGCCGCATGTTGGCGGACTCGGCCGAGTTCAATGTCGAAGCAGCCGTGCAGGTGGCCCATGCCATCACCGTGCACCGTGCCGCTGTGGAAGACGACTACTTCAGCGCTGTCGATGACCTGAACAGGCGCGAGGACACCGGCGCCGCCCACATCGGCGAACGAGGCTACGGCGCCGGTCTGTTCTACCTCTACATCTGCATAGACCGTGAGCTGCTTTTGAAGAATCTGGGCGGCGACGCTGCGCTCGCAGCCAAGGCCTTGGAGGCGCTGGTGCACGCAGTAACCAAGGTGTCGCCCACCGGCATGCAAAACAGCTTTGCCTCGCGCGCCTATGCCGGCCATGTCTTGGCAGAGAAGGGCCGCCAGCAGCCTCGCTCGTTGGCACAAGCCTTCTTGAAGCCCGTCAAGCCCTTTGATGGTCAGGACATCTTTGAAAAGGCGGTGGCCGCGCTGAACACTCGACGCGACAACTTTGATGCCGTGTATGGCGCCTGCGCCGACAGCCGCTATGAACTGGATGTGGACAGCGCCCAAGGCATGCTGGCCGGGCTGGTGGCCTTTGTGGCGGAGTGAGCGCCATGCACGACTATCTCGTGTTCCAGCTGCAGGCGCCGTTGTCGTCCTGGGGCGAGCCTGCGGTGGGCGAGTTTCGCGGCAGTGCCACGCACCCGGGGCAGTCGGCCCTGATCGGGCTGCTGGGCGCGGCGCTGGGGCTTGAGCGCAGCGACGAGGCAGCGCATGCGGAGTTGCGCGACGGCTTCGGTTACTGCGTCGGCCTGCTCAGCACTGGCAGCCTGCTGCGCGACTATCACACGGCGCAAGTGCCGCCCCGCCCCGCACTCAAGGGCCGCCCGCAAGCGACGCGCCGCCAGGAAATGGCTGTGCCCAAGCGTGAGTTGAGCACCATCCTCTCGACCCGTGACTATCGCCAGAACGCGGCGCATCTGGTCGCGCTGCAGGCTCGTGAGGGCTGGCCGGCACGCTACAGCCTGACGGAGCTTGCTGGTGCATTGCGCGCACCGCAGTTCACGCTCTATCTGGGGCGCAAGAGTTGCGCGCCGGGCGCCCCGCTCTGGCCGCAAGTGCTGGCGGCCGAATCGGCGCGCCACGCCTTCAGTGCCTATGCGGAGCGCTACGAGGCGGCGCGCCTGGCTGCCGCCGGCCAAGGAGGCCGCCCGCCGCTCGAGCCCTTGCCGGCGCTGCAAAGCCTGGCCTTTGACGCCTACATCGAAGCCGGCGCGGCTGTGGATCTCAGCACCCAGCGCAAAGACCGGCTGATACGCCGCCAAGGCTGGCAATTCGGCGACCGCGAGGAACGTATCGCCCTGATCGCGACGGAGGAGCCCTGATGCAAGCGATGTACTTCAGCCTAATAACGCCCGCCGAAGGGCGCATTCACGAGGCTTTGCAGCAGCGCTTGCAAGGACCGTATGCCGACCACCAATGGCTCTGGCGCTGGTTCCCCGCTCCCGCTGGGACCGCACGCGACTTTCTCTTCCGCCGCCGTGATGCTGAGGGCTTGCCAAGCTTCTATGCCGTGTCAGCGCGGCCGCCCGAAGCTCTGAGTGGCGCCTGGCATGTACAGACTCGCGAGTACGCACCTGATGTGCACGCCGGTGAAGCCTTCAGCTTCGAGCTGCGTGCCAACCCCACGGTGCGACATGGCCGCGACGGCAAGTCCAAGCGCCACGATGTAGTGATGGAGGCCAAGAAGCGCCTGCTGGCGGAACAGGGTTTGCAGCACTGGTCTGAATGGACTGCGGCCGACCGCCCAGATCAACAAACGCTGGTGCAGGACGCATGCAGCAACTGGCTGGAGAGGCGTGGCTCGGCATTGGGCTTCGAGCTGCAGCGCGATTCGCTGCAGGTGGAGGCCTACCAGCAGCATCGCGAGCGCGCAGACGAAAGCCTTGGATTCAGCACAGTTGACATCTCGGGCATCCTGCGAGTCACGGATGCGGCAGCGTTTGGCCAGGCGCTGCGCACCGGCATCGGCAGCGCCAAAGCCTTCGGCTGCGGTTTGCTGCTGATTCGGCGGCTGAGCTAAGCATTGGCTGCATCGAACCTCGGGCCGCTGCCGGCTGCTCTCGCCCGCGCGTCTGTCGCTGCGGCGGAGGCCAGGACATGAGTTCCCTGCTGCCTCCGCTCAGACCGCTGCCGATGAAGGAACGCATCTCCGTGCTATTCATCGAGCGCGGCGAGATCGACGTGATCGACGGCGCCTTTGTGGTGGTAGACGCCACCGGCATACGCACGCAGATCCCGGTTGGCGGTGTGGCCTGCATCATGCTGGAGCCGGGCACGCGGCTCTCGCACCGTGCGGCTGCACTGGCGGCACGTGTGGGCACCTTGCTGGTGTGGGTGGGTGAGGCCGGCGTGCGACTTTACGCATCCGGCCAGCCCGGCGGTGCAAGGTCAGACCGTTTGCTTTACCAGGCACAGCTGGCGCTGGACGAGAATCTGCGTTTGAAGGTCGTGCGCAAGATGTACGCGCTGCGCTTTGGCGAGGAGCCACCGGCACGGCGCAGCGTGGAGCAACTGCGCGGCATCGAGGGTGCGCGCGTGCGGCGCAGCTATCAGCTGCTGGCACGGCAATACGGCGTGGAGTGGAAGGCCCGCGACTACGACGCGCAGGACTGGGAGTCCGCCGATATCGCCAACCGCTGCCTATCGGCTGCAACCTCATGCCTGTATGGCGTGACCGAGGCAGCCGTGCTTGCGGCGGGTTATGCGCCGGCGGTGGGGTTCATACACACCGGCAAGCCCCTGTCCTTTGTGTATGACATTGCCGATGTCTACAAATTCGAGACTGTGGTGCCGGTGGCGTTCAAGATCGCCGCCGCCAATCCGCCCGGGAATCCGGAGCGCGCCGTGCGCCTGGCTTGCCGTGACATGTTCAGGCAGACGCGCTTGCTGGATCGCATCATCCCGGACATCGAAGACATCCTGTCCGCCGGCGAGATCCCGCGGCCCGAAGCCCCGCCCGACGCCGTTGGCCCGGCGCTGCCCATCCCATCGAGCCTGGGCGATGCTGGTCATCGTTCTTGAGAACGCGCCTCCCAGGCTGCGCGGCCGCCTCGCGGTGTGGCTGCTGGAGGTGCGCGCAGGCGTGTACGTCGGCAACTACTCCAGGCGCGTGCGCGAGCAGATTTGGGCGCAGGTTGAAGAAGGGCTGGAGGACGGCAACGCGGTGCTCGTCTGGCGCAGCAAGGCTGAAGCGGGTTACGAGTTCCTGACCGCAGGCAGCAACCGACGCATGCCGGCAGACTTTGATGGCGTCCAATTGGTGCGTTTTCTCCCGCCCGAGGCCGGCGGGACCGATCTTTAATAACTCGGAAAATGAGCTGCCTCCCTCGGTGGCTTTAGCTGGGGCTGAAAAAGCTTCTCAAATCATCGAGATAGAGTTGGTGTGTTCCCCACGGGCGTGGGGATGAACCGGCGCTGAGGCCCTCATCGCGCATGCTCAGCTGGTGTTCCCCACGGGCGTGGGGATGAACCGCGGTGCCCGTAGACATGCCCGTGTACCTGAATGTGTTCCCCACGGGCGTGGGGATGAACCGCCGTGGTGCTGCAGCACGGCAGCTGTTGCGCAGTGTTCCCCACGGGCGTGGGGATGAACCGGCCGAATGAGTCGGCGCCATGGCTTGACCAGTGTGTTCCCCACGGGCGTGGGGATGAACCGCAAAGCAGCGCCAATAAGCTGCCAAACAATAGGTGTTCCCCACGGGCGTGGGGATGAACCGAGTTCTGCGAGGCTCACCCTGGGCTTGAGTGCGTGTTCCCCACGGGCGTGGGGATGAACCGTCCAGGGTGAGCTGGTCGGATCGCGTCGTGACGTGTTCCCCACGGGCGTGGGGATGAACCGCCTTCGGCCACCGCCGCCACGCCCGTGCTCCCGTGTTCCCCACGGGCGTGGGGATGAACCGCGCATTCTGCTGAGCGCACCCAACGTTGCTCAAGTGTTCCCCACGGGCGTGGGGATGAACCGCCGCAGCACTTCGCCCAGATGCAGACCTACATGTGTTCCCCACGGGCGTGGGGATGAACCGGCCCAGCACACCATCCAGGTGCTGCGCGGCGTGTGTTCCCCACGGGCGTGGGGATGAACCGAGATTCAGCCGTGAGCCTGACACTCAGCCCGGGTGTTCCCCACGGGCGTGGGGATGAACCGCTGTAGGCCTGCTCGGGGATCTCGCGGCCGAAGTGTTCCCCACGGGCGTGGGGATGAACCGTCGGCGTCGACCTTGACCGGCAGGGCCAGCTCGTGTTCCCCACGGGCGTGGGGATGAACCGGAAGCGGCGACAGATCGACCGTCTTGTCATAGGTGTTCCCCACGGGCGTGGGGATGAACCGTCGCTGCCGTTCACGCGGCCGATCGCATACACGTGTTCCCCACGGGCGTGGGGATGAACCGAATAATGGCCTCCCATGCTTCCCGCCGCTACCGTGTTCCCCACGGGCGTGGGGATGAACCGCCGGTGTAGGCCTCAGCGCTGGATCAACGAGTGTGTTCCCCACGGGCGTGGGGATGAACCGCGCACGCCGTACGTCTCGGCCTGGACCATCAGGTGTTCCCCACGGGCGTGGGGATGAACCGCTCTCGCACGCGCTCGGCGGCGTCGCCGAGATGTGTTCCCCACGGGCGTGGGGATGAACCGGTGATCTACACCCTGCCGCCCGGCTCTGCGGTGTGTTCCCCACGGGCGTGGGGATGAACCGTGCGGGGCATGGCGCCGGGCCTAGCAGCGGATGTGTTCCCCACGGGCGTGGGGATGAACCAGCCGACGCTGCTGGGTCAGTGATGGCAGAGATGTGTTCCCCACGGGCGTGGGGATGAACCGCCATCAGGCTGGCTGTCGACGCGCTCAGCATCGTGTTCCCCACGGGCGTGGGGATGAACCGACCTACTCGGGCAGCTACACCGATCCGGTTGGGTGTTCCCCACGGGCGTGGGGATGAACCGACCGCATGACGACGTTGATGAACGCCGAGGCGGTGTTCCCCACGGGCGTGGGGATGAACCGACATTCCTAATTGCCGCACCGATAGTGGTGCTGTGTTCCCCACGGGCGTGGGGATGAACCGACTGGAATAACCCGGCTATCTGGCGCGAGTGCGTGTTCCCCACGGGCGTGGGGATGAACCGTCGCTGGACAGCAGATCGGTGGCCACCAGGTTGTGTTCCCCACGGGCGTGGGGATGAACCGTACGAGGCGTCCATAGCCGTGGGGATGCCTGCGTGTTCCCCACGGGCGTGGGGATGAACCGGCCAACAGCCAGACCGTGCTGGACGAGGGCGCGTGTTCCCCACGGGCGTGGGGATGAACCGTACTTGCGGGTGTCCACGCCGTCGGCGACGATGTGTTCCCCACGGGCGTGGGGATGAACCGTCATACACGGCAGACATCGTGCCTGGAAGTCTGTGTTCCCCACGGGCGTGGGGATGAACCGAATCCCGCCTACATGCCGATGGATTCGGCAGAGGTGTTCCCCACGGGCGTGGGGATGAACCGGGGACGGCCAAGCCCGTTGGCGAGATTCGCACGTGTTCCCCACGGGCGTGGGGATGAACCGACGGTGGCGCGGATCAATAAGCTGATTCGTGCGTGTTCCCCACGGGCGTGGGGATGAACCGAGAAGAGCCGCCTTGGGTTCTACCTTGGCGGCGTGTTCCCCACGGGCGTGGGGATGAACCGGGCCAGGTATTCCTTGAGCACGCTGATCCGTGGTGTTCCCCACGGGCGTGGGGATGAACCGAGCTGGAGTACCAGCGAAGGATGCAGAAATGAGTGTTCCCCACGGGCGTGGGGATGAACCGTTGTCATCGCCCTCAGACTTCGCATCCGAATTGTGTTCCCCACGGGCGTGGGGATGAACCGTCGTCGATGACGATCTGCTCTTCGGGCACCGGGTGTTCCCCACGGGCGTGGGGATGAACCGTCATTCGCCTGGGCATGCTCAGCGAAGACTCTGTGTTCCCCACGGGCGTGGGGATGAACCGTGGTACTTGCCGGTGGCAACCACCTCATACCAGTGTTCCCCACGGGCGTGGGGATGAACCGAACTCGCCCTCGGCGCCGGCTTGAATCTCGCCGTGTTCCCCACGGGCGTGGGGATGAACCGTGCGGCGTTCATCTGGGTGGCGACGTCCAGGCAGTGTTCCCCACGGGCGTGGGGATGAACCGCACTACTACGCGCTGCCGTTCGAGATTTGGAAGTGTTCCCCACGGGCGTGGGGATGAACCGGAGGTTGCTCGCGTTTGGCGCACTGTGTTTCCGTGTTCCCCACGGGCGTGGGGATGAACCGCCGGCCGGTTCGCTCGGCTCGGATTTGCTGGGGTGTTCCCCACGGGCGTGGGGATGAACCGCAGGACCGGCAGAGGCGGGAAGAGCTGAAGACGTGTTCCCCACGGGCGTGGGGATAAACCGGCCGTTCGCTGGTCAGCATGAACTTGGCCGTGGTGTTCCCCACGGGCGTGGGGATGAACCGGGCTCGGCGGCCAGCTCCTCATCGTCTTCCTCGTGTTCCCCACGGGCGTGGGGATGAACCGCCATCGTGACCAACGCGGCATCAGGTGGGCAGGTGTTCCCCACGGGCGTGGGGATGAACCGCCGAACGCCAGCGCAACACCGCCGATCTGAGCGTGTTCCCCACGGGCGTGGGGATGAACCGTAGCGCAGCGCAATGCCGTCCTGGCCGATGCGGTGTTCCCCACGGGCGTGGGGATGAACCGCCGCGAGGCATCGAAAGATCGCCTCGTCATCCGTGTTCCCCACGGGCGTGGGGATGAACCGGCCATGAGCTGGCGCAGTTCCGCCTCAACCGCGTGTTCCCCACGGGCGTGGGGATGAACCGCCACTCGCGTCGCAGGCCAGGGTGAACGCGGCGTGTTCCCCACGGGCGTGGGGATGAACCGCCAGCACCGACAGGATCAGCCGCCAGTCCTTGGTGTTCCCCACGGGCGTGGGGATGAACCGGCCTCGCGGGCGGCCGGGCACAGGTTCAGCAGGTGTTCCCCACGGGCGTGGGGATGAACCGGTGATCGAGACCGATGGCACCACAGCCTTCTGGTGTTCCCCACGGGCGTGGGGATGAACCGCTGCCCTGCACGTCCAGCAGGGTGGCGAGCTGGTGTTCCCCACGGGCGTGGGGATGAACCGACCGACGCCTTGGCAGACGCCGAGCAGAACCCGTGTTCCCCACGGGCGTGGGGATGAACCGCGGACAGCAGCATCCCCGTCGCGCTCTCGGCAGTGTTCCCCAGGGGCGTGGGGATGAACCGAACCTACCCATCGCCTCGGTGCATGTGGAGGTGTGTTCCCCACGGGCGTGGGGATGAACCGCGCGAGTACACGCTGCCCTTCGTGCCCGAGTTGTGTTCCCCACGGGCGTGGGGATGAACCGCTGGCGCTTGCGAAGCGGCTCTATGTCGACTTGTGTTCCCCACGAGCGTGGAGACGAACCATAGTTCAGGCCGCGGCTGAAGGAGCGGGCGCAGGTGTTCCCCACGAGCTCGGGGATAGACGCGCCCACGGCGTCGTCACGCTGTCATCAAGCCCCCCGACACTGCCGCCATGAGCAGCAGCAACAACAGCATCCAGGCCCAAACCCTTCGTCAACTCCTGCAGACCACCCGGCAAGCCTGGCTGGGTCAGCCGCAGCCGGCGCATGGGCGGCTCAGTAACGCAGCTCCAGCAGCTCCCGCAGCGCGGCATTGATGTTCTTGCGCAGCGCGCCCTCGTTG
>Ga0066453_1000682_pt1 | contig 13235 bp, 9 predicted proteins | sample LakWasMe79_HOW10_2_FD_59563 | JGI IMG/M metagenome (GOLD analysis project Ga0066453, IMG submission 59563) | Freshwater sediment methanotrophic microbial communities from Lake Washington under simulated oxygen tension - Sediment Metagenome 79_HOW10 | ecosystem: Environmental > Aquatic >...
CAGACCATCGAGCTGCGCGCTGGTGCCGCCCACGCGCTGAACTGGGAGCTGCAGCGCACGGCCCGTTGGTACGACATCGTCGTCACGGTGGCCGACGATGCCGACTTCCGGGTGCAACTGGCCGGGCGCATCGAGAACGGCGAGGACGGCATCAGCGACCCGGCGTTCGGCCGCTGACGGCGCATGCCGCAGTGAACCGCTGGCCGCCAAGTCGGGCCAGCGGCCGTTGCCGCGCACCGCCAGTCAGGGCCGCGCGCCGGACAGGGAAGGTGGGCGTGCCGGCAGGTCCTGCAGCAGCCGCAGGCCTGCCGCGTCCGGCAGCGCCAGCGCATCGGCATGGCGGAAGAATCGGCCACCCCCGTAGCGCCGCCGTCATCGCGCCGCAATCGGGCTCGATGATGTGCAGCCGCGGGCTTGCGCTCTGCACCGTGCTGCCAGCGCGTGGCTTGGGAAGCGCAGATAGTCGCCTGACTCCCTGTGCAGCGGCCACCAGAACCTGTGCCCTGCACCTGCTCGCCGCCGGGGCGCAGCACCCGTTCGCCGTCGGCCAGCAGTTGCGCCGGCAGGGGCACATGCTCCAACGCTTGGCTGCGGAACACGAAGCCAGCACAGGCGCCGCCGGCAATGGCCGGGCAGCGCCGGCTCGGTGCATCGTGCTGACCCAGCCGGCGGCTCAGTCACCCTGCAGGCCGGTCGCCCGCCGGCGCGGCGGCTGCTGCTGCTTGAAGGCCGGCACCAGTGGGGCATGCGACAGCGCGCTGAGCAAGTCCTGTGAACGAAGTCGGCGCGGACCTATGACCACGGGCACGGCACGTGACGGCGCCGTGGTCTGTCTGCCCGGTGGATGGACCAAACAGACTTTGCGCGCGTCCGCCGACCATAGGCAGCCGGGGGCCGTCGGCCGGATGACTGCGTCGTCAAATATGACATAAACGATTTACCCCATTCGTCGGAGCCCAGATGTCCACCAACACAGATCCGGCCGCTGCCCTCACGGCAGGCGATGCCCTCGCAAGCGCCACCGCCACCGCAAGCGCCGATGTCGGGGTTGCGGCGCTGCCCGAGGCTGCACCGGTGCAGCCCCAGCCCTGCCGCGTACGCCTCGGCGAAGTTCATGCCCGAGAACGCCGGATCACTGGCGGGGTCATCGATGTTGCTGCCGCTGTCCATCACGGCGGTGATGGTGCCAGCCGGCATGCGCGCCGGCAGTTAGCACAGTCGACAATTGCACGATCACACCACGGTGATCATGCCGGCCCAGCCAATGCGCCGCCACGGCAGGTGCGGCGTCTGTTCCGGGAGTTCGTTGACGACGACTATAGGGTTCGGATCTCGCCTGGCGGACTCGCGACGCTGGCCGCGGAGGACGTGCAGACCCGGGTGGTGGACGGCGGCTCCACGCTGCCCGAGAGCCCCATCATCAACGAGCCCACATGCGTGGCATGAGGCTAGACTAGGCGACACCACAGACGAGCGACCTTGCATGTTGCCAGGCGACCATCGCGGCCCAGCAGTCTGTAGCGCGTTTGCGCTGAATGCACCGCCCTCGCCGCCGGGCGTCGCCGCTCCCCGGGCCGCTGCCATGCCGCACAGCGATGCCTGCAGCGCCACTTTCCATTTAACGTCCACCACGAGTCTCTCTATCGTGCCCCCGAGCGCGACGCCCTGTCGCATCACAGCCACCCAGGGCACTGACAACACTGGAGAGACATTGATCCGCCTGGAAGAACCGAGAATCACCGCTGGCCGGTCTGGCCCGAGGGATCGCTGCTTAACCAGTCCAGGTTTTTGGCCACACTCCCTGGGGCCAGGCCGGCAAACTTGGATGCCAGCGGCCCTGCAACGAGATCACGCACCCGACGGGAAGAGACCGCCCCTGCAGAGACATACGACGTTGAACGGCGCCGGCCAGATCCCAACCCTTTGCCTTCACTGCCGAGCGCCTTCAGGCACCCTGCTGCCCCGCCATTTCAAGGCACGTGCGAATTGCGTTCCTGCTCGACGTAGATCGCGGAACCCTGTGCGCTCTCCAGCACAAATCCGAGCTTGAACCAGTTCGCAACCATGTCTTCGTAGGCAGCACCGGTGCCACCGCTGGCCCAGACCGTGTCCGGCCGCATCCAGGGGACGCGGTCCTTGAGGCCGTCGGTCGCGCGCAGAAAGACGTCGTCGCTTCGTGCAGAAGGCCACCAGGCCAGATTCAGCAGTTTCGAGCAGTCGTTGAAGTCCGCCTGCCAAGGCAGTGCCATCTGCCGGGAGAAATGGCCGGCCCGGATCGGCGTCCCTTCGGCCGCCCCGTTGGGCAGCAGGTATTGGCTGGTCGCCGTGCGGCTCTGATCGTTCAGCGCCGTCGGGTCGTAGCGCAGCCGGAATGGCTCGGCGAACAGTGCGGGGTTGCGCATCTGCCAGCTGCACTCGATGCCCGGGTAGAACGGACCACCGATGCAGTTCTCCAGGTTGGCCCGATCCAGGCCATGCGGGGAGATGACGCTCGGCGCCGGCAGCCCGGCCTGCGACAGCGGAACGAAATTTCCCGCGGTCCAGGCTCGCAGCAGTCCGTACTGGGTCGGCGTCAAGGTCTGGTAACGCACGTCCTTCGGCACGCTGCGATGACCGGGAGTCGGCGTGACCCCGCCGGCATTGCCGGGCCCGTTCTGTCCGAAGGTGTAGACGAAGTTCTCGTTGCCGACGTACCAGTTGTCGCCGTACATCCGTGGCATGGTGCCCGGCCCGGTGGTGGTCGTCGCCGCCGCTCCCGGTGGCCTGACGAATCCGAAGAAGGTCTGCCGGCCCTTGGCCGCCGAGGTGCTGTTGTCGCCGAGCGGGTCGTGCAGCATGTCGACATGCTTGAAATTCACCAGCGCCGTCGTGAAGACGTAGTTGGCCGCATTGAGGACCATCGGCCAGATTTCGGTCACATAGTCCGGTGCGAAGCTGCCGAACTCGAGGCCCCCGTTCGGGCCGGCGGCCCAGGCATCGTGCAGTTGGCGCAGCCTGTCCAGCGCGCCCCCGTAATACAGCGCATTCGACGGCACCGGCAGCGAGCGCGTGCCCATGTCGTAGAGCAAGTCATACAGGCTGACCGAGGCGCGCAGGTCCGGCGAGAAGTTCGGCGGCGCGACCAGCACCCAGGCGCTGCCGGCGCGGTCCATCGGCACCCGGACCTGCGTTCCACTGCGATCCTCGAGGACGACGGTGGCCGTGACCGGGCCATCGCTGATGTCGTCGAACCAGAAGTTGTTGTTTGACCAATGGGTCAGCGGTTGCGGCGGGGAAACGTTCGAGCCAGAGACGCCCTTGCCGCCGAAGACCATCAATCGGCCCGAGGCATCGGTGCGCAATTGGCCGAGATAGTCGATCACTGGTGTCTTGCCGTCGGCCCCGCGAACCCACCGCGGCGAGTAACCCGATCCGGCGTTGTCGTAGCGAAATTTCGCCGGGCTCGCCGAGGCCCCGGCGATCGTGCGTGGACCGAAATCGCTTTCCAGCGCGTCGCGTGCCGTGCCGACGATGTTTGGGTTTCGCAGCGCGCCCGCCGGCCTGCTCTCGCCGGTCGGCCCATCCTCCTCGTAGAAGGACGCCTTGCGGTTGGCCAGGTGCACGGTCCAGACGATTTCCTTAACGGTGAGCCCGGAACCGCTGGTCCCGGGCACGACCTCGCGCACCGGGGTCAGCCGGCCCAGGGCGTCCTTGGCGTACTCGAATACGCGAAACCGTGCCCCCTGCGGCTTGATGCTGCCGCCAAGCTTGTGCTGGGCGACCGCCGCACCGCTCAGGCCGTCGGTCGGACCACCACCGGGCACCTCGGGGCCGAGCACGAAGCCGTAGTCGGGATCGAGGTTGCCCAAACGCGCGATGCCGACGGCGGGGTGGATGCGGTAGATCGGCGCGCTGGCGGCGGCGTCGGCCCGCAGCGGTGCGCCAAGCACCGTCGCTCCGACCGTGGATGCTCCCACGGCGGCGACGAACTCCCTGCGCGTAGTGCCTCGCGTGCTGCCCGCTGGCGACGGCGCTGGATCGAAGCCCTTGCCCACCGAATCGCCGCTGTTCTCGCCACTCTGGGCGCCCGTGCTGCCGGATACTGTCATCGTATGCTCCCCCGCCTGGTTGAAGGATCGAATCGCCGATGCCGATGGGGCCCGTCCAAGGCTTTTCGCGCTCGGGTGGATGTAAGCAATTTTGAGTCCGGAATCGGCGAAGATGACCCCTGGGATGCCCATGAACAGGGGGGGGCACATCGGCACCTGCCACAGGGCACAAGCATGGCTGCGCGTTGAGGCATGAATTTCGACGTCGTCGTCATTGGTGGAGGGCCGGCCGGCCTCGCCGCGGCGATCGGCCTGGGCCGGTCGGGCCGCTCGGTTGCCGTGCTGCAGCGCGACCACTACGACCGTCCGCGCGCTGGCGAGACGTTCGCGGGCGAGCTCGGCCCCCTGCTTCGCGAGCTGGGCGCCTGGGACGATTTCCAGGCGCTGGAGCCAACGGCGTTCCTCGGCGTCACCTCGTCCTGGGGCACGGAAGGCCTGACCGAGCGTGAATCGATCTTCAACCCCTTCGGTGCCGGTTGGCACGTTGATCGCAGGCGGTTCGATCAATGCCTCGCCTGCTGTGCCGAGCGCCAGGGCGTGCGACTCGTCATCGACAGTGGGCGCTGTGTGTCCGAGCGCGTCAGTGACGGCTGGGAGGTTCGCACGGCCAGCGGGCTGGCCGTGCGGTCCCGCTACCTGGTTGATGCCAGCGGACGCGGCGCGCCGGCGACGGGCCGGCTCGAGTCAGGACACCGCTGGCTGCGCATGGATCGACAGATCGCCGTCCTGGGGACACTGGCGGTGGCGACTCCGCCCGAGCCAACCCTCCTTCTGGAACCGGTCGAGCAGGGGTGGTGGTACTCGGCGCCGCAGCCGGGGGGCAGGCTGCTGGCGGTGCTGGTCACCGATGCCGACCTGTTCGAGGCTGGCGGGCGCGCCGAGCTCGAACAACGATTCCTCGCCGCCCTGAACGACTCGACCCACACTCGCACGCGTGCCCAAGCGGCGCCGCTGTGCGAGCCGCCGTGGGTGGCCCGGGCCGACAGCGGCATGATGATTCCGTCGAAAGCACCGGGACTGCGCGCGGTGGGCGATGCGGCGATGGCCTGCGACCCGTTGGCGGGCGACGGCGTCGTGCGCGCGCTGCGCGACGGGCTGGAAGCTGCCCGCGCCATCGACCGCGAATTCGGATCGACCAGAGAGCTGTCGGACGAGTTCGACCGGATGGAGCGCTTTCGCGCCTATCTGCAGGCGCGCTCGCGCTACTACGAACGCGAGAGGCGTTGGAGCGATGCGCCGTTCTGGGCACGACGCCGCCCCATCCCGTGGCAGAGCGCCTCGCTGTTCCTCGAGCCGCAGCGCCTCCTGCGGTGGCAGGCGGGAACGCTCGAACGCAAACCGGCGGCGGAGATCGAAGCCCTGCTGCCCCCGGCAGCGCTGCGGGCGCTCCAAGCCAGCTTGCAGGAACCGACCCCCGCCCACACGGTGTTGAGCCAGCTTCGCGCAATCGCGCCGCTTGAGGACAGACGCCTGCTGGTGGCTCTGCAGTTGCTGATCGTGCGCGGATGCGTCGCCGCCAGCTGAGGGTGGTCGGACAGTCAGCCTTACAAGCGACAAGGCACCGGGCTGACGGCAGGTGTCGGACGAGCCTCGGCCACAGCCGCAGCCCGGCCGGCTGCTGCACTGCGGCAGCCGGTCATTGCCCGGGTCATGAAGATGCTCACACGCCGGGGCGTGCTCATCGAAGAGATGGGGCAAACCGATCTCGCCGAGCCAGAAACCGAAAGCGAGGAGGCGCGCACCCTGCGACCGCTGCAGGCGGCGGCTGTCACCTACCGCACTGCCTTCGGGCCTCGCGCCGGCCCTTGTGCGCCGACATCGACGGATTCAGCATGCACGCTGCCGTTCCGGTTGACGTAGACATCGCCAGGGAGGCCAGCAGCAGCGACGTGAGCACGGGCAATTCTTCGTCAGCGGTGCGGGCATCTACGAAGAGGGACAGCGGCATGGGCTGACTCTCAGTGGGGCGCCAGCTTGAAGACTGCCACCGATTGCACAAGTTGAATCGCCTGTTGCCGCAGGCTCTCCGCGGCAGCGGCGCTTTGCTCGACTAGCGCGGAGTTTTGCTGCGTGGCCTGGTCCATCTGATTCACCGCCTGACCAACCTGGCCGACGCCAACACTCTGCTCCGCGCTGGCCGCGCTGATCTCTGCAGTGATCGCGCTCACACGCTGGATGGCCTCAACGATTTCCCCCATGGTCTTGCCGGCTTGGTCAACCTGTGCGGTCCCCTTGCCGACCTGTTCAACGCTGTCTCCGATGAGTACCTTGATTTCCTTGGCGGCCGAAGCGCTGCGCTGGGCAAGGCTGCGCACTTCGGACGCAACGACCGCAAAGCCGCGCCCTTGTTCACCTGCACGTGCCGCCTCTACCGCGGCATTTAGGGCGAGGATGTTGGTCTGGAACGCGATGCCGTCGATGACACCGATGATCTCGGAAATGCGCTGCGAGCCGTTGTTGATGCTCCTCATCGTGTCGACAACTTGGCTGACCATATCGCCGCCCCGCGCGGCCACATTGGTGGCGCCGATCGCGAGCACGTTGGCCTGTTTTGCACTGCTCGCGTTGTTCTGCACGGTGGCGCCCAGCTCGTCCATGGTCGCTGCTGTCTGTTGAAGCGCGCTCGCCTGCTGTTCAGTGCGTTGGCTTAGGTCCCGGTTACCTTGCGCGATCTCGCTGGAGGCAGTCGCCACCGATTCGGAATTGATGCGCACGCCCGACACCACCTTGCCCAGGCTCTGCTGCATGGCTCGCAAGGCATCGAGCAGGGCCGTCGCCTCGTCATGTCCCGTGCTCGCAATGTTCTCGGTCAGATCGCCTGTGGAAATGCGCTGCGCGCTGAGCGCAGCCTGCCGCATGGGAAAGACGATGGAGCGTGCCAGCGCCCAGGCAAACAGGCTGGAGAGAAGCAGTGCGACGGCGCCACCCACGCCCAGGATCAACTCACCCTCGAGAGCGCTCTTCTCGGCATCACGCAAGGTGGCGTCCACTTCGGACTGCTGATGTTGCACGAGCTTGTCGATCGCATCGATGAAGGCAAGCGACTTGGTGCGCAGATCGCCGTTGAGGGTGGACGTCACGTCGTCGCCCGCCTGCTTGCGCTTGAGTAACTCGACGCGCGATTTGCGAAAGGTCTCGCGCGCTGCGTCGATGGCAGCGACCAGCGGAGCCGCTGCGGACCCTTTGACAAGATCGCGCAATCGCTTCTGCTCGTCGGAAAAGGCATTGGAACTCTGGTCCATTTCGCCCTGCCAGATGGCAAGTTTGCTGACGTCTGAGTCGCGCACGGCGCCTTGGGTCCGGGCCCAGTTGAGCTCAACGAGCGCGCGCCAGCGGATCGCCAATGCGAGCTTCTCACTCTCAACCGAGCCGAGCCGGTGCGCAGTCATCGTGAGCTGCTGCAGGCGCCATACACCCACGCCCAAAGACACGGCGAGGATGATAAGAATCACTCCGAATGCCAGTGCAAGACGCCGACCGATGCCGATATTGCGGAAGTTCAACACCATGTTGCTCTCATTGTTCTGGGCGCATTTGGCGAACCGCCCAAACGATTCATTGGTGGGTGACCGATCACCGGCGCCAGCGGCAAGCGACAAATGGGCTATCGGAACAAGTAGCCGCGGACTTGAGCGTGTGGTGGTTGGCTGCAACCTCAGTCCGCCGCGGGTGTCGCGATGAGGGGCAGGGAGCGTGCGGGTCAGGGATCAATCAAGGCTCCTCCACAGGGTTGCCGGTGCCTGCTCTTGGCTAAGCAGGCCGGCGCCGGTTCCGACGCCTCTGTGGCGGCCACGCCCGGATGGCCCGAACGAAAGCTGCGGCTGAGCCGGCAGATGCCCCCCAGACTTGTCGGGCCACTTTCAGTGGAGCTTCCGGCTGAGCGGACCCGGCCATCACCTGATGGTCGCGACCGGCTGGTCTGGGACATTCCGTTGCCACTGTTGGATACTGGCTTGTCAAATCAAACTGATTGTGTTGATCGGGCGATGTCCCGGAGTCTGTTGAACGCGTGAGCTGAGGTGGCGGCTCCTTCGACCTGCATGCGCGAGCATGCGGGTTGCCTCGCAAGCAACCGAAGGAGCCACCAAGATGAAGTCTCACACGAAGCCCGCATTGCGGGCGATGCCTGCTGCGCAGGTTCAGATCTCGCTGCCCGTGCAGGGCGTTTTGCGCGATGTTCGCCACGCCTTCCTGGGCCTATGCATCGACGCGGGCCAGAAGGTGCTGGCGGCGATGATGGAAGCCGACCGGATCGCGCTGTGCGGTCCCAAGGGCGTGCCGGACACGGCCCGACGCGCCGTGCGCGGCGGCACCACCGCCAGCCAGGTCGTGCTGGGCGGCCAGCGCATAGCCGTACGACGCCCAAGAGCACGCTCGACGACCGAGGGTGAACTGGCGCTTCGCTGCTTCGAGTGGGCTGCCGGCGGCGACCCGCTGGACGCCGCCACGATGGCGGCCATCGCCGAGGCGTGTCGACCCGGCGCTATGCCAGCACCCAGGAGCCGGTGCCAGTGGCGCACCAACCTCGCGCGACGTCCAAGAGCGCTGTCTCGCGCCGGAATTCCGACAACAGTTGCTGCGCGTCCATTGACATCTTCTTTGTCCACGATGATGGTGTCGAATCTAGCATTGGTTTGTGCAAGACCAGCCCCTGTTGACGGCGGCCAGCGACGATTGGCTCGCCCCCACCGAGAGGACGGCCGTGAACCCCATTCGACAGATTCAAGCATTCAACGCCGGCCGCGACCCCGAGCGGCTGGCCATGAAATACCGCGCCATGCGGGCGAGCCCCTTCGCTTTCCTGCGCGGTACTTGCCATCTTTTCTACGCCCGGCTGCCGCGCGGCGGTGTCTTCAAGTCCGCACCGCTGACCTGGGTCTGCGGCGACCTCCACCTGCAGAACTTCGGCAGCTACAAGGGTGACAACCGTCTGGCGTACTTCGACATCAACGACTTCGACGAGGCGGTGCTGGCGCCCGCCAGCTGGGACCTAGTGCGCCTGCTGACCAGCATGCGCATGGGTGCCGGCGAACTTGGCGTGAATGACTCGACGGCCCAGTCGCTTTGCCAGCTCTTCCTCGATGCCTACGCCTCGGCGCTGACACAGGGCAAAGCCTATTGGGTGGAACGCGAGACGGCGCAAGGGCCGGTGCGTGAACTGCTCGATGGCCTGCGCGAGCGCCCGCGCGAACGCTTTCTGGACGCGAGAACGACCGTGAAGCGGAGCAGGCGGCAACTGCTTGTGGACGGAAAGCGGACCTTGCCTGCCACTCCCGCGCAACGCGCAGCAGTCATCGATTTCATGCAGACTTTCTCCCGAAGTCAGCCGCAGCCCGAGTTCTATTCGTTGCTGGATCTGGCCCGCCGCGTCGCGGGCACAGGCAGCCTGGGTGTCGATCGGTTCTCCATCCTGGTTCAAGGCAAAGGGTCTCCCAACGGCAATTACATCCTCGACCTGAAGCAGGCGTTGCCGTCGTCGCTGCTGCCGAACCTGAAGGTGCCACAACCGAACTGGAAAACCGAGGCGCACCGCATCGTTGGCGTGCAGCGTCGGATGCAGGCCATGCCGATGGCATTCTTGCAGCCCGTACTCTTCGAGGAACGTCCCTTCGTCCTTCGCGCCCTGCAGCCGACCGAAGACCGCCTGGCGCTGGCAGCTGCGCGGCTGGCCTCCGAGGGGCTGGACAAGGTGGTGACCACGCTGGCACGTGTCGTGGCCTGGGCTCAGTTGCGCAGCACCGGTCGCGATGGCTCGGCCAGTGCCGACGATTTGAGCGATTTCGGTCGGAGCCGGGCGTGGCAAAAACGGCTGCTCGGCGCGTCGCGCGAGTGCGCATACCAAGTGGCTCAGGACGCTGAGACCTTCAACCAGGCCTGGGATGGCGGGGCCTTCGAGACCTGACGAGCCGACCATGACACCTGCAGCCTCCGAACTGGGTTCCACCGGCATTGGCGCGCCTGGCGCGAGCTGGCACGACCTGGGCGCCGGGCTTTGTGTGGCCGGGCTATTGCTCCCTGAGGCGGTCGCCTACGCCGGGCTGGCCCACCTGCCCGTGGCCCATGCATTGACGGGCCTGATGGTAGGTTTGGCCTTGTACGCCCTTTTGGGCGGGAGCCGCTTTGCCATCGTCGCGCCCACGTCCTCCAGCGCCACGCTGTCCGCGGCGGCCGTGCTGTCCTGGTCCGGCACCAGTGCCGCACTCAGCCCGGCCGCTTACGTCCAGGCGGTGCTGGCACTCGTGCTGCTGGCCGGCGGCTTGCTGATCGCCCTGGCACTGGCGCGGCAGGGGCAGTTGTCGGCCTTCGTGTCACGGCCGGTGCTGCGCGGCTTTGCCTTTGCACTGGCCATCACCATCGTCATCAAGCAGATGCCCGACATGCTGGGCCTGGCGCTGCCCGCCGGCTTGGGCAACGACCCGCTGCATCTGATGGCATTTGCCGCCGCTCACGTGGTCGGCTGGAAATGGCCCAGCGTGGCCGTTGCCGCTGCGGCGGCACTGGTAGTGCTTGGCCTGCGCAATTGGCCCCGTGTGCCCGCTTCGATGGTGGTGATCGTGTTGGCCATCATCGCGGCCGACGTGCTGGGCCTGAAACAGATGGGCGTGGAAGAGGTCGGCGTCGTGGCCCGGCCGGTACTGCAACTGGCCCTGCCCGACCTGCCTCTGAAAGATTGGGTGCAGATGGGCGAGTTGGCCTTCGGCCTGGTGATGCTGCTGTTTGCCGAGTCCTGGGGCAGCATGCGCAGCATGGCACTGGCCCATGGCGACACGCTGGACGCCAACCGCGAACTGATGGCGCTGGGCGCCTGCAATGTCGCTTCGGCACTCTTGCAGGGCATGCCCGTGGGCGCCGGCTTTTCGGCAACATCGGCCAACACCGCCGCGGGTGCCAATAGCCGGTGGGCGGGCGCGGTCGCACTGGTGGTGGTGGCCGCCGCTCTGGCGCTGGCGCTGCCGGCCCTGCATTTGCTGCCCCGCCCGGTGCTGGCGGTGGCGGTGATCAGCGCGCTGTGGCACGCATTGAACCCGCGGCCGCTGGTCGACCTATGGCACATGCGGCGCGACCGCCTGCTGGTGCTGGGCGCCGTGCTCGCGGTACTGGCCTTCGGCGTGCTGCACGGCATGCTGATCGCCATCGGCCTGTCGGTAATCGACGCACTGCGGCGCTTCAGCCAGCCGCTGATGCACGAACTGGGCGAACTGGGCACGACGCGCAACTTCGTTTCGCTGGGCTCGCACCAGGGTGCGCAGGCAGTCCCCGGCGTCCTGATCCTGAGGCCAGAGGAGCCGCTGTTTTTCGCCAGTGCAGAACGGGTGGCCGCCGATGTGATTGCCAGGGCCCGTGGCCGCGTTGACTGCCGCACGGTGGTCCTCAGCCTCGAAGAAAGTGCCGACCTCGACAGCACCGCGGTCGAATGCCTGCTCGAACTGGATCAACGTTTGCAGGACTTGGGAAAAAGGCTGGTTCTGGCGCGCGTCAAGGAGCCGGTTCGCGAACTCCTGGGCCGCTGGGCGTCGAAGGGACTCGGGGACCCTGGCCGGCTGTACTGGAGCGTAGCGGATGCAGCCCAGGCCCTGGCAGCCTCGGCGTCCCGACAACTCTGAGACCGATGACCCCGTCTTGAATCGGCCTTTGGGGTTGGATTGCCACGAGGCAACCGGCCGCGCACAACCAGTCTCACCCATCGCCGTCGGTCATTGTCAATTCGGCCGACATTCCTGACCCAGGCACCACGGCAGGCCATTTCAGGCTGATCGTGGGCGATTCAGCTACGTTCAAACCAACTCCCGCGCGCCTCCCCGGCGATGCCCACGGCAACACTTTTGGCCGTCCACGATCAGTCTGAAATGAGCGTCCACGATCGTTGAAATACGCTGCAGCCGATCCCGCCGCGCTTGCTGCTGGCCGCGCAGCCCGAGCCGGTCACACCGGTGCTGCAGGTGTTGCAGCACCTGGTCAACCGCCATCTGCCGGGCCACGCCGGGCTGAAGGCAGACGAAGGTCACAGCGGCGCCGTCACGCCGATCCAGCGCTTCGAGTCCCACGCCAACCTGAACGGAAAACCGGGCCGGTGGACGCTCGCAGCAGCGCGGTCAAGACCGCTTCCGCGCTAATGATGGCGGCCGCTCACGATAATGATGCCGCGTTCACTGATTTGGCCGCCGATGCCGTTGGCCGCCGACACCGTCAACTCGTGCCGACCTTCGCTGAGTTGCGCGACCAATGCGTAGCCAAAGCCCAAATGGCCATCGAGGTTAGATGACCAGGCAATCTCTTGCGGAGCCAGCGCGCCGTAGCCACGGTTATCCACGCGCACCGCCAACGCTACAACGCCTGCAGGCACGGGGCAGTGGCTGTCGCCACAAAGTCGACGCCACCAGACGGTAATTCGATGTGGATGCCATCACGGCCGTTTCGGCCGCGGATGAATTTGCATCCCGTCTACGGGTGGGGGCGTCCATCCCATTGGTTACGTTCGACGACCTTCGTCGTCAGTTCCCCCGGCGGCCCTTCGTTGAAGCGCGCACGGTCAGTCGGGCGCTGCAGGCAGCCGTCCTGGATGTCCTCAGTGACCAGCTGCCAGGTATGGCCGCTGAGCTTCATCGCGTGGAAGGTGACGAGCAGGATGTGCGATACCGCCTCCAGCTGCGCGATGCCCACCCCCATGCGCGGCAGCGCCAGGATTGAGGCGAGCATGTTGGGCTGCTGGGCGTAGATCCCGTCGGCCAAGCGCACCTTCTGGTCGTGGCTCGTGCGGCGCATGGCGACGTCGGCCTCGATCACCACCCACTGCGTGAGCCGTCCCATCGTCAGGCCGGCCGCCAGCGATGCGGCAGCAACTCGTCGAGCCTGTGGCTGGGGTGCATGTGGATGGCCAAAGCGACGGCCGCGATCGACACGCCGGGCTGTCGGCACGCCTGCACAACCTGCTCCCTGAACTCCGCCGCATGCCGCCGCCGTGTCCGCCTGCTCGGCAACTCGATTCCAGAAGTGTCCATGTATCCGCGATCTAGTGACGCGGACACGAGCATCCTTGTGCCATCTCACTGCCGCAAGATGAGTTGGCCGGACGTACACAGATCGTTATCGCCCAGCATGTACAGCGTGTCCCACCCGATCGGGAACCGGTCATCGCCGGGCGGCGGC
>Ga0066453_1000709_pt1 | contig 12854 bp, 17 predicted proteins | sample LakWasMe79_HOW10_2_FD_59563 | JGI IMG/M metagenome (GOLD analysis project Ga0066453, IMG submission 59563) | Freshwater sediment methanotrophic microbial communities from Lake Washington under simulated oxygen tension - Sediment Metagenome 79_HOW10 | ecosystem: Environmental > Aquatic >...
TAGAGCAGCTCATTCGTAATGAGAAGGTCGGGTGTTCGATTCATCTCTCCGGCACCAATAGAATCAAGGAAAATCCGCTATCTAAAACATAGCGGATTTTTTTTGGGCTAGCACTGGGCTAGCGCCGCACTCAAAACGCTTGGCCTCTTTAGCCGCATAGCTAAGCTGAGTAGGCTAAAAAAGCGATTCCTTACAAGTTGAAATTGAGCGTTTTTAAGGACGGCAGATTGGGGTCGTTCTCTTTGCTCCGAGCCAACGCGGACGGTTGAATTGATGAACGCCTGTCCACCAATCCATATCCATCGTCATAACCACTATCGTAAAGGTCATCGACGCTGAGCGACTCAATTGTTCACAGACTGGTTGATCGCAGAATCAGGTTTCTTTGTTTACGAAATTCAAAACCTTGGTTTTGCAGGGTGTCCCTTCCAAGCCGTCAATAATTTCTAAACCGCACTCAAAACTGGACCAATCGTGATCGACATCCATTTCACGACCTTGGTATTCAACTGACTGTGAATGGTATACCCGCTCCACAAGTGGTGCGCCACAGTGCGGGCAGAGGTAGTCGTGCAATAGTTCACGGGCTTGAAGTACCTTCTTTGTGAGTGCCTCAGCCTCACTGCGAGCCTTGGAAAGCTCAGCTTCCTTTGCTGCGACCTGCTCCTCCGTAGCCGACTTATCTTGACGAAGCCGCTCTAGTTCTTCCTCAAAAAGCTTTGCCCTTCCAGCAAGACTTTGGGCCAATATATCTGGTGATTGGAGCTTTGCGTCAGCTAACTGATCCTTCAGAAAGGCGATGTTTTCCTTCTGAAGTTGGATCGTTGCATCTTTTTGGTCGACTAGCAACCGATACAGAAAAAACAGCGCCACGACAAATCCGATGATGGACCCAATCTGCGTCCAAAAAACTGTTTCAGTGGTGATCATGGGAAGATGTTCGTAAGGGTCATGCCCGTAACCTTACCATCCCGCCTCGCGCACGCGCACACGCAAGAGGGGTCAAACAAACCGGGTTAGCGCTATTTGCAAGGGAACAGACGGGTTAACAGGTTGGAGAGTCCAGACTTTTGACTGCCCCCTATTTTGGTTACCTAGTCCAGCTTACTTCGACTTTTGTCTCCTGTTCTCTAGTGTGAAATGCCTTTCACCTAACGCTAATGGCAATTTTTTGCCGAATCTCAAACCTATTTTGAAATCTGGCGTTTAGCTTTCAGTGCAAGTTCCTTTTTTTTCGCTGCAAGACGAACTTCGACATCGTTACTAGCAAAACCTGAGATCACCCAGTATTGAGACCGAGGTATACGATGGTACCCACCCCACGACTTCCACTCCACTGTATAAATATCCCCGTTGCGTTCGTAACAAGTAAATCCGAGTCCGTAGAACTGATCGGAAATTTTTCGGTCGCTGGGACACGTCAGTTTCAAACCGCCCATTACTGATGCAATCCCTTCATCTGTCAAACTTGCAAGATAGCTTGTACTCAACCTCACCAACTTGCCTTTTGGAGAAAAACCAAGTCTTACGTCGCTTCTGTCGCCGGAAGCCGTATTGAGTTCACGCAGTACGGATTTGCAAGAGTGATCTATCCCACTCACAGTATTGCAGACGTCCTTAGCTTGTGCCTCTGTCATGCCAAGGTAGTAAGGGCCAAGGCTGAAAGCAAGACTGTTGTTTGTTAAGCAAACCAGGCAAAGTACCCATAGTCCTGCAGAGCGAAAATTCATTGGATAATTTTTGAGTGATGGGCAATAGATTAAAGTTAACACATCGGTGCGTATCGTTTCGCATTTCAGTTGCGATTAGCAGAGAAGATTGTGCAGATCGGTTTCCAGCTGGATCGACTCAGACTTTTGACACCCCCGACCCTCGTCGTGATCTCGCCGTCCTTGGTGTGACCTTAGGGTAAAGCGCAGCTTGGCAAGAGTCCTGCCATTGAACGACACCCATCAGCCAGTTGCCGGGGCCGGAATCGAACCGGCACGCCTTGCGGCGCGGGATTTTGAGTCCCGTGCGTCGACCACTACCATGTCAAGGTGGTTCTCTAACTAGCGCGGTAGCAAAGCGGCCTTAAGCCTGTTGTCGGTGAGGTCGGTTGTGCCAATTGAATCTCAATCCTTACGGGGTGTAGCAAGCGCCTGACGCTCAAGTTCAAGTTCATCCGCACTCATGGATGCCCTTTCGGCAGCGCTGGAATCGCGTTCAGCCTTCGTCTGATTTGCTGGCTGAGATTGTCTTTTCTGTGTCTTCTGCTGTGCAGCTAAAAGGTCACGAATTTCTTTGAGAACCGCAAGTGATTCATCGATTTTCCAGTACCAGAGAACTGCCGCTCTAAAAATTAAGAAAACGACAACAAAAACTGCTAATGCAACCAAGATAAAGAGTAGTAAGAGTGCTATGTCCATGTTTTTTCCCTGATGTTCGAGTGACTGAATGTAGCTTGCCCTGCTCTCAATGCTGAATGGCTCCTAAGAGGGCGATGAAAGTGCTGTCAACCCAGGTAAACCGGGAACTGGTATTCAATCCGGCAGCAAATTCGGTTAGTCCAGTTTGACCACAGCGTGACCCTTGCAGAGTGAATGCAATGGTCTACCGCCTATGACGGAAGTCCCAAGGTGCTTGGGGCGCTACATCCAACCTCAGCCCCACCTGTGCTGCTCTAGCCGCATCCTCAGTCGCTGCATACGCCTGTCGGTCAGCAGGTGACTGTTCACGCTGATACTGCTTGTAGTGCCAAACCAAGCCCCGTTTGATCTGCTCCAGGTTGACGTCCCGCTCACCCAGCAGTAATTACTTAAGACTTAGTCCCTTTCTTTCCGGTGTTCGGATTTGTATTGCCTTTTTGCGAGTAGTTATCGCGCTTTGTCTGGTTTGGGTTGGTTGCACGGCTAGGCGCTACATACGTTCCATTTTTGGTGGTGTGGCCACTTACGGAATGACTGCTGGAATTCACATGCCCACTACCAGTTCCCCCGCCTGATCGACTACCGCCCTTTGCAAACGCGCTGCAAGACAGGGCCACTGCTGCAATCAACACAAAGATAGCTTTCATTTCTACTCCCAAATATTCCTACGTTCTGCATAGGCACAGTGCTTTCCAACGACTTGGCTGAAAAACAGCTCTGTTTAATCACGACATCATCTCACCGAAACATCATCAGAACGACGCACCAGTATTCACAACTGGGTGCGACGCGCCTTTCAAACAGAGGGTATGCCTTCCAGCCTTGAATGATTGACGCGCAGCTAGACGGAACCGGAAAAGAACTAGCTTCTTCATTTGGCGAGTTGTTGCATGCATTCCGTGGCTCATTTTCAAAAGGCTGATCACTCTTGCTTAACCCACCGCTTAATCGCGTTAACAGTCAAATCTTCAATTCCGTTGTACCCATGGTACGCAAATGCTTCGCAAGCTTCTCCCCTGGATATGCCACCTTCCATGGCTATGAAGTCAGTTCCGTAATGGTCGTGTGAATACTCGGCAGCGGAAAATGGCGTGACCCTACATGAATCATTTCGATGGTGAACAATAAGGTGGCGATTTGCATACTTCTTCGGATCGAAGGTAGCTATGCGTTGCATTGAGGAAGTGTGAATCTCACCAGCAATCTTGTCCGATAAGTAACCTGCCAAGCGCATCGTGTCATCCGTTCCTCGGCTTGTACCTACCAAAAACAGTTTTGCAGCAGGAAAGCGAGCGTTGAGATCGTCAATCACCGCCTGTACTCTCTCTTCTGAACTGATGGCGTTTGTAGCAACAGTAGCAAACTCGTCATCGACAATCCATTTCCTCGCTCTCATCAAAAAGTTGCCCCTTGCGCTGTAGACCAGTTGTCCGTCAACGATTGATGGATTGACGACTCCGCTCCCGCCAGGGAAGAGAATCAATACATAGCTTGGTGAAGGATTGTTGATATTCAGAATGTACGGAATCACCTCACCGCTGCGGTACTTTGCGCTAGTCACAAGTTCCTCGGCAGCAAAGGACAGTGTTGGTGCCGCCGTTAGCACAAGCACAACGAGACGCTTAACATCGTTTATCAATTTGCGTTGGCTCATAAGGTAACCGACCAACATAGTTCACGTCAACCGGTCAAGGTAATTGTCGTCAACCACGATTGCTGTCTGGCCTCATTGGTACGACTTTGACCGAAATGCCTTTTTGTACGTAACCATCGATACCGCCAACATCAATATGCCAATCCACCCAATAAGCATGCTTCCAGGCCAAAGTAGCGAAGACGATACTCCAAGAATCACCCCCCAGCTTAGTTCGAGGAACTCGTCACCAACAATCCAGGCCGTCCAAGCCAAAGCCATCATCCCCATTGTTGGCCCGTTAATGATTTCACCAAAATTTGAAAACGATGATGGGACCATTGCGTAAAGCACAATGCATTGCCCAGCAATCGCCAGCAGGCTTGTGAATATTCCCAGTTTTACTTTGAAGCTCATACGCCCGCCTAAACTTTGGCCGTCTGCCAGTTAAAGATCGCACAATTCCTCATGTGCTTTCATTGCGCTTGGTGCGCGTGTAGCTTTCAAAAGATGCACTGCACGCCTTCAGTAGTATCCACCGGGACCCCACCCTGAATTTCAGCAACACTTTACCGCTCATTGAAGCCTTGAGGCTTGGGTGCAGGTCAAGGGTGTCGGCTCCCGCAACTCAGGACCAGCCCAAAATTGGACTTACGCCCGCCATTCTTTGATTCACTAGCGCATCTGCGACCGCTCGAATTCCTATCCAACTGCAATTTTCAGCTAAATCAAAACATCGCTGTTGACTATTTCGTTCCCGGAAACTATACTATACAGTATCCGGAAACGATTTAAGGAGTCTCTATGGAGAAGAAGCAGCCTGGCAGACCAAAACTGTACGACTCAGCATCCGATAAGTTAGGGGCATTCAGGAAGCGGCTTGAGTCCGCAGGGTTCATGCGCAAAGAGTTTTTGGTTACGGAGGAAACGTGGAAACAGGTCACAACCCTTGCCAAAGAGAACGGCGTCAGCGCGTCTGATGCAGCATCTGGCTTGCTTGAGTACGGAATCCGTGCCTTTATAGCCAAGAAGGAATCGGCATCCGTTTCATTCAGCCGGAAACTGGCCGATCCTGCGACTAAGCCAACACTGAATACGCCAAAACCACGAGCCAAATTTGGTGCCAATCCGATTGCAGATTTCTTTGCCAAACGAAAGGAATCAGCGCAGTCCTCGTCGCAGGGCGATGCGGACAAAGACCACGAGTAAGTTAGACGACGAAGCCATCAAATCAGTCAACACACAAGGAGCGTAAAACATGAACCCATTCATTCCACCTGCAGTGCAGAAGTTGCTGTCTAAGCCAGTGTCCTTCTACAAAGAATGTCAGTCGGAGTCTCCGCAAGGAAAGGCTCCATTGACCAATATTGCTTTGATTCTGGATTGCTCCGGGTCGATGTCACATGGGAAAGAGGAAACTATCGCAGGCTTCAATACCCAGGTCGATGTGATACGTGCCGGTGCAGTAGACGCCGGAGCAACAACTTACACGGATGTGCAGTTCAGTACTGAAGTCAATATCCGCAGCGTAGCGGGAGAACTCGACGACCTGATGCCGCTGACTAATGAGACCTACATTCCAAAAGGCAATACGGCGCTCCTGGACGCGATTGGGTCAACAGTTGCAGCCCTTCTTCAGACCGATGACATCGACAGTCCCGACACGGCAACGCTCGTGACCACATTCACTGACGGTGAGGAGAACGCATCTCGCATCTACACCGCCAAGACGATCAAGGACATGGTGCAGCGCCTGGAAGCTACTGGTCGTTGGACGTTCGCTCTTTTGGGGCCACAGCAGACTATCTCTGGCTTGGCAGCAATGTTAGCTGTCAAAGAGAGAAATGTTGCGGGCTACGACGAACACAGCGTCGCCGATAAGAGCGTGGCTTTCAGCAGGATGGCACTGGCCAATGAAAAAGCAATGCTCTCGCGAAAGCAAGGCCTTAAACAATTTGACGGTCTGTATGACGTTGACGAAACGGTGAAGTGACGCTGCACTGCTCGCTTCAGAAAGTTGAAACAGAGAAGTTTTCGTATGAAACAGTAACCAATTAGGGGGGTCTACCGATGGGCAATATGGCCGTATTTTTCCGGCAGGAGCAATCTTGCACCGAAGCCAATTCTTACAGCCCATCGGCAGGCAAACCTGCCATGGTGATGCAAGACTGGGAGAAACACTTTCCAGGTCGCATGGAAGTCCACTCATTCGAACCCGCTACCCGCGAGCAACTGTATCTTGCGCATGACCACGCCTATGTTGATGGCGTATTGGACTGCAAGCAATTCAACGGCTTCGACAACGCCAGCCCCGCCATTGCAGAGTCACTCTTGTACACCACTGGGTCCATGATTGCAGCCGCCAAGGAGGTTCTGGAAGACGGCACATTCCACAGGTGCGCTGTCTCCCCCACCAGCGGCTTCCATCATGCCCACTACAGCTATGGGGGCGGCTTCTGCACCTTCAACGGGCTGATGGTCACCGCCATCGAGATGTACCGGCTGGGTCTTGCCAAACGAATTCTGATTCTGGACTTCGACCAGCACTATGGCGACGGCACCCAGAACATCATTGACCGATTGGGCATTGACTATGTGGACCACATCACAGGTGGTATGTCGTATGAAACTGGCGAGGAAGGGCTGGTGCAGTTGCAAGACCTGATGCGACTTCCGGTTGGGTACTACGACCTCGTGCTGTATCAGGCTGGCGCTGACATCCACGTTGACGACCCGTTGGGTGGCCGGATGACGACCGATCAGATGCACACCCGAGACGGCTTGGTGTTTGGCTACTGCCGCATGCGTTTCGCACCAGTCGTCTGGAATCTTGCCGGTGGCTACCAACGCGACCTGAACGGGACCATTGAACCGGTCCTGGCGCTTCACCGGCAGACGATGGACCAATGTTTGAGGGTGTATCCATGAAAAAGCAAAAGTTCTCTATCTATTGTTCGTTCGACCTCACATACACGTTTCCAGGCAAAGAATTGGTTCAAGACCCTGACGGACATGAAGGAGACATGGAACCGAGGTGTCGTGCTATCGAGAAATTGGAGGCAGAACTCGCGGACTGCCTGCGCATAAAGTTTCCAGGTGCGGGTGATGTGCGCTGCTTCACTGATTCCGAGTACGCGCTTAAGTGAAACGACTCCTTTGGAGACGTTCGTGTGCAGCATGAAGAATCCCAAAGGGATACTTTCACGCCCAGGGGCCGCGACTGCTAGCGCGCGAACCGTCTACCAGCTCACACGAAGCGCGAATCTCGGCATTGACCAGCCTGGACAATTCCCGCAGTTGCTGCCGTTGACCGCCTTTCCAGGCATTGCGACTAACCCGCCGTCTGCCTTCGGCTGATTTAGGTCCGGTCGACTCCATCCACGGTTTCCATGTACGGATTTGCTCGGCTTGCCGCAACCTGCGTTCTGGTGTCCATCCGTTGCCCATTCAAGCACCCTATTTAATGAAGAATGAAAACGCCACAGTCAAACAAAGCACGCCAAAAAGTATGCCGCCGATAACTGGTGACACTACGTATACCCCGCCAAGCACAGCAAAGAATACCAACGTCTGAAGTCCGGTTTTCTGACTCTTCTTGAAAGCCGCGAAGATCGCAAATGCGACAAATATCCAAATGGCACCCAATGCGTCTGCACCATCGGCCATACCGGATTCGCCACGAGGTACTTGCGCCACGGCAAAAGTTAGCTCCGACCACAAAGCGGCAAATGTCCAAAGTTTCGCCAAAACTTGCAACTTACCGGTATTCATTTGAACCTTTCATTCGAGAGTTTAAGTAGTGTGCAGCAAATGATCCGCTCGGCTTGCCGCTGTCGGCGCTCTGTTGTCCAGGTAGCTGCCATGATCCGCCTCCAATAGTTTGTTTGGCTCACTTCCAAAAGATTCCGCGCATGAAGAGGCCCCGCTACGCCTCTGCGCACCTTGGGCGGAGTTGTTGACCTGTTGCGGCCCATGTGCAATGTTGGCCTGCCTGATGTAGGGTTGCGGGTTCTTCAGCAACGCCAGGGCTTCAGCCGATGATCTGGCCTGCGCTTGTGCCTTCAGTGCTAGCCGCATCAGTACCTCGATGCCCTTAAATGACTCTTGTCGTGCTGACCGTTGCGCCATGTTGTTGAAGATGGCATCCAGCGTCATCGCCTGATTTGCCAGCATTCTCTCGACCCGACCCAAATCACCAGCGACAACCTCATCACCTGCCTTGCGCATTTCGGCCACTAGATCCGAAACCTCCAGCTTATCCCCGCAGGTGGCAAAAGACCTGTACGTTGTTGCCGTCATCGCTGATCTGGTGGACAGGGCAACCAGGGATTGCGAAGCTGAGCTATCTTTTGTGAGGCCCCATTCTTCGGGCTTGATCCGATATTCACCGTTGGTCCGTTGATCTGGGGCAGTCTTTTTTTCCGTTGCCATGTCTATGTTCCTTGGGTTGAAGCTGATCTGATGGAGAGTGCAGGCGCCACCCAGCGGCCATACGTCTGTTTCTGTACCAGTGGGTCATTGAAGCCTCCAGAAACCGTTTTGCCAAGATCGAAGCGAAGAGTTCTGAATAGTTGGTCAGCAGTCAGGTGAGTGAGTCGTTTGTACGTTCCTTGATCATTCAAAGGATCTAAATTCACCTTAGGGGTGGCAAGGTATATAGGTGATACATGCGGTGTCCTATGGATGGGCTTTTCTACCGAAGTTGAAAAGTCGGCTGCAACCCGCATGGATACTGGGTTAACGGTACTGTCGACCATAGTCACGCGGTGTCCTGGTCCGGAGGACCAGGTGTCTCGCGGTGTCCTAGTTTTTGGGCTGACTGGGACACGCGGTGACATGGTCTTTGTCACGCGGTGTCCTAGGGCCTTTTTTTCTGAAGTGACTTTCTTCACGTTTTCTTCAGCCGCCTGAATAAGTTTCTTGGCTTGCTGTTGAGTAGTGATGCGCTTCCACTCGTTGGTTTCTTTCTTTGCCTCCAGAAACTTTTGGGGGATTTCATGGCACTCACGGTCAGTTAGGCGGTACAGCGTCGGCAGGCGTTGTCCTCCTTTAGTGCAGCCACCGTGGCGAGTAATAGCGACCAGCCCCACCGCACACAGAGCGCGAAGACTTCTTGCCAAGGTAATGTGGTGCTTGATACCGCACTTTTTGGAACGAGTGAGCGGTAATGACAAATCGCCGTTGTTGTAGCCCTTCAATTCACGAAGCAGTGCAAGGTAGGCCAGAACATCATGGGGAGACAAAGCGGTATAGGCTGGAGAATCGTAGACGTCAGAGTAAATCCGTAAACTGTGGCCACGCGGATCACGCGGAGGTTTCGTGTATTTGCTCATGTTGACGTCTTCGTGGCCAACTCTGGCATGGCAAGTGACTTTAGGGCATGCATTGACTGTTTGACCAGTTGATAACCATCCCGGTGATTGCTGCCAGAGTTCATGGCTCTAGCTGCAATCGACTGAGCAACAATCAGCATCGCCTGCTTAGGCACTGGCGCGAGTCGACGCTGCCCAGCTTCGATGCCAACGGTCTGGTTCACCAACTTGGCTACGTTGATATGAACCATCTTCTCGTTAGTTGACTCAATGGCTTTCCGGTGAATCACGTCCTGAAGCTCGTGATAGCTGGGCAAATACTCCGTGCGGCGCATCTCAACGGCACGCCGTGCATCGCCAAAGGCTGCAATCAGTTTGGATTTGAGAACCACTACGGAGTCTGTATTACGACTCAAGCTCAGCAGAAAATAGCTTTGATCCTCATTGAGCAGCGCATAGCGTTTTGGCTGACCACGACCCTTGATTACTTCCTTTTTAAATGGAAGTAATCCCAGCGCCTTAAACCGGTCGGAGTACCGTTCTATAAGTGCCATGGTCGCTTTGTGTTTGTTACCAAAGCCCTCAGCCAGCAGCCGCGAGTCAATCCGGACTTCGGTTGCGGTAATAGTCAAGGAGAGATCAGTCGACGCTGCTTGAACAGAGGCTCCCGCAACGGGAGATTCAACTCCATCGGTGTCGGTCTGTGTGCCGTTGGTGTTGATAGCGCCAGCGGCCTCTTTGTTGGTGTTCAGGGTCATCTCGTACCCCTTACTACGCTGTTGCACCAGTTTCACGGGTACGACTTTCAAGCCATGCCAAAAGATCAGCGCGACGATAACGGACTTTTCGGCCAACTTTCAGAAATGGAAGTGCGTAGCGGCCTGTCGAGCGCCAAACGGACAGAGTACCGGGGGTTACATCGAGAACCGCAGCAGCAGCCTTGTCATCAAGCAGTTCCTTACTGGCTTGAACGATGGATTGAAGAGTCATGATCCGCTTTCATGTAAAACCGCTTTGCTGGATTGCGTTGCGGTATGGAAGCGAACTGTGAAGAAACCAAGGCAATTGCGGGGGCAACTGCCCAAATCAAATAGGCAGCTGCCTATGAAACCCTTATTTCATGCGGGTTGCAAGCGCATCGAGAACTCTTTTTAGATGTCCTTCAATGGTGGATTCACCGATAGAAACGCCCATTTTTGCTGCCGTACCGTGAATCATTCCTGCGGTTTTTGCCGCTTTAGTGTAGTCATAACCTGCGTCTTTGCAGAGCGCCGCAATGATTATCAAGAGCGTATCACGCTCACGTTCTTTTAACGGTCGGTCTGCCGTTACAGCCCTTCGTCCACCGTTTCGGAGGGCTATGTTTTCCCGCATTAGCTCCATGAATTTTTCATTTGTCACATCATCCCAATTGGCCCCGGCCCGAACCTTCGCTAGTTCGGGTTCAGCATTGGGGGTTTCCAGCTTTAGACGAATCGCATCGCTGGCCGTCGCAGCAGCTTCAAATACTTTTTCTTCATCGTCCCAAAGTTGACCGAAACAATCACCAGTATCAATGTTTCGGGACTGGAACCAATCCGCTGCGTCACTCAATCTCAGCCAAGTATTGATCGTGTCAACTTCACCATTTAAGTTGAAGCGAGCAACAACAGTTTCAAGATGCTTAGCCCTTACTGACTCACCCATTGCCTGCATGACCTTCTTCGCTGCTACCGCAAGATGCCCGGCGGGTTCGATACTGAAAAATGTCTGCGGCTTACGGTACACCTCATACGACTTTCCATCGGCGGCTACGTATTTAAGTTCACCAGTAAAGGGGAAGCACTCCGCTTCCGAAAATTCTGTGTGTTCAAAACTACCGTGGTCAAGCAATGCAGCGATAGCCGCAACCTTTAACCGGACTGCGCCCGGCATTTCCTTTCCCGGAAATAGTATTTCGTTTGGATAGTCCATCCCGTCCCCTGTCACGCCCCAATGGAAAACCAGCGCCGCCGGGTCAGGGTGTCCCGGTTTTTACCATCGGGAATCAGCCGATAGCTAGGTGTGGCTTAAAACTGTTTTACCTCTTTGTTGTCCTTAACCGGACGACTTCGGACTTCTTCTTCATTCCTGCCGCTTCCATCATCGCCGCTGTTGCCGTGTTGACGGACTGGCGTACCGGATCCAGATCAAGGCGCGCATAAATTGCCGTAGCTTGATGCGTCTTGTGGTTTAGACTTTTACCGATAATTGGCAGGGATGCCCCCGTGCGCGCCTGCCAACTGCCAAGCGTTCGGCGCAAGTCATGGATACGCAGGTTTTCAATGCCCGCCGCCTTTAAGAGCGTAGACCATGCCTTTTTCGGCTCAACGATGTGTTTGGTCTTCCCGTCTCCGGGGAACACGTATTCGCCTCCGCCCGCCTTGCGCGATTTCAGCACCGTCACAGCCTCGGGCGAAAGGGTTACTGTCTGCGGCGTCCCGTTCTTGGTCTTGGCAATGCGCCAAACGCCCGCCGCCAGATCAATATCAGCCCACCGCATGGCGGACACATTGGCCCGACGCGCACCCGTCAGCAGCGCCAGCAGGAAGAAGTCGCGCATGATTTCGTTGGTGGATTCCGAAAGCGCCTTAAAGAAGGGTGTCAGTTCGTCCGCTTGCAAGAAGCGGTCACGACTAGGGGCTGGGTTCTTTTGAATTCGTGCTGCCGGGTTTAGCCCGCTAAACTTCTCGTGGGCTAGCATGAATGTGTAGACCGCTGAAACCACGGCGACCACTCGATCGGCTTGGGCTGCGCTTTTCTTGGTGGTTTTGGCGTGAATCGCCTTGATCTGATTGCGCTCAATCGCAGACAGCCTCTTGCCCTTGATTCCGTCTAGATACAGCCGCAGCAAGTCCTTGTAATCCCGCTTGGTCTTGTCGCTGATTGTGGAACCGTCGCGCTTACGTTTGCGGTCAAGGAAGTCGTCAAACGCTTCGCCAAAGGTCAGTTCGGCCTTGACCGCGCGCTTTACCGCAGCCGGGTTTTCTCCCTTGGCAAACTCTCCAAGTACCTTGTCCGCCTCTTTGCGGGCCTGCTCGCACGTCATATCGGGGAACGTCCCCAACTTGAGCCAGACCATCGCACCGCCCATGCGCTTGACCACATAGAAGGCGCGCACCCCCGTGTGCGTCAAACGCATCGCCAATTTCGGGGTGTCGGTGTCATAGATCACCTTCCGCTTACCCGCAGCGGGGGCCACCAAACCGGCTAGCAGAGTCTTTGTCAGCTTTTGATGATTTGCAGCAGCCACGGCGTCAATCCTTCCGGTTTCGGGCTAGCACCGGGCTAGCGCGGGGCTAGCAAACAGGGGATGATTTTGTAAATCCTTGTGCTAGCCCGTTAAGCCAATTATGCCGCTTTCATTGGAAAGATAGGGATTAATTAAGGCCGATTAATTAGTTGGTCCCCCCATCCCCTCTAATTCGTAATGAGAAGGTCGGGTGTTCGATTCATCTCTCCGGCACCAGTATCCACATGAAA
>Ga0066453_1000754_pt1 | contig 12338 bp, 14 predicted proteins | sample LakWasMe79_HOW10_2_FD_59563 | JGI IMG/M metagenome (GOLD analysis project Ga0066453, IMG submission 59563) | Freshwater sediment methanotrophic microbial communities from Lake Washington under simulated oxygen tension - Sediment Metagenome 79_HOW10 | ecosystem: Environmental > Aquatic >...
ACTGACGACCACAGAAATATGTCGACTCCTCTCAGATGGAACCGCGAGGATCAAAGCTGATCCCGCAGTAGTACTTCCACGCGATTTTGTTATTGCGACCGATATCAAGGATGAGAAGACGCCTCAGGCGAAAGTGCTGCGAAGGCATGCAGGAGAAGACTGTTCAGCTTGGCGAAAGCGCACTGTGGCCCAACTTATGTAGCCACGCACGGTGCGCAGTTGGGCTTGGCGCTCAAGCAAGCGATGCTTCTCCGGACAACACGCCATCTGCACACAAATCACAATGCACGCGTGGACTGCCGAAAGTACTTTGACTTTCTTCAAAGGATTTCGCACGCACCGCACCGGCGTCATGCGTTTTTTCATGAATGCAGTCCAGATAGACGATGGGGTACAGCGCGTCCGGAGTACGGGTCTGCCAGGCTTTGGCTGCGTCCATGACGGAATCTGTCACCGAGGAGATTAGAGTGGGTGACGCCTCTGCGCCTTACGTCCGATGTCCCCCCGTTTTCAGTAGCACTGAGCTTTGGAGTCCGGGGTTAATTTAACTGGTTTCTGCATCAGTGTGTGGCATAGGCCGCCGGCGTCAGGCCGCCTAATGATTTCTTCGGTCGTTCCTCGTTGTACTCCCGGCGCCATGCTTCAACGATGACGCGGGCATGCTGCAAACTGGTAAACCAGTGCTCGTTCAAACATTCATCCCGGAACCGTCCGTTGAGTGATTCGATGTAGGCGTTCTGGTTGGGCTTGGTCGGCTCAATCAGGAACAGCAGAACACCGCGTGCATGGGCCCAGGTCAACATGGCACGGCTACAGAATTCTTTGCCGTTATTTGTCCGAATCGCTTTGGGTAACCATTTGTAGCGAACGGGCCGGTTGAACCGTTCAACATACGCGTTCTGCGTAAGCAGCCAGCCAACACAGGTGGACAAGTCAACTATTTGATCTGTGGCGTCCAGCGGTGCGGAAGCAGTTCCTCGATCTGGCTGTTCCTTTGCGTTGGCAGCCGCGTGAGGATGTCCTTCATGTAGACGTACGGGTCATGCCCATTGATTTTGGCGCTTTGGATCAGGCTCATCACGGCGGCGGCACGCTGACCTGCGCGCAACGACCCTGCAAAAAGCCAATTGTTTCTGCCCAATGCGACCGGGCGGATTTGGTTCTCGCACCAATTGTTGTCGATGGGTACTTGACCGTCATACAGGTAGTGCGTCAGCGCCACCCAGCGTTTGAGGCTGTAATCCAGTGCTTTTGCTGTTGCCGAGCCGTCTGGGACCTTGCTTCGTTGCAATAGCAGCCACTTATGCAATGCATCGGTAAGCGGTTTGGCCTTTTCCTGTCGGATTCTCTTGCGATCTTCGGTATTCAGTGCCTTTACGTCGCGCTCCACGTCATACAGTAGGTCAAAGAATTTCAGACCCTCAGCGGCAATCAGACTGCTGTGATTGGCATGCAGTTCAAACAGCTTCCTGCGGGCATGGGCCATACAGCCGGACTCGGTGATGCCTTTGGTAAACAGCGCCTTATAGGCCACGTAATCATCACAAACCAGCGTGCCGCTCCAGCCACCATCCGCATCCGATTTGCCCAGAAACGCTCTGGCATGTTCGCCGGCACGGGACTCGCAGAAGTCGTACACCACTGCCCGCGTGGCTTCGAAGACACCCGGCGCGTAAGCCCAGAGGTAGGCCCGGTGCGTCTTCTTGTTGCCAGGCTTGAGCATCGGGATGGGCGTTTCATCCGCATGCAGTATCGAGTGGTTCAGCACCGATTGTTTGAGCGCATCCACCAGCGGCTGCAACTGCACGCCACACATCCCCACCCATGCACCCAGTGTGGAGCGCGGGATCTCCAGGCCCGCACGGCCAAAGATCTTTTCTTGGCGATACAGGGGCAGATGATCCGCATACTTGGCCACCAACACATCGGCCAGCAACCCGGCAGTGGGGATACCCTTGTCTATGACTTGCGCAGGGACCGGCGCCTGGGTCAGCGTTTCGCAGTTGGAGCAGACCCACTTGCCACGCACATGACGCTCTACCGTGAACACGCCAGGCGTGTAGTCCAGCTTCTCAGAGACAGCCTCGCCAATGCGCTTGAGTTGGCAGCCGCACTTGCAGGCCGTGGAGTCGGGCTCGTGACGGACATCCACGCGCGGCAGGTTGTCAGGCAGCGCTGCACGTTTGGGCTTCTTGGGGGGCTCGGTGTCCGTCTTGGGCGGTGGTGTGAGGTTCTTGAGTTCTTGCTCAATAGCGGCAAGGTCTTCGTCGAAGGCTTCTCCCAGCAAGCTGACCTGTGTGCTGTCGAACTGCTCACGGCTGCGGCCAAACTGGTTGCGCTTGAGCACAGCCATCTCGTGCGTAAGCTGGTCAATCTTGGTCTGGCGGTACACCAGTTCCTGGTCTTGCTGTGCGACTTTGGTCATCAAGCCGGTAAGCAATTCGCGCACTTCCTGTGCGCTCAATTGGTCCAGCGAATCGGGGATGACAACCATGACCCGCAGTGTGGCAAACAATACTCGCCATCTCCATTGGTGCATGCACCAATGGACCTGTCATACGACAACTCACACAACGGTGATGATGCCGTCGTTGCCCAGTCGCTGCCAGGGCAGACCCAGCACTAAAGCTTGCAATTGTTCTGTACTGAGTTGCTGGTGGCGGTTCACTGTCGTCGCTACCGGCCAGGCAAACTTACCCTGGTTGAGTCGCCGGGCCGCCAGCCAGATGCCAATGCCGTCATGCACGAGCACCTTCACGCGATTGGCCCTGCGGTTGGCAAACAGATACGCGTGATGGGGATGCGCGGCGCCAAACACCTGGACCACACGCCCCAACGCCGTATCGGTGCCCGCACGCATGTCCAGTGGCTGTACCGCCAGCCAGGCGCAGTCGATTCGAATCACTTCAGGACTGACGCCGACCACGAGGCAAATTCACTGGCCGCAGACATGGGCCAGGTGACGGTCATCACCATTCCTCCTTTGCGCACCTCCACCGTGATCTCACGCTGCACTGGCTCTGCTGGTTTGGTAAGAAGTGGCAACGCAATGAAGGACGGCACGCTCGGACGAGCAACGTCTGCGGCAGTGGCACTTGTGGCATTTGACTGCCTGAATTGGGATGACTCTTTGAGCCAGCGGTGCAACACGTTGGCGTTCATGCCGTTAGCACTGGCGACCGCCGCAATGGATGCACCCGGTGCATTGCACGCGGCCAGCAATTCGGCCTTGGTCTCGGCAGAGTATGTGCGCTTGGTACGTCGCACTGCGTACCTCGGGGTATCTGAGTCTTTGAGCATTGTGTCCACGATCGGTTGATGTGGACACAATGTTGCTAGGTCGGGTGCCAGTCAACAAGGTGACTTTGCTGGCCGCTTACCGTTCTGCTGCGTTTTGCCGGGCTGAATATATTCTAACCGGACACCCCATTCCTTAGCCCAGTTCTGGATGGTGCCACTGATGTCCTCCGACCCGGTGTCACACCGAAACACTTGTGGCTTCCATCGGGGCGCCGAAGTTGTCGTGACGCCGAATATATGTACGCAATCGACTTCAATGATGTCAGCCAGACAAACCAACGCTCATGACGATGACAGTCACTTGCATTTATCGGGAGTCCATATATGTAGTAGGTAGGCTCGCTGACTCCTTGCTTCCTGCAGGTTTAACCGACCTTGGCTCTGAGTTCGACTTCCTTCAAGATGCCGACGATATGGCTTTCGCTGAACTTTGATTTCTTCACGTAGAGACTCCGTTCGGGGGGATTTTCTCTACTTCGAACTGGCTCAAGATTTCAAGGTGGCTTCACATGACACTTTTCTTGCACGGTGGCCTTACATCACAATCAAGCTGGGTCCTTCCGTTAATACAAACCAACCGGAGATCGCCAATGATGCAAAGTCACCGCCAGCGAAATCGCAATTCCAGCCCAACCTACAAGTGCACCAAGAGCTGTCTAACGCGCAAGACAACGACCCTGCCCGCTCAGTGCCAAGCTCGTCCGAGAAAGCGGGTCATCCGCTGGCCACGGCCTAGAGCGTCAGTACTGCGAAGGCTTTCCGTTTCGCACTGTCTGTGAAGTCCATATTGCTGATTCAATTCAGTGGCGACAATGATGTCTAGGGAAGATGGGGCGATGCTCAATGCCCCAATTTCCATCTGATACCAAGACAATCAAGAGGATGCCCCTAGCGATTGGCTCACGCCGGGAGTAGTGATCACACGCCCAACACATTGGCTCTCTATGCAGTTTTTACACAATCGTAGTTTTGGCCGGCCCTATAAACCACAGCCTCAATTGGCTTACAAATCTTTGTCTAGACTGCTTAATGGCTTCTACTTCACATTTATTTACTGCCTCTACATATTCGCTACAGAGGTTGCATAACCTTTCAACATCCTTTTGCTTGCCTTTCGCCATAGAAGTCAACACATCTAAACCCAGCTGAATATCCAAATCACTTTTATTATTTTTTATGCGATTTGGCAACATTCCTTCAATCGTTGATTTGAATAATTTATGCTCAACATAATAATTCCAACAATCCGTTAACCTTAGTCCTATTGTAGACGGTGATAATTCAAAGTGACTCGCAAGCATCTTCTCAGTTACCTTCAAATTATCGCCAATACCGGGATCTAAGCCAATGTATTTCATCCAGATATTCTTATGATTCACGGAAAGATCTCGGCCCATATCTTCAGAAATTTCAATATGTGCGTTTTCCAAACCATCAATCCGAATTTCTGTATTTTTTTTCTTCAACAATGAGGAATCACTTTTAGTTAATATTCCAATCGTATCTCTAGCCTTACTTAATCCTAGTGGATTGTCCTCTTCCATACCTTCAAGGGACTCGAATTTATAGGGGTTATTAAATCCAGGTGGGTAGGGTATCCCCTCTTCAACTTTTTTTCTTTTCACTTCCCTGACCTCTTTTAGAGTCATCCCATTGAACTCCATAAGTCTTTGTTCTGTCCATTCGTACAACGCGAAGTTGTAATTGGCACCTATGTAGGTCTCCAAACTGGCACTTCCCTCCGAAGTCCATGCTGAAAAATAAGCGTCCCGTTCGTTCTTAACTTGAGCAGAAATTTTCAGTAGCGCCATACCTGCAATATCTTCACAGTCTTCAGGACTTAGGCCAATGTTTCTTCCACGGAAATTTGCAATGCGATTTATGTAATCGCGCACATTCTTCAGGAACTCCTTCTCCTCGGTTTTGAAAGGTAAATTGTTCCTCTTTTTCTCTAGATATCGTGAAAGTTCAAGTTTCAACATCATCTCCTCTTTGTGCCAGCTTTCTCTGATTGACCCATTTTCAGCATGGAGCCGTATGAATCACATAGATCAATCAACCGGAGATCTTTATGCGTACAACGGCTGCAGAACATTTTCCCACGAGGGGCGTGTATAAGCAACGACTCTCGTTTGCCACAGAACTATTGCTCATGTGTCTCGTGTGCACATTACTAGTTTGGTTGGCACAACCCCTTGCGCTGCCCGGACTGGCTGGGTGTCTTGGCCAGCGCTACGACATAAACATCGCACCTCAGAACTGGCTGGATCTTTGGACGAGTACTTCGGCTTTGTTGTCGCGTGTGGACGAAGAGCCTCGGGCTATCCTGCTATTGCGCGCCGCGAGTACTTGGGACTCTGTCAAGCCCATGCTATCTCTCTAGCAAATCCGATCGTGTTGCTGGCAGCCGCAAAAAGCGAGCCTTATCGTGCGCACGTTTGCGCGTATCGTGTCTGTGCTTGGCACAATCTGGAAACGTCCGCCCAAACCGAACGCTTAATTCATGCCCTAGGTGCCAAGCACCCGCTTTGTCTAGGTGGCCCCGCTGGCGATGGTATTCTCGAAGTGCGCGTGGTGCCAGCATGAACAAGCAACTTCACAATTTGCGACGGGGAAACCAAGATGAACACCAATACCAATGGCAATACCCGGGACCCAAGGGAAACTCTTCAGCGGGTAAGCGAACAACCAGCCGACACGAATTTATCGCGCTCCACGTATTCTTCGACAGATGAGGCTACAAATAGCGAGGAGCTCGCCAACACGAAAAACTCTTGGAACAGAATTTTGGCGCACGTAGCGGCAGCTACCCCAAATTCGCCCCCATTTGAAATCAAGAAACGCGATGGCTTGATCACGCTTACCAAAAACTGGCGTGACAAGGGCAGAAGCGCCGTGTGGACAAAATCCTATCGACCAAAGGTAGCAGGTGGAGTAGAAAGAGACTTGAGCTATCTTTGTACGTGGGAATTTAAGCAATTGTTCTTAGCTAAAGAAAAGAATGTTAAGGGGTGTGTAGTATTGCTTACAAGCAACTATGTGGATGAGGATTCTCAGTTGCACTCCGTTGATCTCGACCCAAAGAGTCGTCAAGGCAGCAGACTTGAATTTCGCACCGAAGATGCAGGGCCGACTCTCGATGTCTGGGAGAAGATGAAACCTAGAGTTCACGGCCGTCCACAGGCACACCCCTTCGTGGAACAACGCAATTATTTAGAATTGGTGCGGGGCATCTTTCTCGCGTTGAGGGATTTTCACGACAAAGGCTTTATTCATTGCGACCTTCACCCACGCAATATCGCCTTGCCCGTTCAAACAACGTATCCGATGACCTCTGACAGGCGCGACGAGTACTTAGTGGTAAAGCCACGATGGGACGAGATTCGAGTCATTGATCTCGATTTCTCTGCATCGAAATGGGCAACGCCGTCCATCCCACTACCCCACTCGCTGCCAAAGGGTGACCCAAAGGTGCCCGTGATGTCTGATCACTTGCGGCTGCGACTACTGGCGATACAAGACTGGTTAAATTTGCAAGGTAAGCAATCTTACTTTTGGGACGCAAACTTCTGGGCAACGGACAAGCATGGTGAATATTTGAAGTGCTTCACCACTTTGGATTGGAGAGAAGATCTATACCAATTGGGCTATTGGTTGGCAGAGATTCGGGATAAATGGGGTGGACGGGACCATGTGGATATCACTGGTGATCCCCGTAAACAGTTAACTGAGGAATTGAAGAAACAGCAGACAGCGGTCAACGCATTCATCAAATCATTCCCCGAACGATTGATGAATTGGGGTGGAATCGAACAAGTCATGTGGGACCAAGAAAACTGGAACAGCATAGTTCCAGCACCCGGGCAGCTACCGCATGCTGGCTATATTCGAGAGTTGGATAGCTTGCTACGACTCGACATACTAAATGAAGTTCAAAAGGAACTAGTTTTGTATCGATGTGACCATGATTCGGACTATGAGCCGAAAAAGCAAGCTTTTCCGAGTGAAGCCTCGACATCCGTCGATCAAGATAAGCCGCCTCAATCTCAAACAAAGCCCGATGGGGCGCGCGTGATCTCTCAACCCGATCTAGAGACAAGCATACGTTTTGACAGACAGCCGGTCAGACGGGAACCGACCCAAAGAAGTTGGAAGAAGACCGTTGGCATGGGCGTGCTGGTATTGGTCCTCGCGGTGGGAACGATTCAGAAGTGGGGTATTTCACCACAGCAGCCTGCCAAGAGTGACGAGGTTCCGACCGACGTAGACCGTCTATTTCCGCTGCTTACAAAGGTGGGAAGCCAGAGTCCTGAGCGCAGTGTGGATTTGAAGGCTGACAAATCCAGTTACGCCGTGGGAGAAGAATTTCATTTCACGATCAAGAGTCCAATTGCAGGATATCTCAGTTTGCTTTCGGCCGATGCCGGGGATTCGAGGCCGCAGGTGATTTTCGAAAATTTTCAGGTTGCGTCCGGTAAGGCATTCGACTACCCGAGGCAAAATCTCTTGCCATTGCAAGCCACCGCCCCATTAGGGACAGTCCGTTTCATTGCTGTCGCAACCCCAAACCAAATCGACTGGTCCGGGATCCTAAAGTCGGGTGTTCGAGAGACCAACCTTGAAACTTTCGCGGCAAGCTCGGAATTGAAAATTGAAGTCACTGAGCGCTCTGAAGGGTCTTGGAATACTACAGTGGTGAACATGGACGGGATCGAGTCTAGGAATTTGGTTGCGTGTGTTTTCCGGATAGACGGAAAGGTCGCGAAACATTACTACCCAAGTAGCGCAGAGCCCAATGCGAGAAAGCAAGAATGTGATCTCGCTCAAAAACAGTTTTTCAAGAAACGGGCTCAAGAGTTAAACGCTCCTTTTGTTGATACCCCAATACATTTTGTATTGGAAACTGATCTGGACAAGCAATGAACAACTCTAAATATAGTTATGTATTTGATCTTTCCGAACGAACCAAAGTTAGACGTCGCTCGCTCAATCTGGCGCTGATTTCTGTACTGGCATCCCTCGGTGCACTTCCCAGGACATTGCCGGCACAAAGCTATGGAGTACCAGTGCGCCCGCTGTCTAAAGAAGAGCAAGACGATCAGAGTTTTTTGGAATTGAGCAGTGAGGAAAGGGTAGCTCAAGTTAAGGACGCTGAGTTTCGACTGAGTTCCCGGGGCGCTGCATGGGCAACTGTGAGTAACCCAATCCGCTTCGCAAACGGTTCTTCAGAACTAACACAGAGAGAGACAATGCGGCTGGGTGAGTTTGCGAACGATCTAAAAACAAGACTGCGTGAGACTCGGTTGGCAATTGAAGGCCATGCTAACCGAACTGGTAGTCCCAAACTCAATCGGTTGTTAACTCAGAAACGGGCAGAAAACGTTCGCTCAGTACTTGTTGGTCAATATGGAATAGAACCTTCACGGTTGGTCGCGATCGGCTTTGGCTTTGAAAAACCAAATACGCTTTACGATCCGGAAGACCCTCGACAACGCCGTGCTGAGCTTCGCGTTTTGTCACGGTAAGTGCCATAACTGAAATTTTTCGCATGAACCGCGAGTCTCGACAATGACCACCAAGACAATTCAGCTCTTGCATTCTTTTTTGCTCATTAGAAGCGTGCGCAATACTTTCCGTCGTTCGCTGTTTGTCTTGTTGTTCGCAGTTGTTACAGGTTGTGCCTATCCGGCTTTTGCTCAGATATCCGGAAAGCGAATAGCCTTGCTAATCGGAAATGACAATTACAAAGGAACACGCGTTAGCGACGATACCAACTGGGCACGCTTAGACAACGCTGCGAAAGATGCGCGAGACATTGGAGCACGTCTAAAAGAATTGGGGTTCTCCGAAGTTGAAATATTCCAGAATCTTTCCCGTCAGGAGATCTATGAGGCACTCTCCCGTCTGGGAAAGCGTGTCGCGGAGGCTGATCAAGTGGTGTTCTATTTTTCCGGACATGGTGTTCAAAGCGACACGCGAAACTATCTGATTCCTGTGGACTCAGGCCCGTCGCTGAACGAGGCCGCTCTAAAGGCAGACGCTATCCCTTTAGACGAAGTAATTCAAAGTGTTTCAAAGGGAGCAGGTACCAAGATCGTTATTTTGGATGTGTGCCGGACGCTTCCGCGCGGATTTCGCGGACAGGCGGAGATAGGGATGGCCAGCCCGGAGGCGAGGCGAAAATTACCTCCGCAAACACTAGTGATTTTTTCAGCGCAGGCCAATGAAGTTGCCTCCGACGGACTTGGCCAAGCAAATGGGTACTTTGCACAAGGCCTAAGAAAGGGATTGCTGAATGTTGATGCCAACCTGTTCAACGTCATGGTTGACGCTGAAGAAGAAGTATTGCGTCTATCCAACCAACGTCAACGTCCCGTGATATACGGAAGTCCTCTAGCGCAAAAGCACTTTCGCTTTTCGACTCCAGAAGTAGTCAAGCTAACGCCTACAACTCGACTAGAACAGGAAAACTCAGCGCAATACGGAACTGGATATTCCACGGTTATTGGTTACTCCCGGGACAATGGATATACGGAGATTGCTGGCTACCGCCAGTTGCCTGAAACTACCCGAAGCGATGGGTCTACTTACACGATCGTGCAGAGTGGCGCCTCGTTGGAGACGAAAAATCCCCCTTCTGGCGTTTCGCCCAGTCCACCTTCCACCGGGAAAACAAGTTGCCAGGTGCTAACCGAGAGCGGGCAGGTTTTGGCTGACTTCCTTGTTGCTAACAAGAACCCAAAAGGGATCGTAGTGACCTCGGCTTCGCAGTGCCTAGTGGAGCGTGATGCATATGTTGAAGCAAACCGTCTCAAGGTCACAGGACGCGAAGTTTTGCCTCCAAAATCCCCATCAACCGGGGATCCAATGCCAATTTCTGAACGAACCCAACCAAGTTCTTTTTTGGTTTTTTTCTATGGAACAGCGACGGATTCTGCACCTCAGCCGTGCATCGTCTCGGTTGACCTTGGTCCCCCGAAATACTGCTCTGGTGTGACCATCGTGCCACTAGAACCGGGCGAAAATCAAGAATCTTGGATAGCGCGGGTTTCTCGCGACTCTTCGGGTTACGGAGCCGTCAAGGGATCGACGTACACATCAACCCCTACTTCTTCGCTAGCTCAAACTGCGGGTGAATTTCGCAACGGATGGACGGATCAAAGTAACCTCAGCTACAAAGTTGGCAGATATTCGAACGGCAATGTCGAAGATCTTCAGCATCGATTGTTGCGAGGGAACTGCACAAACTGTCCAGAAATGATGGTGATCCCGGCCGGAAGTTTTGTCATGGGCTTCACCGAAGGTTACGATCAAGAAAAGCCCGGGCACCTCGTGACTGTCCGTTCTTTTGCATTGGGAAGAACCGAAATAACACAAGGGCTATGGAGAACCGTGATGGATCACAACCCGAGCTATTTCAGGAATTGTGGAGTCAATTGCCCAGTGGAAGTAGTGAGCTGGGACGATATTCAAGAATTCATCAAGCGCCTCAATGCCCAGACAAGCAATAACTACAGGTTGCCAAGCGAGGCAGAGTGGGAATACGCGACAAGAGCTGCAAGTCCTGACAACTTGGGCATTGGCAGCGATGAGTCTCTGGTAGGCAAGAACGCGTGGTACATGACTAATAGTGGTCGGACAACGCATCAAGTGGCGCGGAAACTGCCTAACGAATTCGGACTATTTGACATGCACGGCAATGTATCTGAATGGGTTCAGGACTGCTGGCACGACAACTACAACGGTGCGCCGACGGACGGGACCGCTTGGTCGACAAATTGTCACGAAAACAGTCGCGTACTTCGCGGTGGCTCATGGAGGAGCGACTCAACAGTTCTACGCTCAGCCAGCCGTCGCAAGGCCCCTCCGAACGTTCAAGATTTCAGTTACGGCTTCAGGTTAGCTCTGACTCTTCCGCCCCATTGATTCTTCAGCATCACGATAGTCAGAACATCTAACGCCACTGAAACACTTATAGAAATCAGTAGCACATCCGACGCAAAGATCTTGAATCTGTCGGTGCAAGACTACTTTTCAAGTCGAAGTGAGCAGCAACGAAGTCGCAAATTACGTGGACGTTGAGACCTGTGACTATTTTTTTTCCGGGGCCGGAGGCTGGGTGGAATCCTCAACCAACCCCAACTTCGTTGCAAGAGCATCAGTCCACTTCTTGCATTCGGCGCGATCCCTAGTTATGGTGGTTTGCACCACTTTGCCGTTAATCAAAAAATGGCAGGTGTGACTGCCGCCATCACCTTTGAGGGCCTCTTTCGCAGCAGTAATGGCTTCTGGGCTTGGTGTCGGGTCCCCAGCCGCGTTGGCCCCCGAAACCAGACAAAAAAGGAAAAGAAGACGAAATTTCGACATTGGTGTGCCCTCCCTTAACACTGAAACCAGTCTACCGCTGCAATCCCTCCTGGCAGATTGGATATTTGCCGGCAAAGCCCGATAATTCTTTTGCGATTGACTCCGCTTCACGTTTGACGAACCCGGCGTCCATGGCGCCCGACCCATATCGCGACCCCCGGGTACACGAGCTTTATTGGATTTTGGCACGCAGGCAGAATATCGCGCAATACTGTTTTTCCAGCGACGGTTCGCTCTCGCAAAATTTGGGCCGCAAGGGAGGCTGGAAATCCAGTGACAATGATCGTTTTCATGAGACTTCTCATAGTTGGAAAAAACGCCTGAATATCTCGGCACAAAGGAAATACGGCGGCCGAACGAAAAACGGGGCATCCTTGGGACACATCCAAAAGGGTCTAAACCCGATCAAGTTAGCAACGCACTGGATTCTTGCGCTTCGTCTCTTTCATTTCGCGGCCCCGACTTGCAGGCGTCCGGGGGAGAGCGCTTATCGGTCTGGTCGCCCATGGACCGCCAAAGAAAAGTTCATTGGACTCGCTGCAGCCATCGGTTACAGACCTACTGATGGGAATCCTGTTCAGTAGTCTTCGTCTGACCGGCCAGCAATTCAAGAAGGCTGGATAATCGTTATGTCCACTGATTCAGCCCGCAACTGAGTTCGTGATATCGAC